>JGI24022J15233_10006588_pt1 | contig 12623 bp, 9 predicted proteins | sample Ectturendosymbi2_FD_15233 | JGI IMG/M metagenome (IMG submission 15233)
AGTGCGGAGCCTTGTAATGCTCTCCAACCATTCCGCATTCCATCGGTGATCCGCCCAGTTCGCTGCACTTCTGTTGTTGTCGTCAGTCGTTGTGCGGCGGGTACAAACAGGTGTCTCGATTTGAGATGTGCGTTCCCACGCGGTGGATAGGCGAGCGCTGAGTGGAGCAGATGTCCAGGTTCCGTGGCACGGCGTGCTCGAGGCAGTGTGGCTCCTTAATGGATGTTCAACGTCGTGACGCTCCTCTCATATTCTCTCAGCCAGTGTTGCCACTGGGGTCAGTGGCACACAACATCAGATTGTTACGTTACAGTTTCATATGAGCTAAATGCTTCTATTGCCAATACCTAAGAAAGCGCGATGAACCTCGTTGAATCCGAAACAGAGTGAAGTGTCGTTGTCAGATGGAGAAAGCGGTAATGCGCAAAACAAAATATTATTCTCATCGCAGGGAAGATACATTCGTTAGTTTGGAGTTAACCAAACACACACGAGGGTGAGAGATTGATGAAAGTAACTTAAAAAATATGAATCTAACTTATTTTCATCCCGAAAGAAGTGGAAATGTGGAAGACAAAAGCAACAGCCCAGTCAACATCAGATTTGTCGCCAAAACATCAGACATCAGAAATTTCTCTGAAAACATCATATGTGATGTTACAACATCAGAAGTGGTAACACTGCTCTCAGCATGCCTTGACAACCACAGTAAGTCTAGATTTCAGCAGCCTACACGTGGCTCAGCACATTTTGAAAAACTGGTCTTTTGCATCTGAAGTACCAATGAAAAAACTTAATGCCAGCACGCGCTAGGAGGAGCTTATATGGTGCATGTTTGCCTTACTGTTGCACAGTGTTTGATGGGGGGGCAGTGCCGTGGGGTGGCTCCCCCCTAAGTAGTTGGTTAAGGTCTTATTGATAACGTTGTTATAGTACTTGTACGTCACTAGGTTGGGGGGAATTTTGTCGATTATGATTATCTATAGACTTATAAATGCAGCTGCTGTTGCAAAGAAAGTGCTGTAGTTTCACTTCACTAAAACCATACACAGGTTTATACCTAACGTTCCCATTTCTAAAGTTTTAATACTACAAGTGCGACAGTTGATGCGTCCTTTTGCCACTGAAACTTTTGCTAAATGATGAACAAGTACGAATTGGCAATAGCCCTTTCAATTTAATAATCTCGTTTGGTTTACAAAACATTGAGTCCGAAAAGCTTGCTTGGCAACACAGGAACATTAACATATCTTTGAAAATTGTAGAAGGCTATTACCAGTCACAATTTCAACTTGCAAGCATTGACGTAATACTTAAATAGTTCAACGCTGTGCATTTCATAAAAGTAAATATAGGCTATACTTTTCAAAGAGTTGAGATTTCACTTATACTCTATTTATATAACATAAGAAATCGATTTCACGTAACAGTACGAATCCTCGGTCCCAACATCTGCAGGCAATGCTTACGGGTAAAACGTTGAAAGGCTCTTCATCCTCCATTACGTTTTCGTAAGCAAATACTAACTGAGATTCCTACAAAAATCTCAAGACTTCTTTTTCATTCTTATTGGTCTCTGACGTTTTTACATCTCAACCCTGTGTCGCAAAGCAATGTCAGTGATTAATGTGTTCAAAGGAATATATTACTTTTTACCTAAAAATCTATTTCTAGTGCTTTATCTTGCGAATGCTTTACACGTCCTTGACTGTGGAGATGTTGTTCATGTTAACTGTTTTAATGCAGACACAAATCCTGTCGAAAGCGTTCATACTGCTGCTGCAAAGCTTATACTTTGTGGGACATCACATGGAAATATGTTGAATGACTTAGGTCTCACGCCATTACATATCCGTCGTCAGTTCCACATTGTTATCACATTTCGTAACACCTTTTTGATATCATGCTCTTCTTTCCTTTCTGGCTTTGCTCACAAACTTTTCAAAAATATTTCCAACTCTTCGCCACGTTTTCCTCTCAGTGCACAGCCACCCCCCTCATGCAAAACCCAGACTTAACCTAATTCATTTTTTACAACGGTTGCAAACTTTGGAATTCACCGCCCACTGCTTTTTTACCCAAACTCCGCTGCAAGGATGTATCAAAAAGGGCTTTAAAGGCACTTAACATAAATACGGTAAAGTGGAAACAATTAACACTGGAGCATGCTTCCTGGAGCTTCCTTCTACAAGACAGACGAGCATATTCGATTCAAACTTACATCACAAACTGCAATCGTCGCCGAACTGATCGTCGAAAACGACGGGAAACGCCATAGAGAGAAGCTTTTTTCTTTAAGTTGTCGTCAATGCTTCCTTGAAGTATCCTACTTGTTCCTTAAGATCAGCGACGTCCGGCATTGGCACGGTCGCAACATTCACCCAACAGCAATCTTGTGTATGCTTCGCTTGGATAACAGTAAATTGAATATCGATGCTCTCTATAATCGAATTTGTTGATGTGGCTCTGCCAAGTCCGAGGAACATATATTCTTCGAATACCTTTCTATCTACACCTCACGCCAACTCCATTTGTCGAGGATTTAGAAGATCCTTGAAGCTGAAGTTGTCATTTTGTGTTCAGCGGTTACGTCTTTAAATTACAAAGAACAAATAAAAAGTTTTTAGTCAGGCATACCGATTGTCCTAGCTAGAGAATCATCTGTGCTTGTTTGTTTTGTTTCAAACACCCGACGTTCATTCATTCATTTTCAAACTCGCTTTTCCTCTGGGTAGGGTCGCGGGAACAGCAGCCCTAGGAGGACCCGAAATACCTCACGGTCAAAAGCAGTCTATGATATTTCTGCTGCTCCACTCCAAGACGGGACCAAGCAAGGTCGGAGATACAGTCAGTCGTCGTTGAACGACCTCTGGGACGCTTTCTGGTGGGTTTAGTCAGCAGGACATACCTCGCCAATCTTTACTGGGGCATTCAGGACACATGGCCGAACCAACCTTGCTGAGATCTCTCTATTCGGAGAAATGGTTCGACATTCGTGGTTTTACGAATTTCCAGCTGCGCACTTTGTCGCGAAGTGTCGCGCCGTGAACTCTTCGCAAAAATCCCATCTCTGCCGCTTGCACTTCAAATAATATTATTCAAGTCATTACCCGAGATTCATGACCATAGGTGAGGATCGGAACAAAGACTGATTTAAAAATTGACAGCTTTGCAGTGTTTGAAAACTCCCGTTTTGTGACAACAGAGCGATAGAGCTCACGCAGAACTGCGTTAGGTTTACCAATTCATGTATCAATCTCCTTGTTCAGCCTCCGTCACTCGTAAATACCACCCCAAGGTACTGTGCTTGAACTTCTCCACTTGTGCAGTGTATTGCCGCTCACTTGCAGCGTACACTGCCTTGGATTTCCTTCATTTCAGGCGATACGAGACATTACATGTATGTAATATGTCACCTTCTTTAGTAGCAAAATAATTTGTATATACTAAATGTGAATGAACAGTGAAAAACTGATAGACTTGTCAGGGTGTCAACACTTTGCTCAAGAAAATTTCATTCCTGATTTTGTTTGACTACACATGCAAGAGTTTTTGCAGAAAGGGACTAAATACATCTCCGTCCTAACCACTTACGAAAAGTGATAGCGCAGCACACAGCCTCTCTTTTTCAGTTCATTGCCACATGGCTGCGCCTGCAGTGGGCTCAATGCAAAGCCTCTCCTACACAAATGTGCTCCCAGCAACGCCTCCAAGCAGTACTCACTGACATCGCAAAAGTTGCTGTGGAAATGGCGCGACCGGCTCGCCCAACGGTAGGACAGCTTCTACCATGAAATGCACAAAAATGATCAAAACACCCGCCATTTTATATAGAAATTACCAAGTACCAACTTCAACTGCTTGCTTTCGCCTGTGTGCATACGCATTTGTATGTTGTTATTATCATTCATTTGTTTCGTTGTTTCGCATTTCAGTTGCACTTTGCGCGTTGACTTTTCTTTCTTGACTTGTTCTGTGTTTATCTCGTTTAATTGTGGTTGTCTTCTATCGGTTTTATTTTGTACATTTCCATTCTGCCATAGTATGAAGAAATCAGCCAATAGTCATTGGCATTTTCTGGTAAACAAACAAACCACGAAAGTCAATGGATATAGGTGTGTTTGGAGGTATGTATATTTTTTGCCAGTTAACCATCGTAAGGATGTACTATATTTGAGCAGGTTTTTATGCTAAAATCGAATCTTCATTGATGTTGAGATCCTATACTATAGCGGTCATGCTCCTATATGCGGCAGACTACCTTCGCATTATGATGTGCGATTTCACATTATGATGTGCGATTTCATAATGCGACTACCTTCGCATTATGAATTATGATGTGCGAAAATACATGGTAAAAACACCGTCACAATATCGCATTTCATAGTACAAAACAAAAGCAAAAGTAATTTAACATATATATATATCTATGAGTATATTTATATATATGCACCCTTTAAACTTACAAAAATACCACAGCACGAAATCATCACCATCCTCAACCTCGCACGTGTTGTCAGCTCATGCTGTGAACGTCGCTCGCCAGAGGGTGGGAAATGGAGTAATTCCGAAACTCCTTTACTTTTTATGTTCGGCTTTTTTTGAAAGACATGCAAACTCTCTATGTCTCATGATCAGAAGAGATTTTAGTATAGATTTTAAAAATACATTTTGTTTCCAGCATATACAAGTTTCCATTAGATTAAATGTTTGTTTTTCTAAGAAAACCGAAATTCATGTTTCAAATAAATTGTGTTTTTATTGCGGGGGCGACGTCGCAAAAAAGCAACATCAACTAAGCTTCGTCTCAAACTTGACACAAGTAGATTTTAATTTTCAAAATGTTAAGTGTTTTCATGATTATTTGTTTTTCAATAGTAATTTGCATGATTTGCGTCTTATATAAAACCTTAACCTTCGCAACTTGCTTCATAAATGCATATTGTAAGTTTTGGTATTGGTTCTCTTAGTCTATTTTCGCTTCCTTTTAGTCTGTTAAGACATGTCAAAATGCACCAAATCGGATTCCGAAGTTCCAGAGGTGACACTGGCTAAAAGAAAATGAAGTTTCAATTCTTCCATAAGAGTCTTCAAGACGTTCTGCAGACGCGTTGTTTTCGTCGTACTTGCTAATCCATTATGTTGAATCTGCCACTTGCAACCCCACTATGTTGGTTTTTCTCAAGTTTTGCGAAAGCAAAATACAAAAAATTGTTCAGTGGTCTTATTGATAACAAATGCAGTTGAAGATTGCATTGCAAAAGCGTGAATATTGCTGAAAAGATCAACAGAAAGCTCTTCGTGCACCGAACACCAGCTTTCTTCAAGACCACAGATAAACTTTTTCCACCATTTCCGCTGCCACATTTGAGGTAGCTACTCCCTTATTTTTGAAAGCCAAGTAGGACAGGTTTGCAAGTTTTCATCAAAGTTTTTAACAAACAGGCAAATTGAACTTTGGTCTAAAAAACGGTTTATTTTGCAATTGTATAAATCGCGATCTCTTTCGTGCTTTAAACTTAATTTTCTTTGTAGAAGTAAAACACTATCTAACCCGAGGAAAACCAAGAGGGTTAAGCTGAGTACGTTAATGACTGTTGGTCATTATTCATGTATCGGTAAAATAAAGGAATGCAGAAAATATCTGGGATATTGCTGCGCAGGTCAGAGGTACGATGCTGCAAAAGCTTTCGCTCGTGACCATCAAACGTATGTGACTGCGATCATTGATCAGCAAAAAGCATGGAGAGAGAAGTTTGAGAGAAGAAGGAAAAATCTCACGCAAGGATTTTTTGCGGACAAAACCAAACCTTACCAATCAGTTGGAACTGTTTACTTGGAGTCTGGTGATTTGATGCTCAACTCGATCACGAGCGACGTAAGAACAAAGGTATGTTGCACTCAAGGTTTAAACTTTCGGTATGTTGCAAAATTACTGTGGGTCATTTGGACCCAGGGATTGTGTCGGTCTGGACGGCAGATGTTTCATAACAACAACAACGTACAGTAGACGTGCAGCTAAAATGCGTAGATCTAGCAAGGTGATGTACCGCCTTAGTTACATCAAACACTAAGAGCATTACCGCAAATATTTCCTAAGTTGGGTTAAATAAAACCACCTAATGTGTATTATGTTGTTGGATGGACGGCTGGTCTGTAATAGAAATAGTGAGGTATGTCCAGAGATTTCATCGATTCACAAAAACCTGAGCTTTACATCTGACTTTGAAAGCTGCTGTACGCGTGAACCTTGCGCTCACCCATAAACGCCGAGCACGAGGCTGGACAGGATGCAAATGCTCTGCCACTCAGCTGGTAGATACTTGAATGACACAAGAAAATGTAATCCGTAGTAAAGTATCTAAGTTGTGGAAATGACCAAACATGAAATAGCACTTAAGAAACTGGAACTTTCCGTCTGGATTATAACCAAGCTAATCCGGTTGCCAAATCGCAGATTTTGGGAGAACCTTGCAATACCGTTCGTACAAGCTTTTTTTGCTGTTTCCATACCTCCAAGGTGTGCTCTTTAAGAATCTGAATGATGCCACTTTGTCATCCTTGGGCAATCCCCGTAATATGCAAATTAAGGACGCCATTACGGAAAATCCTTCTTTCGTCAATATCTCAGTCACTGTGCATGGTATCAAAATAATTTTGGTCTCTATCACCATGTTTTGAGGGAAAAAGAATAGGATTAAGCCATTTCAGTAAAGATTCCACCTTTATTTTTTGCTGAATACGCATATTGAGACCGTCAATACAAAAATCTCGTTTTCGTTCATACACCCGCGAAATGTCAATTTAAAACTCAAATCAAAACTTTTTAGCTTAAAAGAACAACTCTTTGACATTTTATTTCTGCAGATACAGTCTTAATTAAATAAAACACAGTAATGCCAAACTGCAATCGGTGGGGACGACATATTTAGCGTTTAGACTTAGCAGATAGTGTGCCTTTTGTAAAACCTTTTTTCGTATTTATTTATTTATAATGATGCTTTTTGCAGATCACTAATGTTCCAAAGCACTACAAAGCAGCTCTTCAACCTGCGTTGCTGAAGAAACCAGCATCTTTACTAAAGAAACAAGCCAGTTTGGGCCAGGATGTCGAAAAAACATTTGGTGCGGCGGAAGCCTCTGCGGGTTATACCGTTCTTAAAGGCAGACTGGAAGAAATTGGCATTATGAAGAGAGGTTCTCATGCAGACCAGAGTTTGTGTGCTACTCTACGCCAAAAGGTATTTTTAAATAAGAGTCAGAAATCAGAAGCTATTAGGTGAAAAAGGCATTTCAAATTGCTTTAGTTTGCTTTTACATCATTATATTATACTTTTACAAGTTGTAGAAGTTTAAATTAATCGTATGCTGTATTTGCAAGGTAAAATTTGTTCCTCAATCGGGCTAGATACGCTTCTTAGTTTCCCATTAAAAGTTTTAGATTGGCTTATTTTACCCGCGGACATCAGTGGCCAAAACTCAGTGGTCTTTTTAGAGTTAGTTAGCCCACCAAATTTTAGATGCTAGTTTCAGATTTTGAATCAGCGTCACATACTTTCATGATTCCACGTGTGGCGTTTTCTGACTTCTTTAGTTTATCAGGATTACAGCAAATCTTCAAGGAAAATTTTTCATCACTCAAAATAATTTAAAGGAGACTCACCTAATCCCGTAGGCAACTGATTTCCATCCACAACTAAATCTGTCAGCTATGATCTGCATGCGCATAACTTGTGAAGTTAAATTAATAAAGCACTAAGCAGCATCGCAGTGTTATGAGCTGAACTTGTTTTGCAACATATGGAAAACGTTGAATGCTCTGACGAAACGAAACTCACACACACGTGGGCAAGTTTAAAATTGCATACAAAACACAAACATTAGACAAAGCACAACAGCTTTTTGCAAAGTGACAACTTCTGATTTTCCACTGTTACCATAGAGAAGAAAGAAAAATCTACAAGTAAGAATCGATAAGAAAGTTTACCATACAACATCGCAGTCACTGTGGTAAAATCATAAGGACAATTGCACTACGGAAAACAGAAGTTTTGACTAGCGATCGTAAGAATACTTTTGTCTCAATGTTTGTTTTTCATTTATTCATTTTCATACCAGCTTTTCCTTTGAGGAGGTTTGCGGAAGTGAAGTCGAAATACTGTACATCACAATTTCCGCAATCTCAGGTAGTTCTGCTGGCTCCACACCAAGACGGGGCCAAGCAAGGTCGCAGATGTAGTCACTCCACCTGGTCCTTGGACGACCTCTGGCCCGCTTTCCAGTGGGTTTAGCCAGCAGGACTTGTCTCGCCAGTCTTTCGTGCGACATTGTGGACACATAATCGAACCAACGTATAGCCGGGATCTCTTGATTCGGGGAAGTGGTTCAACATTCAGGGCTTTGCAAGTTCACAGCTGCGCACTTTGTCGCGAAGTGTCACGCCGTGAACTCTTCGTAAAAATCCCATCTCTGCCGCTTGTGTCTCAGATGGAACTTTTAGGTCATTACCTAAGATTCACGTCCACAGGTGGGGATCGGAACAAATAGCGAGTTTGCGTTGGCTGGACTGCGTTAGCTTTACCAATCCATGCATCATTCTCCTTGTTCTGCCTTACCTCACTGGTGAACACCACCCCAAGGTACTTGAACTTCTCCACCTGCTGCAGTGTATTGCCGCTCACTTGCAGCGTGCACAACCTTGGGTTTCTGGAGAAACATAATAGCTCGGTGTTTAGTGCTGGTTTTCATTACGGCTTGGTCGCACGCAGCAGAAAACTGATCGAGTGCATGTTGAAGATCCTGTTCAGAAGATGCAAGAAGTAAAAAGTTGATCATGCAGCTTCCAACAAAGACAACCTCGTCGACTTGGCTGTGACTGTCTATCCAATTCATATAGACCAGGGGTCTCCAACCTACGGCCCGTGGGGCAAATCCGACCCGCAAAGGTAAAAAGGTTCTGTGAAGCAAGAAAAGACAGTGTGACGCAAAAGAGGCCAAAAGCGAAACCAAGATCGCCGGCCATGTCTAAACTACTAAAAGCGAAAGCAGGGCCAACAGCTGTACAGAAAATGTTAAAACAAAACCTACGCAAAACCGTAATCTACGAAAGCAAGCCGAGACCAGCAAGAGGCCGTTCACAGAACACTGTAAGCGAGGGATGAAAACATACTTTTTTAAAAACTAGTACTAACGCACGAAGCATGTGCGACCTGATTGTGTTCACACACCTTCAGTGTGGGCTTGATCCACGAACCTCGGGAAGGATGGATTGTGACGTCATCGATGTTAACTCCACGCCAGACGAATCGGCCAAAAATAGCTTTTACTTTCATCTGCATGGAAGTCACCCTTATAAGTGTCGCTTGCTTGGTCTTTCCCTTCTTGCTTTGGCCGACTTTGCTCACATGTAGCGGTCACGCTAACGTGATTGCTACACGCACCCGTAACTGTCAAAAATTATAAGTATAAACATATACTTACACACGAGTCAGCCAAAGAACCCCTCCTCTGTTCAGTGCTTTAAGCATTTCAGGTCAGATTTTGTCGTAACCTGCAACTTTCCCCCCGCCACTGTTTTGCCAGCTAGGAAGACTTCGGTTGCAATGATGATATGTTCCTCCCCCATCGCGGGCTCCCGCGACCAGTTCGTGTTCTTTCCCTGTGAGTGAAGTGATGTTCCAGTTTCCAATCACCAGCTTATGGCAAGATTGCTGATTACGCGTGGCTTGTAGAAGACTAGAATCACTCTGCGCTGTACGCATTCGCCCCCACGGATGTCTGCTGGGCGCAACTTGGGGCCTCCACTTGTTAATAGCTGATGGGGTGAATGTTGCAAATATTTCGAACGGCCCCTTCTATCCATAGGTGTAGGACCAGGCAATTTTGTAAGGGTGCAAAGGATATTTTATCCGAATTTTGGTTTGCCTAAAAAACTTTTATGCGACAAACTTTCTCTCTACAAATCTTCTGCAGCTGTTGGTGAACTATATTTTCTTCTACCAAGTTGCCATAGACTTGAAAATAGAAAATTTGGCACTTGAAATTTGTTTCTTAAATAACCAACTAAAAAAAATACGAAAAATACGCTAGACTGTGCAAGAACATTGTCAGAAGCCAGCTGGCTCAGTGCTCTGAGCATCTGCTTCGCGGTTCTGAGGTTTTCCATTCAAATTCCAGCTGTTGCTGTCGGCAAGGAACCTCAGACCTAGTTAAGGTAGACCTAAAGCTGATTCCTTCTCTGAAGGCATGTATGCGATATGTGGCATGTATTATATTATTTATATTATGACTATGCCGTGAGTCTCACAACATTGTCTGTTCAACTTCACATGTCGTATACGCAACATGAAACAAATAGTATGGCAAAATGTGTTCATCCAAACACTGTAGTTAAATTAAAAGCAAAAGCGTTTCTGTACTTGCCTGGAATGGACTCTACTAACACCCTGCAGCATACTCGACTGCCATAGTCTACAAAAGCGCAGAAATGAAATGCCTTTTTCGTCCAAACGTTCAAGTGAGTCAGTTACTCATCAACTCCCACAAACTAAAACACGAAGTTTCTAGAAATAGTTTGTTGATTTTATATATTGTGTTTTCTGTGACACAATACTTTTATTTGTATATTCAGTCACAAGGAAGTGTAATTTCATTAATATTGCTTAAAAATGTCGAAGCTTCCTTGCCCAAATTTTTAACAAATCAAACCTTTTGGGGGTATGCCTTCACCCCCTGCTCCTACGCCACTGCCTCTGGCTAAAGCCGCAAGCGCGCCCCCTGGTGACGCTCGCGACGATCGGTGCGCGATGATTTTGATTGTTTTCGGATTTTTTTGATTGTTTTCGGATTTTTTTGATTGTTTTCGGACAGATGTTTGCCAAAATATACCGTTGGGCAAACGGGTCGCGCCATTTACACAGGAACTTTGCGGATATCAGGGGGTACCACGAAACGCCGTTGCTGTGTTCACACGAGTCCACTGCAGGTGCAGCCATGCAGCAATCACTGCACTTGATAAGGAGTCTATGTGCTGCGCTATCACTTTTGTTTAAGGGACAGGGCGGGCGATGTTTTGGTCCTTTTCTGGCATAAACCCTCTGTTTTTTGGATTGCTAATATTTTTTGAGACTATGATGTTTAGGAGAGTGATGGTGAAAGTCGTCTGTTTTTAAGTTTAAAGTTGGTGGCTTACGATGTCCCAAAATTTCAATAAATTGTGTTTATTTTTTTGACATTTGTGATGCAATTTTGCCCAGAGCTGCGGAGCCGTCGTAAAAATGACACCGCTCCGGCTTCGGAGCTCGTTTTTTCATAACATGGCTCCAGCTTTTGTTCGTTTTTACACAATAATATTTTAAATTGTCTTGGTATGCCTCAAGTTGACTAGAAAATGAAATGTATCTAGTACACCAAACTGAAAGAATGTGTCAAGCTTTAACTTGTTTTTCTGAGAATGCGCTTCACATAAAATCGTATTCCTGATGCATTCTCGTTCTAGTGACGCACCCTGTTTTTCAGCCGTTTCTCCAAGTAACCCTGTAAATACCAGTGAAGATAACACTGTAAGAGCTATACCGATGTCTATGATTAACTGAATCAGATGCTTTTAAAATTTTTGTTTAGTCATTGACGTAGTTAATTTTTGCAAGGGAAATTTTTTGACAGCGTTTCTTTTTCACTTAAAGCATTACGTGCTGTATTTTGACTGGTCTTAGCTTCATCTGTTTCTGCGACACGTTTGAAAATGTCATAATGATGTCTTTCGAAGTGGCGTTTCAAACTGAACGGTTTTGTTGCCAGTGTGGCTCCACAAACATCTATATTTTCTTCAACTTGACATAAAAATTCACCTTTATCTTTTTTAAAATGGCTGAAAACTTGTGATTTCTTGTCCTTTGCACTCATAATAAGCAGTGACAAATGGCCAAGTAAAGCACAATTTAAGCTGCACAGCTTAGGAGAAAATAAGACTCGTTACCGTGATGAAAACATAATGTTTGTTTCCACAGATGAAAACCTCACGAAATGTCCACGTTTGTTTACATTGCATTTTTATACCCTCCTTAAAAAATGTACTGCCATGCAAATCAATGCTAGTATGCTACCAACTAGTTGTAACTTCCCTTCATTTAAATTAGCAAACGTAATGGTTCCTCATAAATTTTGCCAGTAATCTAGTAAACTTTGCTAGTAAGCCTAATGGTTTCTGATAAAAAATACTACTTTAAATGGCGTGCCGTGCATTTCACACTTAGACCTGCAATGACATCTTATCTGAATCACACTCTCTGCTAACACCATCAGCATGACTGCACAGCTTCAGAAGCTATGGATATTATATACCTAGCAATTATAGCTTAGTTCTTTTCGGATCGCTACACAACTATACAATCAAACCTGATTTGATCCTTCTGATTAGAAAGTAAGATGGTGTGGCAATTTGCAACGTTTCTCTTGGTTATACAAGTAACACCACGCCTGTCAGCCATGATCCCACAGCCTTTCATTCAGCGTGTCGTCTTTGACTGACGAAGGTTGACGACCATAGCTCTCCATAGGGTCCTGTCGTTAGCTTTCTTAACACAGTTTACGTAATTATCTTGAGTACACAGTTCAATATCCTT
>JGI24022J15233_10006589_pt1 | contig 12621 bp, 8 predicted proteins | sample Ectturendosymbi2_FD_15233 | JGI IMG/M metagenome (IMG submission 15233)
AAGTGACTACGCTCGCTTGCTGCAACATACAAGTCAAACAACACTGCTGCACTACGCTGGCTGCTGCCACTGGTAATTGTGATGTAACAAACGTAACCTACAATGAGATTAAGCATTAAGTCGTCACGTGAACTGTTTATCTCGAGTCCTCAATGTACCTGCGCCGACGCCAGTGGCTACGTCAGATCGTTGTTATGTGCCACATTGCTTGTTGGTTCAGCAGCGGGGCAGTGTTAAAGTTTGACCAGTTTTATCACTCAAGCTTCTTTTAAGCCAAGCTTAGACTTGTTTCCTCATAAATGTACGTATGCGGAAATGATTGATTTACACAACATGGTCCTCTGAAGCATTGGGTTAATTGTAAATCGATATCGTATCCCACCACCGAATTAGCCTGTGTCCGCTACTGTTAACCACATTTATGTTGACGATATATTGGAAAAAGCTTTACCTGTCGGGAAAAGCTGCTTTACGTTCTTTAATTTTAAAAACAACGCAAGCGGGCAAAACTCGTCTCCTTTGTGTAAGCTTTGCCACCCTAGTTTTTATGACTCCAACCCTGTCAGCAATCAAAGATTTCAAACTAAAAGTCCCTCCAGTTACTCCAAAACTTACCAGTTCTCAAGGTCAAGAATCATCCTCATCTAAGCCAGCTTCTTCATCTTGAGTGACATCGGTGCTGCTTGTTGGTTCACCAACTTTTGACTGGTTAGGTTCAAGCTCATACGACTGGTATGGCAGCACAACATTTGGAAAACCCAATTCTTCAGTATCACTGTCACTCTCAAAAACTTTGCCATTTCTGGGCTTTATGTCGTATAAATACTACAAAGTAATTAAGTCAAGTGGCAATGTCCAACTTTTACTGAGAGCGAATTACACTCCAGCAAAAACGCGTTGCGTTACGCAGCGGGTCGCTAACGGGAAAATGCAATGCTTCAATTAGGGCTCTCACAAATGTAACTCCGAAAATCCGTAGAACAGTACCAAAAAATCCCTAAATCTGTGGTGGTGCAGCATAAAATCGAAATGCCATAATAAATCTTGAAAATAGAACCAAATACGATTTGCAAAATAAACTAAAATAGTTCATTTTACACATTTTCATGCTTTTCCGAAAATCCCTAAAAAATCCTTAAAAAGGATCAAAATTTCCAATCTAGGGGCAAAATCCCTAAAAATGAGAGCACTGGCTTCAACGTGAAGTAACGCGCATGCCGCATAGTAGATGTTCTGACATGACGTCACAGTGCCTGACTCAGCAATGCGGATTGTCGAACTTTGTTTGCTTCCCACAGCTTAACCACGTAACCAATGTTGATAAAAATTTAGTGATATAGAATCAGAACGAAAAGTTCTGTCGATGTGAGCAAAGAAATCAAACAAAAAAAATTCATGTCAGCTGACCTTTAAGAGAACGAATCCACGTTGGGGCATGAACTGAATTTAAAATAAAGTTTCTTTGATTTGAGTAAAGTAATTCTAATTCAAATTTTAGTTCAATTTCTGGTTTTCGCAAATGCACTAATTTTAATTATAATCTAATTCGTGACAGCTGAGTTAGCTCTAATTTTAATTCTAATCTAATTTAGAAAAGCTAAAAAAATTATAGTTGTCCAAGTCTGTTCATGATACAGGTTTATTAGTGTATATAGGAACTAGTATATGTAAAAAATGGTCCACACAATCATCCACAAAGTTTGCCGGGAAACATTGCACATACCGTAATCATAGTTTTAATGTGATGGGCATCTTCGTGCATAATTCTGTAAGAGCTGGCTATTGCGTAGGCTTGTTTAAAAACCTAGTTAGCAAGGCTTTTTTATAGCAGTGGTTTTCAAACTTTTCTATTCAATCGCATCTCTACAGGAACTTTGTCAAAAATTCGCCCCCACTTATGGTTTCAATGTTGGCTAAAATATTATTTTAATTAGAAAATATTTCAATGTTAACCAAATAATTGGGCAATCTAGTCAGCACAAATAAAACGAAGAAACAAAACCATTTCAATTGCATTTACAGAAAAAATGTTATTCATTTCCAAAATCAGTTAGTTCCAAGTCCAAACACTGCGAAATTGCATCTGGCTTTTAATCTGCAAGTTTTTTTGAAGCGCAGGGTTGCAAGGTGGTGAGGTTAAGTCAGCGTTTTTCAACCTGAGGTTCCCAACCCACAGAGGGGTGGTGAACCATTTTTGGAGAAGTCAAGAGTAGTTATTTTATGTATGCAGCTGTATTACATTTGCTGTATTCGAGTGTTAGATCGGGGTTGTTGTGTTACATTGGGTTGCCATGCTGGGTCGTAGTGGATAAGTCTTGAAAACCACTGGCTTAAGTCGTGTGACGTTTCGACTGGTCTTGTTCATGTGAAGACGATTGCGGCATTTATTGCGCATGTGCACTACTTGGTTAAAACCGTGATCAACAACAAAAGTCGTGGGAAACTCTATTATTAAACTTGATCCCTGCCCACATCAGTCTACAAGTGAATCCATAAATACAAGTTTGTGAAGGGAAGCATGAAGCCAACTTCTGTCAACTGCTTATCCGTTGTGGTTGTGGCGATGATAAAGACTTGTGGATTTCCGGGACGAGTTACTGCTACTCCACTGCTAGTTAAACTGGGCCTATTCTCATCATTACCCAGACATAAGTCTGAAACAGCACGTTGCCCGTTTTTCTGTCGTTTTACTGGTTCCACGAAATGTCTCGGTTCGAGTTTGTTGTCACTGTAGAATAGTAATCTTGAATTATTCTCGACACTGCTGCGAATTCTTATTCTCTCCTTTTTGCCCCCTTTGCCTTTTACGTGTTTCCAAACGACATTGATAAGCTCTACGTCTGTTACGGCGTCGATCCGCTTGCTTGTGACCATGCTTATTATTAATAAGCTGAACAATGCTACTCATATGTGACATGTGCATGTCTGAGTATAAGGCAGACGCAAAATCTACCAGTAACGAGAAGAGATGTAAACAGTTGCATTCCACGTACCGTATCTTTCTCTTGCTTGCGCTAGATCAGCATTTCTCACCCTTTGTGGCCCAGACAGGTTTCTCAGATACAGATTTTAATTTAAAAGCCAAATTACGCTAAAAGGAAGCCATAAAAGAGCCAAACCGATTTTTAAAGGCCAGAAAAAAGCCAACATTGTTTGTGGTATTGCCATTCTTTTGTCACATAGGGACATTTAAATTTCACGAATAGAGTAAGAACTTTTCTTTGAAATTGAGATTGTCATTGTGCTGGAGCTCGTTACTGACTCCTCTCTGACTTTTCATGGTTTGTGAGATTGCACGTTTGGGTGCAATGGTTCCATTGTTTGCAAACTGATATGTCGGCGGCTTTCTGCACCCACACGAAAGTCAATTCCCATTCACTCCTGCACTCAAGACCAGAATCATGAGAGCCTTTCCACTTCCTCGACGTCATTGTCGCATGTCTTTCGTGAAGACACAGACCCGACTGCAAGCGTTGAGCCTACTTAGTGCTTACAACACGCTAGACAGTGCACACATTTCCAGTGATTACGCAAAAAAATTAATTTCGAAACTCTCGTTCCTCGAATATTACGAACACCAGAACGCAGGCTTCACTCAATTATAGCACTTATAAAAAAAATTTCAAAATGTGTTGCCGAAAAACAGGAAACACTAACATTTTTTAACCTTTTAACCTTAGGACTACCAAACGGGTGAATTGACCCTTTTGCGATTTTCTTCTCAAATTATAAGAAAAAGTTTTGCAGCTGGGAACCTCACATGTTGTGACTTTTATTATTTTTGTGTCTTGAGCAAACCACCAAGTCGACAACAAATTTATTTTCAAAACCAGTGTTTCACGATGGAAAAACGGTCAATTACCACACGGGTCAGTTGACCCCTAAGCTGAGAATGTTGAGCTATCCAAGCAAATTTCGAAACAACCTTTGCACACAGGGCCAGAACACGTTCCACACACAAATTTCTACATTGGCAACATTTCATTGTCGTTTTGTTTGACTGGCAAATTCGGAATTTGGTTTAATTATGAAGGGACATGTCCTCAACAGCTCCATTTTGAATGCGTTTCGGATTCAATATGTGGTGGACTCTTGATGCCCTACAGTTTCTCTCTGCTGTGCACAGCTTTTCTGCCTGTTTGGCAATAAAATCCCTTTTCAGTTGTTACTTGAAAATCTTTGCAAATGGTGTATGCATTCAGGGCCACAATGTCCAGCTGGTTGAATAGTACAGCAAGTGGCCATCTTCGGGATGCTACCCAAATAGAGCATGCATGGAGCATTTCATCAGCTGCATCCACTCCACCCTTACTAGCATTGAAGTCCAGTCGTGTCTGGAATGACAGGTCGTCCTTATTATGTCATCTACACATTTTTTGGAGTCCATCCCATACTTTTAAAACTCCACAAAGACAACACAGGCCAAAGAATGCTTTGAACACTTCTTTTTTGAGAGAGGACTCGCTATCCCCGTGTCGACGAGCTTCAGTGATCGTGAATTCCAAAATATGGTCACCGTTTTACAGTCCCACATCTCTTGAAACACGTATTTAGCATTGTCTACTTGTGCAGCGATGATTTGTTTTGTACCTGGTCTTGCACTGATTGTATTTCTTTTATTGCACATGTATTTCGTAGCCCAAAATAACGTGACCAAATGGCACCATCTTCTATTGATTTCTTGACCTCTGTCGGCTAATGTATATAAGTACCCAAATTTCGGAAATGTTCTTGCACAGTTTCTTGCTTTTTTTCTAGGTCTTCGTGAACATCACACATTCTTGATTAGAGCTCATCAAATTCTTTTTATCCGGAGTCTTTATCAACTTGAAGAGCTGTGAGCACTTCTTGTGCATTTTACCTTTCATTTTTTGCAAGCCTAAGTATAGCAGGTAACTGCACAGCAAAAACAAAAGCAGGCGTTTGGCCAAGCAATGTCACAAAATAACGCAAGCTTGCATTTGAGATAAACAGCTACAGGATGCCCGCGAAAAGCAGCTACAAGGCCACTATCGAGCGCTCAGCTATAAGAAATTGCAGATACTTGCATATTAAGTCTTCTGGAAAGTTGCTGGAAGTCTTCGGGAAGCATCTTGAACAAAGTGATCCATAATCCTGAATTCTTTCTTCATGTATTTGATGATAACCTCTTTGTCTCCACATACTTTCTGGTGTTAACAAGTTTCATTACGGCACGTACTCCACAGTACAACGACCGAGTTTCTGGGGTGACGTGTGGACGTACCCTCCAAAGCTTTTGAACATAGAGGGACACAATAAGTTTTGTTCCCCCAGACATTCTTGTGATATCAATGTAGTTGTACAAATTTCGCTGCCAAGATATTGCCAAGGAATTGTTGAGGTCCAATGTTGCAACGCACCGTATGTTTGGCACAAATTAACCCAGATAGCATAAGACGTTTCAAAAACGTTTTGTTTTGGTTCATTTTATTCAAAAATTGTTACAGTTTTTCACCGAAGATTAATAAAATGTATTTTCAACTGTTCACTTGTTTGCTTTCGTTTTTGGTTTTAATTAAAAACCTCAGACAAACGTTTTAGTCTGGAACTTTAAAGACATTTTGTTGCAGCAGGTTCATATACACTTTTAAAAAGAGTTTTTCTATTTCGTTTATATCCGAATTAGTAATTAATTCTTTTGCATTATTCTGACCGAAAGTCGTTGTAAATTTGCTTTGCATTGCTGCAAATTGGTTTGTCAGAATGCACTGATGTTTTAAAGCTTTGGATTGTGTTAAGTAAGAACTGGTTGACATCCTTATAATAAAAATAAAGGCCAAATAAAAATATCTAAGCGACATTTGCAGATGTTTCAGTTACTTTTGCTACCCTCATCAGTGCATTGCAAATAAACTGCAGAGATCTTGCTGCAAGTTCTTATCGTCAATCGGGAAAAAGCGCTGTGAAAATTGAAAAACGCGAAAAGCTGTTATGGTAGTGACGTATGGCGCAAACCACAGGCAGTCACGTGACTCGGCTGGATACGTGCCGATGGCGATGGCGCGTGACGTAATGGATGAGACATGAAGCTCTGTTACAGGTTAAAAATGCATAAACGCATCGATGGGATGTTGGCATTCAGCTCTGGTTTGTGTTCTTGAATCAGCACAGATTATAGAATCTACAGCTGCCGACAGTTGTTGTCACTGCCAATAACCTCGGGATTGCAAAAGTCAACCAGATGATCTGGGTCAGCTGGCAAGTGTCTGCAGACTGACTAGTTTATTGACGTTGTTTTCTTCTGTACGATTTATTAAAATTGCGTTGCTTTTGCCCGATGTAGGAGGCACCGCATAAACGTGTAAGCCTGTGAACATTTATAACGGCTGAATACAGCTTGCGGTCCTTGCCGGACGTCGATTTTGTTATTTTGTTGACATGAACCAGGGCCGCCCAGATGAAACTTTTGCTGGGGGGGGTAAACGATTGTAACTTGTTGCTGTACTATTTTCGGTGCGGCAAAATCATTGTAATTTAGTGTTACGCCTCACAACTAAAACGCGGTTTTGAAAATTTCGTAGGGCGATTGCCCCGTTGCTCATCCCTTGGTTGTGGTCCTGACATGTACAGAAGAAAAAATGTGCATGTTACTATCAACATACAAAAAAAGCTTCTTAGCTTTGTAGTAGGTCATGAAAAAATGTGGAATATGAGTGTGTTATTCGCGGGAAACCTGACAAACTCGTGGGAAACCTGACAAACGTGCGGGAAATTTTTCGCAGCAAAGCTATGACTTACGAAATTTTGAAGTAGATGATAAAATATTGCGCTCGGCGCGAATCGACGTTCTTCACGCACTGCTTGATTCAGATTGTATAACTTTCAGCGAAACATTTTCCTAAGCACCCCGCTCGCAATTATGCTTGGTGAACGGTTTGAGCGCAAAATGCCACATTACGCGGTTCTCGCATGTTGAGCCGTTTGTTCAAAGCGCACCCTTTGGGGCGCCGTTGGTAAAAATATTATATCTGACAGATTTAGAACAAAAACTGCTATCTCTTCGCGCATTTAGCTATTTCTGCGAAGAAATAGAAATCTCTGCGCGTATTTAGCTATCTCTGCGCAGAGATAGCAATCTCTGCCCGCATTTAGCTATCTCAGCGCGTATTTAGCTATCTCGCTGAAGAAGATATTACTGTCAAACGAAGAGAACCAAACGTGGATGAAACATGTGACCCATCTAGGTCTTTCTCAGATGACATCTTTGCAGTAGACACTGTATCTATTGCACATGAGCAGTTTTAATTAGAAAATGAAAATGTCAGTGTAAAACCTAGTGAGGAATTGGACTCAGTCAACGATGATTTTGCAGATCAGCTGTCGCAATGGGCAGTTAAATTTCATGTTACTCACAGTGCTGTCTCAGCATTGGTTAAAATTTTGAGGACAAAATACAGCAACCTTTCAAAAGATGCAAGAACGTTGTTAAGCACACCAAACACTTTTGAAATTGATAAACATATTCAAAATCTTTCCGGCAGATCCTACTACCATTTTGGCATCGAACAAGGAGTTAAACAATGTTTAGACCAACATGTCACTGTCCACAACTTACAGTCCGTTTCTATTCAGGTTAATGTAGATGTTGCGCCCTTGTTCAAGAGTAACAAAAGTCAGTTCTGGCCAATACTTGGAATGTTGTGTAAGCCTTTTCGTAGTCAACCATTCCTAATTGGACTTTTTTATGGAGTCTCAAAACCAACAAACTTGGATTTTATGAATGATTTTGTGGAAGAATATAAACATCTTCATCAAATTGGGTTAAACTATAGACACACAGTTTTGCCGCTTTCTGTACATGCATTTGTTTGTGATGCTCCAGCAAGGGCCATGTTGAAAAACGTAAAGTGTCATTCAGGTTACCACAGCTGTGAAAGGTGCACACAACGAGGGGAGTGGCTTAATAAAGTAGTTTATCCAGAAACGCATGCTCCCTTACGAAGTGATGCTTCATTCATTAATGCAAATGCTTGACGGAGATCATCATCATGGCTCTGCACCACTCATTCAGACTGGAATAAATTTGGTATCTGATGTTGTTCTTGATTGTATGCATTTGGTTTATCTGCGTGTGATGCGTCGTTTAATTTTTTTGTGGATGAAAGGGCCTTTTAAATGCAGGCAGAGCCAAATTTCGATTCAAAGTATATCAGTAAATTTATTGCTATACAAGGCATTTATTCCATCTGAGTTTGCCAGAAAGCCGCGAGCACTGTGTGAAATCAAGCAATGGAAAGCCACGGAGTTTCGTCAATTTTTATTACATACGGGGCCAGTTGCATTGTTGGGAAAACTACCAAGAACTGTGTACAAAAACTTTCTTTTGCTGTCAATTGCAAAGCGTGTTTTGTTGAATGAAAGTTTGTGCAAGATATATAATGATATGCAAAGACCCTCCTTGTGGCATTTGTGAAACATTTTTCAGTGCTCTATGGACGTAACATGCTTGTTTATAATATTCATAACCTGGTTCATTTAGCTGACGATGCGTTAAAGCATGGTCAGCTGGAAGGTATATCTTCTTTTCCCTTTGAAAATTTTGTGCGCAGTCTTTTAAGAAATGTCAGAAAACTTATAAGCCTTTGCAGCAAGTCATTCGTCGATGGAAAGAGTCAATGAAGCACAGTGATGTGACTGTTAATACTAACATGACTTTATCAAGTCTCTTTTATGCTCACTATTCGCGTGAAATACCTGAAAGTGTACACTTTCTTCAACAATTCAGGGAGGTTCGCTTTGATAAGTTTTTGGTAAATATAAGTAACAAAGACAACTGTGTTAAATTTGATGGTGGCATTGTACTGGTTCGAAATATTCTAAAGACAAAATCGGAAATCTTAGTTGTTTATCAAACGTTTTGCTCCAAAAAAAGCTTGTTTGATTATCCCGTTGGTTCTTCATGTTTTGGTATTCATAATGTTTCAAACTTGGAACAAACTTTAAAGAGTGGACCTATCACATATGTTCAAAACAAGTTTGTGATATTGCCGTTTAAAAGTGATTTTGTTGTATTACCCTTACTTCACAGCTTATAAGATTTTGGATTTAATTCTGGCACAGAACGTAAGGCAGTCAACCAAAACTAAGCTTGTATAACTGTCTTTTTCAGAAATTTGCTCGAATTAGTGATTATGCTGTTCTGTGTAGTTGAATTTCACGAGAGTAATCTTATAGATATTGTTCCATCCAACTGGCTGTTTCCTTTCGATGATGACGTGAGTCAGGCAACTGCTGCTTACTGGCCTCCATTCAAAGATCAACTAAAGATAGTAGAGCGGTTAGAAATCGTGAGAAACCATCAACTGATTGGAAAATTTATATGGTCCGCCAACTTACTTCATCAGGTAATCATTTCTACTGCAGTAAACACATGAGCTGTTAGCTTTTACTCTACAGGATTCCTTTATGTTGTCGGATACTGACGATTCTCCTAGACCAGAACCAGTTGGTGAAAACACTTTTTATGAAGCTTGCTTCAGCTGCCCGTTGCTATTATTGAGATATTGACCAACACAGCCGAGTTGTAGATTTTAATGGCATATGCCCTATCGGCAGATGCTTATACTCGTATTGTGCTCAGTTCCGTCGCCACGGGGGCTTTGGTGGGCTCAGCCCCCCCAAAAAAGCTCCAAGCTCTACCAAGTTGAAATATGAAATACTACAAATAAATAGTTTTTGCGTTCAAGCCCCCAGGAAAAACGTAAAGCCCCCCTACTGATGACGTTCTGGCGACGGCTCTGATTGTGCTGCACACTGGCAAGAATGGTGAAAATACAACAACTTTAGTACTCTTTGCTTTTTTTACTGAAGCACATTAATGACTGAAAAAAGTCAATTCGGTCAAAAAACGACCGAAAGCAAAAGATAACAGAAAATTTTCAAGCTACTTTGGACAGATAACCAAACAAGCAGGTGTGACACATGCTACATCTGTGCAAAGGAAAACTTTGAATTTCAAAATCAATGTACTTTTAGTTTACACAATGTTTCCAATTTGATGAAGGTTTGTTTTAGTATTTTTACTGCAAATTTTTGGATGACTACGCAAGAGCACGGGAAAAACTGCCTGATGCAGAGTTTACCTCCAACGTTGATACAGCAGATGAGTGCCCGGAAATGTCCAGACCAAGGCGTAAGAGACGATATATGGATCCAATCAGCACAACCTCTTTACATTGCGAGCAAAATGTTTTGTAAACGCGTGGGTAACAGTGGCTACCAGGTCTATACGGTTGAGTGGGCAGGGCCGGATTAAGGGGTGGGGGGGAACGGGGGCAATTGCCCCGGGTCCCTCGCTTCAAGGGTGCCCCGTGATGACATTTATTAGTTTTTAAAAAAATATTCGTTTGAAAAATTGTCGTGGTTCACAAGAATACAACTGTATATTCCGATGTAGCATTGTTTATCATTAATGATATTTCTGCAAGTTTGACTTTCTGCCAGTATTAGCAATCAATACTGAATATAAATATTTTCGTTTTTTTTCCATGCAAATATATTTGAATTTTGCTTGCAACTTTTCTTAATAATCGTTCTTTTGGCATAGATTTATCTACTCGTTCATCACGCCTACTGCACAAATGTCGCGAAAACGATACTATTTGCGTGCTTAAGCATCAAAGCTAGTTCTGCTGTGCACTGTTGCCACTCTGTTGTTGCGGTAAAGTACTAGATTTCATGATTAAAAAACACTAGATTCACAAAAAAACCACTACATCACAAACACATGACGGATTTGTCAGATTAGAGAAAATTGGTGTTGTACTTAAAAACAAGTGAATGTTTAATGAACATTATACTGGGTGTCCCATAAATCACCATATAATAATTTTGTTTTTTTTTTGTTTTTTTCACCATGTAACAATTTGTTTGTTTTTTTTATGTTTTTAATGCAGAGAGTGAAAAATGTGAGCATCTTATATGATTGTGATCAATAAAATTGTTATTTATATGCATTTTCATAAAAATCTTCATGGTGCTCGACTTCTGGGACACCCTGTATATTTTTTTATTTGTCTCAGACCAGATGGTCCATACAACACAGTACACACATACGCAAACGGTTATCCTTTTATTCCTTAAAAACTTTCAATATGACTTAAAGTGCAACACCTTTATACATGGTAAACTATCGCATGGGGGAAAAAGTCTAATCATATATCCATGCCATTGCTCCTGAGAAATTCCTTGTGCTCTGAAATGCGAAACTTAGGCCAATGGGGAAATGGCTCCTCTGTTTCATGACTTTCAGCATGCCTACAACCATTTCAAGAATCTCATGCTTGAATTTCCCGTTCAGAAATGCGTTGCAATGGAAACAAAAACATTGTGCAACTCACTGTATAGCAAACCAGAGACAAAAACAAAACAGAATAACACCAACACTTACTTTCTTTGTACAGGTCACTGAAACTTTTAACACATGACCACAGTGAGTTCGTAGCGGTTTAATTCCAAACAGATAATATGCTCTTGTGTAATTTAAGATGTAATTAGGTAGAATTATTAGCAAATTACAATTGCAAAAAATCAAAAAAGGTCTCAATTGCAGTTACAATTATACAAAATTGTGTCTAATTAATTACATTCAGGTCACGCATAAAAAAACACTAGATAGCTATGAGAAAAACACTAGAACTCTAGATCAAATGCANAAACACTAGATCTAGTGGAAAAACACTAGGAGTGACACCACTGCTGTTGTGTTTGCTNTTTACTATCAATGATTCCGTCNCTTCTGCTGCCGTCTGCAGGTAGCCGCAGTCGAACTGAGACCTTTGTTTCGTCATAAAGGGTAAGTTATGGTGGAAGCGCACTTTTCTTGCGATGGCTACTATTCTTGCGTTACATCATAAACATATGAAGCTAGTCAAGCCATTTACACCACTTCCACACGCTACTGCGTGCTCCGTCAGAAAAGGTTTTTGATCAGCCGATTTGTGGAACGAAAGAGCATAAAGCGATATTGCAGTTTTTACAGTAGCTAGCGCGATGCCGAAATTTGTAATGCCATCAGGAGCTGAAAATGGCAAAGTTTATAAGGAGGAAAAGTGCAAGAATCTGGCAGTGTTAGCTGAACGCCGCGACTTAAACGTTTGTTGTTTTCAGCTAAGCTTTCAAGCAGCAACGTTAAAACAGTGGCGTTAACCAGAGCACCTAAAAATGTAGGTGAAAATCACGACATGAGTTTCGAAGCACCTTTCACACTCAGACTGGCTGGCCATATTGACATGTTATTTTTCCGGTGTTTTCGTTTGTAATCTTTGGTTTCTGCTTATTGCTCGGGTGAATGCTGTTTCTTGCCGAGTCACTCTCTAGCCTGTGGAAATATTTTTTCTTGGAAAGAATGCACTGTAGTATTTATATCATGAACTCTCTTCTCGCAGCTAACTGTATGTGCAGATGAGCACAGTACTTATTCGATTGTAAGCCGCGGCTTATAAAGTCTTTTTTTATCATTTCATGCGGTTTGCAATCAAGGGCGGCTTGCATTTTTCATTTTTTTGCTTTATCTAAAGGTATAGATGACGCTCAGTCTTTCCTTGGCTACGTTTTGTCGACCAAATTCTTATTTCGCATTCGATTAGGGGGTGCCAGGGG
>JGI24022J15233_10006593_pt1 | contig 12617 bp, 10 predicted proteins | sample Ectturendosymbi2_FD_15233 | JGI IMG/M metagenome (IMG submission 15233)
TCTACAAACATTGGGCGACATTTGTTCAAATCAAAAAATGTTGGACGCCATTTTACCAGGATTTTTAGGAATTTTGCCTAAATTTTCAAAGATATTGCCCAGATTTTCAGGGTATTTGCCCAGAAGTTCAGGGATTTTTTAACGATTTGCAACAAATCCAAACTTTTGGGGGTGCGCTTACACCCCCTGAATATCCGCCTCCTACACCACTGGCAAAGCAAAGCCTAACCAAGCCCGGGAAATGAAATGGACCGGTTTCACACTGTGTCCTTTTTCTCACAAAGTAAAATGTTGCACATGGTGAAAACATTTCATTCTGTAATGCATTCACAAAGCAATATCATTGTTTGTTGATTGGGAAACCGAAGTGCGAAGTGATCGAAGCGAAGTTCTGACCGGTGATAACATTTTGCAATGCTGCTTGGCCTTGCGCTATTTCCATTGTGGAATTCATTGGCTGATTTGCTGAAGCAAAAGCACAGCTTTTTGTCTCGTGAATAAGAACAGTACAGGACGATGCAAGACTTTTTCCATATTCTGTAAGAGTACAATGTCAATGCATGCAAATGGCAAGCTCTTTAGGATGAAGTCGACAGTAAAACAGTGGAAAATAATCGAACCACTCATCAACAGCAAATTTCTCTTTTAAATCTTCAGGCCATAGATCCAGGGTCTGTAACCAACAAAAGCTAATGACTGTAATCCTGATTGGAACGTCAGCATTGCGTAGTGAAATGCAACTGTGCACTATTCCTCCGACTGCAATCAGTAAAGCGTAATTAAATTAGTTACTACCAAAAGGATGTAATTCCACAGCTCAAATGATTGGTATTTACGTTATCAGAAAAACCCACTGCTTACAATGGAAGAATTTGTGCATTACATACAGAGCGGAAAACGCCACTCAATGATTAACATGCATAGCGACAAATCGCGCTGTGTCAAAGGATGCATATAGTCATTGCTGTTGGGTGCTGATATCGCTTAAACCAACCTATGGGCGGAGAGGAATTGCAAAGTCTTTGAAACCCGGAAAACGCACTAGAGTAATTCGGTAGCCAGGGTTTCAAAACAACGTGCGGTGCGATTACAATTGGCTGCGTTACGTCAAAGCGGATCCGTCGTTGTTGGCCTCGCAACACATAATATAACCACGTTTTGTTCTATACGCACTTTCAGAACGTTCGTTTAACTTTGTGGAAGGATGAGTAGCTTGCAGCGGTTTCCCCTGTGAGTGAGTGGAAGGTAAACTTCGCAACTTCTAGGGAAAAACAGCTTGCGATTATTTCGAATATTTTCGTAGGATGACAAAGATAGGGTAGAAAAACTTGACTGCGAGACATGCTCAAAGAATTTTAATCACGAACGGATGCTCAGTTGTTGAGGGATAGAGGAAAGATTGTAGCTTCGGCGATGAGCTCCAAACTTATTTCAGGATGTCTGAAACTCTTCCAACTGACACTGCTGAATGTAATTTAGGAGTTATAACAATCATCTCGATTATGCAGTGACACATCAAGTCCTTCAGCAGGTCACTCATATAATTTCGAAAAACTTACTTTCATATAACTGAACACATTTTCTTGGAAAAGTACGATTTTTACATATAGTAGCGGTTCAAAAGTTTTATATTTACGTACATTTTCTTGTTCAGGTCAGCTACTGTTTTAGAACTTCTCAGTTTGCGAGATTGACTCGCTCTCTACATACAAACAAATCTACTCTTGAGCAAGTAAACCAACGGGACCCCAAAGAGATGATGTAACTAAGAAAGCTGATGAAAATTTTATTCAAAGTAACTTTCACTGAAAAGTTAATGTTTTGATCATAGTTTATTGCAACACAAACGTTTTTGCCTCATCAAGTGGCACCGGGAAATATATAATCTTTTTGCATAAACTTTTCATTAATTTCAAAATCATTTTACAACGAATTTGAAAATAATTCTCTCATTCCTTTTACCTTCCACTGAACGTGTTTTATTGACATATACAATTACATTGTGCGGAAGAAAAACAAAAAGTCCAAGAAAGATTGCACAGGTGAAATATCAAACTTATCACATCAAAAAACAAGTCTGATATTTGCAATTAGTTAGTGATTAGGAGATGAAACGAAGGGCAGACAGATATACGGATCAAAACAAATAGTAAAACTAATTACAAATGCTTAGTGATTAAACAGCTAAGGCGAAATGAAACCGATTAAACGGATCAAGCGTTCTTCGAAAGTAAAGTGACCTTTCACGATTTTCATATCTCGCATGAACCAGAAGCCTTTACATGGGTTGGTACTTATGTGCATGGAAGCTGAAGTCAGTAGTAAACTTGATTATATCTTGCTGATAGATGAATATGGCAAACGAAAGTCACAAATTGCAGTTACATTTCCTGAACGGTTTGCATTGCCAGTTTTTTTCTTTTCTCAGCCATAAGCGCTTTGGTTAGTTTTTGTGTCATGTTCACTCTTGCTTTTCCTGTTACGTCATCCAAGCTTTGGTGTCTATCGGGGGCGTAACGAGTGGGGGGAAAGGGGGAAAAAATTCCCGGGTGCCTAATCACCATGGGAGCACCGCCGAATCACTGCGGGGTGCGCCGAAACCTTGCAGCAATGTGACAGGCACTTTCTTCAAACCGGTACATTTGCTTTCGAAAGATCTCAGTTTCGAATGTGGGGGCACCACACTTACTTCGTACCGGTCGCCATCTAATCTCATTATGCCAATGGTGTCTGTAGATGACATAATAAAAGCTAAGGATGATATTTGAAATGAGTTGCACTTGCCTAAAAGTGCCCCTCATAGAACTTGACCTCGAGCGCTCCGAAACGTAACACAGCGCACCACTGGTCGGAGGAGAATTTTCGGCTGCAGGGATAAGCCTCAAACGTTTTGTTACGAAAACGAAAGATTTCGGAAACTCTTGCAACTGTCACAGTTGAAGATAAACCGAAAGTTGTAGCATCCAGTTCGATTAAAGCAGCGACATAAAAATCCTTCCGCAGGACACTCCTACGTTTCCAAATAATAATACTATTGTACAAATGCTTGCGAACGAAAATGACGAACTTTATATGTAACAACGGCAAAACAATTTTTATGTGCATTTTTGTGCAGGTCACTTGTTGTTGTTGTTAAGCTTTTCAGCTTGCCAGATTGTCTTGCACTCTTTATAAAATAAAACTGCTCTTGAGCAACACTTCGTCATGCCGTTTATACATATTTATCTCAAAAAGAACAACTTCAAACACACATACGAAATCACCGCCAGGCCTGGATTAGACGACGTTGCTTGTCAAGCGATTCAGGAGAGCTTTCGTTGCTCGGGTGTTGACTCCATTGATGCTTACCCTGGAGCGAAGCGAGTCAGCATAACGTGTCCAGCCTACATCAACCGACAAGACAACTTCGGCGTTCCAGGCGACTTGGAAAATCGCTCCAAGATTTTCGTGACTCTGTTGCAAACGCTCGAAGAAGGAGGATGGGAGATCTTGCTCGGTAGGAGCATTCATGATCACGACGGCATCATTTTCCGATGGAAAGGATGCTGCAGGGGTGATAGTCCCTGTTGGACGGGAAGTACACAATGCCACCACTTGCATTGCAATCAAAGAAGACGTTTTTTCCCACCCCTGGATACAACTATATTCCCCTCACATAAATAAAATCTCCATCTANCAAGAGATGTTTTCGTGCTGATGGGCTGTGCAGTGAAAATGAAAATCTCATTTTCGGTGTGCTTAATGCAGAATTTTCATACAAAAATAACGTTAATGTGTGAAAACTGTTCACTGGTGCATTTCGCAATAAATTGCATTTAGTTGCAGTCAACAAAAGGATTTTGTTCAACAACCATGCTTTATAAGCACAGCGTGTGCAAAAAGTGGTTGCAGCTTGATTTTAAGGACGCGTTGATTGTTTCTCTGAATTCCTGTGAAAATTGACATGTAATGATCAGTGACATGTCACTTGCGGTTGATTGTGGGTGGTGTACTGTGGGCAAGATGCAATGTGCTGACTTTGATTTTGTGATAAACTGGTTGGAAAATTTTGATCCGATTTGGTGGGATTTTTCATTCTTTTCGCCCATGCCTATCACGGTGAAACATGACAAAAAGTTGAGGTGACTAGTAAAAAATGCAACATGAACTTGACCAATCGGAGAAAATTACTATGAAGTGTTTTGTGCAAATCAGTTGTTTTGCGACCGTTGTACCAAAGTAATGAAATCATCACATCCTTTGTTTCATCTTCAGTTTCGATTAAGAGTATGCTACAATTTTTTGCGTTAACTTGTTATTTTAAATGGGAATCTACACAACTATTACCAGACCCGCAAGTCTTGATTTGACCTTGGAAGCAGTTTCATTGGAAGAAGACCTCTGAAACGAAATTCCGCTATAACACGTTTTAGTACTTGCAGCAAAGTTGTCCAATGCATTGGTGCGAGCCATGCGATGGCATCAGCCTTTGAACAGAATCAATAATAAATAGCGGAAGTGCAGTCATAATCTTTTTTCTGTATAGTTTCCTTTCAGTTGCTCTGTGGTGACATTTCTCTGCGCCGGACAACTGTTGAACTGTTTGTTTATCAGAACCCCGAGGAGAGAAACGTAACAACGCGTGCTGAGCAGTCGAACTTACTGTGAAAGTCATCGAACGTGCAGCTCGCTACTGATTGCAGGTAGAAAGCTGAATCCAGAAATTCGAAAATATTCTGCAGGTACTGTAATTACGGAAGGTTTCTAGCTAAAGTTTTTCCAGAGGCACTTTTAAGGTGAAAAATGTTATAGAAAGCTCCAGACCAGTATTCAGGCAGGAGTCCACAAAGTGTTTTGTAGGGGTGCGCGAAAACTGGTAAATTTGCAGTTGAGTGTTACAACGTGCAACACTTTGTTTACCGTATCGTATGTTGCTCTTCACGGGCCAGATATTGTATTTGACGCAATGGTTTGTGTTTGTCTTCAACTGAAACATCTGTCGCATAGTTATTTTTAAGCCATGTTTGCGGTAGGAGAAAGGCCATAGTTTCAAAATATAGTTCAACAGTGTTCATGGACTTAATATAACAGCTGGCAGACGATTGCTTCCATCTAATTAATATCGTTTCAATATTAGGACATTTTAGGCACGCTAATCGTTTGTCAATCAAATTAAAAATTTATGCCACCCGTGCAATTTAGATAAAAACGATCTTGCCCGCCGTAGCTCAGCCGCAGTTATCAGGCAAGCGATGAGGCAATCGCGTGAACTTTTCGCTGTTTCCTGCTGATGTTAATCTGTTCAGGGATGCTGAGTGAAAGTACGCAAAATGTATTATGATGTGTCGAGCACGGCCGATTTAACTCCGAAATCTTGACACCTATTTCTCAAAATCTTTTGATATAAGATTATGTTACATGCACCCCCACACTGTATTAAAGTTTCATCCATAAGCAGGGCTGGATTAAGACGAGATCTGGCATGATGCTGCAGTGCAAAAAAGGTCTTCTTCTCGCCATTGATACATGCTTATTAGACACTATTCGCAATTAAAAATAAGTTTAGTCTAAAATCTTCTGTTTCATCTGAAGCTATTTTATTAAGACTACAGACACCGTTGACAACAGTCGCTGAATTTCTCCTTAGTAAAACTACGTTTTGTTCTGATGGAAGTATCAACAAGTTCGTTGAACTTTGTAGGATAATGAATAGTTTGCAGCGGTTTCCCCCATGAGGGAATAGAAAGCAAACCCCGCTACTGTTCGCGAATAAAGCTCTGCAAATACTTTGAATGATTTTGTGACTGGCAGACAGGCTAGAAAAAGCTGGATTTTGAGACTAACTTACTAGAATGCCCACGATCGTCGTTTTGACGGGTTGAAGGTGTGAAAGGTCGAACATCGTTTTTGCTTTTGTTGCTAAATGGGTGCCCTGTGACTTTTAATAAGTCTGTTGAATTAATCGGATAATGAAACAACACTTCAAAATTTTTTTCGTTTGGGGAGCATGTAACCCTGATTTTCTTCATGCCCAAGGTAGTTATTTTGACTTGTTGCGTTCTCGTGGTGGTAGCCATTGCAACTAGATTTTTTCAAAACGTGTTCTAATTTTTTCTGTTTGTCTTCTAAAATACTGGCTATCGATTTTTCATTCATTTTATATTTTTCTATGCCACAGTAGGCAGACTAGTGTTAACATAATTTGAGGAACAACAATAAGGTTATTGCGAGAAATAGACGTTTTGTTTGTAACAGATGAGGTTCTCTCACTTTTGTGTAATATTGCCTATAAGCATGAGGACAGTGGGTTTGAATTGGACGGCTTACATATTTTTTAGCTAGATCCGCACTCTTGTTTCAGTGATGAGTCTGAGCAGGACTTTTCAGAGAGCTTCAATTCTGAGACTCGTTTAACTGTTCACCCTCCTGGAAGACCTCGGGTCCAAATTCAACTTAGAACAACCGCAGCTACTCAGGAAATTGATGATATTGATGCTGCAATAAATATAAGTCACATTGAAGAGAAAGCAATCAGAAGATTGAGTTGGAATCTGACACTTTACAAAGGTTGTCTTCTCTCTCCAGACGTTGATGGTGCTGTTGAGAAAAGCTATATAATATTGCTAGTTACAGATGAAACGGAGTCGCTTCATATAACTCCTGGTGATTATTTGCTGGGAGTTCACAGCAGAACATTTTGAGATAAGCTTCTGGGTATTCCAACGTACAAAGGGAAATGCGCTTGTGCATGGCGTTTGCTTGTTGACAACTTCATTGTCAAGCACATTTCAAAATGCATATGTGCAGAAGCCCATTGCAAAATACATAATCAGAAGTTTGCTCACCTGTTGAAAAGTAGGGAGTTTTCGTCACTATCATCCGTGCGTGGCGAGTTACAGGAAAACGTGATTTACTTTAGCGTGAAATTCGGAATGAAAACAGGGGTGTGCCACTGTGTGCAAGCGCTACGCCTACACGTCGATTCTGTAAAATTTTCCGGTTCGTTCGTTTCGATACAAAATCAATTCGTTCGCGAAAGCTACAACAAACCGATGAATTTCTTCATTCTCGGAAATTTGAAAACACTTCATAGAGAATTGCTGTACATGTTAACGACCAGTTTTACCTAATAATGCCAAATACCCTTTCACTCCGTTTATGGCATAAAATTTGGGCAAAACATTTATTACTTGTGGGTAACTAAAGCAAACTACTGTACCTGATGAACAGATTTCCTCACGTTGGGAAGAATGGCACACACTCCACAAATCAACGCGTTTCTGACCGTAGTGTGAAGTAACACATGTGTTCATATCTGAATGAAGAAATGCCAAAACTGACAAATATTTATTTCTGTGAAACTAGCACCGCTGGAGGAAAAAATACAATCTTCTGGGAGCAGACGCGTAGCCAGGGGGCGCAATGGGGACAAATTCCCCCCAATTCCGAAAGTTACACCAACAATTTTCTGTTAATTAAGCTTTTGGTGTGTAAGCCAAAGCAATATTTCAGTGCCAAAACGAAACTGCTTTAAAGAACCCACCTGACTTCAGCTTTTTGTCGAACCTGATCAAAGCAGTATAGTTTACCATAATATTGTCCATGATTATTCAAACGTTGTGTATAGTGTACATTCTGGAGAAACTATGCGATGGTTGACTTCACCTGAGGTTTAAGCTCCGTGTGGAAGTTGGTGATGATGAAATAACAACTTGATTCTACGCGCGTGTAATCACTAATCGAAAGTAAAAACAAGGAGTAACAATTTTCGCAGCTGTTTCTGATGCACAAACTTGCTGTATCCCAACCTTTTGGTGATGTAAACTTCAGTTCAAGACCATCGCAAAAGTTCCTCTCTGATAACGCTGGCGTGCTACAAACACTGTATAACTTACCTTTGTCAGCAGCATCAGCAGTAGCATGAAATTAACATCATATATTTTTATTTTTGTACAAAATTTTAAAACTAAACGCGTGAATCAGGCGGTGATACATGTTTTTTATCTCTTGAAGCTCAAACTCAGACTAAGAAACGATCCAGTTTCAGTCTTTTTTATCATGCAATTAGGCCATACGTGCTGTTTATCAACAATAGAATTCATTCTAGATATTTATTTGTGATGTTAAACATGTATTGAGACGGTTCAATTACAATTATGTGGAGCCTTAACGTTTTTAGCAATGATTTCAAATTACCTTGCCGGCGAGTTAAAAACAGTTTCGTCAAGTAATCAGAGTACGACTTGTGCATAGTCTGAAAGTGTTACAATTCCATCTGATGTTACTTGCCACCCTATCCTACAGAAAATTTGAAGTCAGTCAGCTGCTACGGAAAGTCAGCACCAAATCTACTGTAATTAGGAACATGGGCTTTGGAAGGATTTTTACCAGGGTGTTTTTTAAATATATTTTTTTAACTACGAAAACGACCTCTTTGCTAAAAACGTAATAGAAAAATTTCAGATTTCAAAATTCATGGGCAAGGCGCCTGTTCAACCCTCCGCTGACCGTGAGTGTATAAGAAGATGATTTTCATTTTGTATGTCCTGAGGGCTTTAGCTCTGCCATTACGTACAGATAGCTTGCAATCTGTTTTCTCGACAAAGCCCATGTTACCAAAATCACATGGAATTGAATTTTTCCCAGTCGATTGGATTTTGGCATTTTTACACTAATGGATTTAAAAAAAGACTTCAACAGCTTATGATAGCATGGCTGGATCAGCGGATCCAAAACTTTCTTGAAGGCCACCCATTTCTGAGTTTGAAGAACTCGCGACCCAAAACCTCATAATTGCGTGAAAAACTAACGATTGTATGGATGATTTTTGGTAAAAAGTTGCTAAGTTAATTTTTAATGTTAGCTTTCTACCCTTTTCTCAAGTGCCTCTGCTACAGACGGACGCAGAAGTAACGTTGAATATACACATCTCAAGTTTGGATCACCTCTGCGCCACCCATTTTTTGACCCTTCACCTTTTTTTGGGGTTTCCACCCATACTTTGGGAACCACTGGGCTAGATCAACTAACCAACCGTTGTGTTAAGCTGCGGCGACAAGTATTTCTTAACTTTAGTGCAGAACCGTGGTGATATTCAATTGTAGCTTCGTTTTCGCAAATGCACAATTATTTTCACACTTTGTGTAGACTGAGTGGGTCAGACATATGCAAGTTTCTTTAAAGGGCATCTGTAACCTTCCCCAACTTCCAAAATTGTTTTGTGAATTATATTGTTAACTCTAAACAGCTGGATAAATACCTAATAGATTTTGGGAATCCTGCGTAGTGCAAGCTGCATACAAAAATGCTACCGCAGTGGCATTTTATAGCGTATCATGGCATAATATCCAAGCATTTTTCAAAGACGTTGTGGGGATAAAGCCTTCACGTAATCAACTGCATGCATCAACCAGTCACTAAAGAATTGGAAAAGATCCAAGTAGTCTTACACGTGTGCAAGTTTTGCAGACCTGCTTGGAAACTCGATGTCTTAGAGCAAAGTTGCTACTCGGCTTCAGTCGAACGTGTATTGGTATGCACGAACAGCTTGTAAATATAAAAGTGCCTATCATAATGGCGGCCACAACAATTTCTTGCTCAATTGCAATGTTGGTTGCAAAAAGCATAGCTCAATGCAGAACACGCATTTACCGGTCCGTAAGGAGAGGGGCGAAGCAAAAATTTTCGCCCCTCTCTGGAAAAATGCGTTGGCCATAGTTTGAAACTATTGGACATAGTTCAAAAATTTTGGGCCTCTCTCAGAAACATCTTCGCCTCCTGGTGTCCCAAGCTGGTTATGGACCTGTGCACTTATAGCATCGCGATTTTCACAAGCGCTTTCGCAAAAATCGGTTTATGAGCAAATGGTGGCTTCCCAAAGTAAAAGCTTGGATCTTCACTAAACACCAACTTTTAAAATTTGTCAATTCAATGGAAACAGACTTTCTATTTGCCGCAGTGACCAATCCCGATAGTAACGTTAGGGGGCGGGGCGAAGTCCGTGAGATTTGGTAGTCAGGTCTCATAACAGCTTCGCTACTGGAAGAGACTAAGTACGATTCACAACACTGCTGTGACAAAACAATGGACAATGGCCTGATATCGCGATGATTGAGACATTTCGAACATGACGAAAGACTTATTCGAAATTAGTTTGGATAGGTTGTTTTCCAAATTGTACAAAATCATGGTAAATCAAGTTACTTTTGTAGGTTTTCGGGGGGTGGGCGATTGGGGCAGGCGACTAGGGTTGGATCTGGGCTTGATTTGCCGGCCTAAATGTGAATATAATTATTCAGAAAAAGAAGCGCCAGAAAAGGGCACATTTTATGGATGAAGGTTTACAAATAAAGAGCATTAAATATTTAAATGTTGAGAGTTGGTTCTTGTTTGCCCCTCCCCCCCCCTATCAAAATTTCCGGCTGCGCGCCTGTCTGGGAACAGTAAGCTAAATCAAAACAGAAGTGCCATAATGCAAAGAAAACACTGGAAACAGTCGCCTACCATTAAAAAAGTACGGAGTGACTGTGTTAGATAAAATTGTTAAGAAATGCAGTCATAGAATCGGCATACGAAGGTGGCCAATACATACTATCTGAAAAGTACTGGGTGTGGCTGCTATCAATGCCTGGATTCTATAAATAAGGATTACCAATCAGAACATTTCTGGCAGACTTAATCTGCACGTTGGTAGAGCTGGCTCAGCCACAAACGAGAAGCAAAATGGCGTTTCGGACCAGTCATCATACGCCATAAGCAACATAAACGAACAACAGCCAAAAAAACTCTGTCAATTAAATATTTTGCGTCAGAGAAAACCGCAGTATTGGCGTGGGCGCTTAATATAAAAAATGTAGTAGCACCTTCCCTGCACTAGTACGTGTCTGCAAAAAGTGCACTGGACAGACAATTGAGCTTTATCGACATTTAATTTTATTTTGCCAGCAATGATATACCCATGTGAGTTATTGCGAGTGTACACGATTTGCCTATAGTAAAATTGCAAGAGAGAAAATAAAATTGCAAGAGAGTATAGCCCGCGTATGCAAGTGAAAGTCTGATTAAACATGTTGAAAGTAGATTTTCCTTTCAGTGGAAATATACAAGTTAATACAAGCGAATAACATACTAAATGCATGTTATTTTCATGTAAACGGAAGTACGGTGGTCAATATGACAACTGGTGAGCAGTTCAGGCAGTAAAAAGGTCTGGTCATTGTAATGCTGAGGAGTTGTAATCACGAACGACTGCTCAGTCGTCAAGGTACAGAGGAAAGCCTGCAGCTACGGTCATGCGCCGCAAACATATTGTTAATAAGACGAAAGATTTCTAAAACTCTTGTAACTGTTACAGCTGCATTTAAACCGAACGTTATAGCATCTAGCTCGATTAATGCAGTGGCACACTGGTGTAGGAGGCGGGGGTGCAGGGGGTGCAATCGCACCCCCAAAGATTTTGATTTGGTGAAAATCCGGGCAAAATCTGTAGAAATTTGGGCAAAATGTGTGAATACCTTCGCAAAATCGCTGTATGTGCATTGATTTCACAAAAATGGCACCCAACATCAAAGTGCAGACGTTTTTTTTGCTTCTTTTCGGGCGAATTAAGGTAAATTTGGGCAAAGATTGTGCTTGAAGTGCTTTGAGTCGAAAAAATACGCCCAACATGAAAAGAGATGCAGTCGATTTTTTGTAATTTTTCGGGCAGGTTTGGGGAAATTTGGGCAAAAATCCTTCGCATCCCCAAAAATTTGCCTGCTTCTACATCTATGCAGTGGCACACCGTCATCATGAAGAAGGTCATTTATATAATTTGGGGAAAAGCACGTTTGCATTACTAAGCGTTTCTTTTCAAGTGATTAGCTTGTTGAAGGTGATTGCCAAATTCATCACATTCTCATAGCTTTTTTTTAGGTTCACCATACCGCATGTTGTCTTTCCATTTGAGCTGCTTGTTTAAGAGCAACCCCTGGCTGTAAGCTAATACTACTGGAAGTTATCTTACCGCAAATAAATATCAGTCGCTTAGTAGTGCGTGCATAGCATGCGCCAGACTAAAGTTAAGTTCAGTGAGATAGGTAATGTATAATATACCAGGGTTTTCTAAGGTGTTTTAGGGACCCGATTCGGGTCCCTAGAATTGAAAATCAGGTCCCTAGAATCAGAGAAAGTGATAATCAGGTCCATAAGTGTACGGAATGGGGATGCAGGGGATGCGGTCGCATCCCCAACGCTGAAAAATTGGCCATTATTTGGGCAAAAATTTTCAAAATTTGGGCTAAGTATACAGCTACATTCTTGTGTAAGTGAGGTAGTGTCAATTTTCCAAATCAAGGCAAAATAATAACCAAATCAACGGGAAAATAATAGCCAAATGGCAAAAATCAATTTTAACAATCTTAATAAAATTTGAGCAAATTGGGACAACTTGATTCAAATTTGGGTGAAGTTAAAGACGTTTCCATGAATTGGAAAAAGTTTGAGTAACTTCCAACAGACTAAATCAACTCTGGACAAACAGCAGCAGCTCCATTCATCTTCGGGCCAAGTGGAACATCTTCATTCAATTTTGGGTAACTTCAAACAGCTTCATTCCAATTTGAATAATATACAACCACTTCATTTAAAGTTGCATACAT
>JGI24022J15233_10006595_pt1 | contig 12615 bp, 8 predicted proteins | sample Ectturendosymbi2_FD_15233 | JGI IMG/M metagenome (IMG submission 15233)
GTTATCGAAACGTTTGCAAGATGTCAGTTGTATCGTTTGCTTTGGCCGTAGTATTTATTATAAGGCTATTTAGCACTTCCGCTTTTCGTGTACCAAAATTACTACAGTAATAAAATATGAAATATATTTTTTCTGTCTGGTCATCTGTGAGATTGCAACGTCATAGTTTCGTGACTGCGTGTTTTTTGCCGTAAAATAAGTTTATACAATTGTGTGGAATGGCTTACAAATGTATTGAAAGAGACGAAAGATTGCTTTTTTGCCAAGTTCGCAAGTTGTCTTTTATAATTGATTTAGATGGTAGTGTAATTACAAGATGAATCATAGAAAATAGCAAACCATGGCAATTTCTGAAGATCTATCGTAATTTTTTGTTAAATATTACAGATATTAGTTTCGGGTTTGTGTGTGCGTGTGCTCAAAAAACAGTTGCAGCCCGCATCTATCGTTAATATAACCAAGTGAATAATTTTGTTCAGCATTATTTTTTTTATAGGATTGACTGGACATCCTCAGAAGGATCAACAATGGCAAATGTGAGTGCAACGCCAACTGCATACATCATTTCTTCCTTGTTGCCGTACACCAAATACAGCGTGATTGTTAAAGCGTGGACTTCAGTAGGTGCAGGTCCGGCTTCATCACCAATAACACAAACTACTGCTCAAGCTGGTAAGGGAAATTTCGGTATTAAGCAATTTTTTATTAACGGTACGTTGGTGAGTTTTATCTAACGAGATCAAAAATCAGCACTCAAGAAAGTGTTTGGGCATTTCTTCACAATCACGTCACCATTTCATAAACTGTGAATGCTTCGAAAATATCTTTTTTTGGAGAACGACAAAAATAGAGGCAGCGTTGTCAGGCTTCGGCCTGCCGCCAATTGCCGTCACCAAAATTAACAAAAAGAGGCAGCGTTCGACCCTTTGACGTTGGTTAATGCATCTATTGTGAAACAAGTGCTGTGGAATAAAAGTCTTATGACTGACTGACCAAACCAGACCAAGATAGGTTAGAATTGATGTTATGGTCATCGGTGTTCAGTTGGTGCAAAAAAACTTTGCACCTGGTTTGCAGCACATACGACCTCGGCCTATACTCGTATACTGTCGTTCGTAAATGATCAGCTCAAGGTTATCGCGCAAGAATACACACTCGCGACTTTCCAAGCAGACATTAAGCGTGCGGCGTGCGCACAAAACATACTACTACGAAGATAGCGATCACGCACACAAAGGCAAACGACCTCTTCGGGATCTTAAGTTGCTTAAGAGAAAGGCCAAGTTGTCCATTCTGGCGTGGTCCGGCGACAGGACGAAGGGCTCACTACAGACAGGCTTTGTGAAGGACAAGAGCTTGAGCAAACTTTTCAGGTGCATTCTTCTTGTCGCAAACCGGCCGACAGGAAGCGAAAGTTGCAGAACTGCTTTGAGCAGTCTTGATGCGCTCTAGCCCATGATCGCATCTACCAGCTCCTACTCCGATCGTAAAGACATAAAGGGCTGGCGCTTATTCTTTTTCGCTTAGCGCATCCAGTGGCGCACGCGGAAAATTTTCATGGGGGGGTTCACTCAGTGGCGTATGGTGGTCATTTGTCTTTGGTGTGCGCTTTTAGTGACGTCACAATTTGGCGTCATATTCATGTTTCCAAAGCAACGTTTTGGCGAAGTGTTTGACACAATACGCAATATTGATCTACATGCACNCTCCTTATTATAGGTTTCATTGCACTGAATAAACTATCAGGGCTCCAAGTTAGGATATCGGAGGAAAATAGACTCAAGNNTACAACACAGCAGTTCATAACTGCAAAATTATCAGGCTGCGCGTTAAAACAGGGGTGTAAGACNCAAGTGGTGAGATGGTTCCAGGATCCAGACGATAACCCAGTTTCCCCCCAAAACCTAATTATTACATTTTGGCCCATTTACAATGTCACTTGAAATTTGCATGCAAATTCATTCCGTGGTATTTGCATTAAGTCGAAATCTTAACAAGCAACAAGTATGCGAAAAGAATTAGTCTCCTTTACGCAGTTAATAAACGTTTTTTAACGCATCAAACTCTACGGGGGGTAACCCCAAAGAAAACCCTTGCATAAGCCCTTAGAGTGCATCTGATACAATCTCTACAGAAGTGAAAATATTTTTTTGTCTCTGTGCATAATTTAAGTAATACTGAGTGGTGCTAAATTGGAAATAGCAAACAAGCATGTCAAATTGTCTATCCGTGTGTATTCGCAAACAATTAAACGAATTATAAGAATAACAAAATAGCGTTTTTGTTCTACTTTTATTTTACTTAAACCACATCCGAAAAAAGCAGCAGATTTCATGCGGCATATTTTAAATAGCAACGTGAATGACTTAATTCGTTTATTTTCACACCGCTTTTGCTCTGGGGAGGGTTCACTGGGACAGCCTATGATGCCTCGAATCCCTCACGATTTTCAGTAGACTCTAATAACTCCGCTAGCTCCACACCAAGCCAGGACCAAGTCAAGTCGGAGATGTAGTCACACCATCAGGTCCTTGGCCGACCTCTGGGATGCTTTCCAGTGTTTGCAGCCAGCAGCACTCGCCCCGTCAATCTTTTCTGAGGAATCCTTGGCCACGTCGCACAACCAACGTAGCTGATATCTCTCGACTCGGAGAAGTCGTGGCTCTGCATTCAAAATTTTACGAATTTTACAGATGAGCATTTTGTCGGGAAGTGTCATGCAGTAAATTCTTCGCGAAATTCCGGCCCCTGCCTCTTGTACTTGAGACAGCCTTGAGGATCGGAACAAAGTCCGATTTAAAATTTGTGATATTTTCATAATATCTTGGGTTATCATTTGAAGCTGTTTGCTGCTTTTCGTGTAGTACCTATCGGACCAGTCCAGAACGTTATGTTTATCCGGAACAACCGATCCGTAACTGTCAACTTCGATCCACCGACAGTCGTCACTGGCGTGTTCGCTTATTACGTTGAGTATTACGTCACAGTTGACGGTCCAGCTTCAGCTCTTAACAGGACGTTGCCGCAAACCAGCAGCACATTTGATCCTTTGCTGCCATTCACGAACTACACGTTTACGGTGAGTACGTCGACTTACATTTCCTTCAACCTTCTCTTGTAGGTGTTGTTGTAACCATCAAATGTGGGTGTTGTTGTAACCAACAAAACTTATTTAGGTTTGTTTGTGACCAAGGTCTTTATGTTATTGTTTCGTGTTGTTTAACATTTTTTTCTTCCTTATGGATTTTTGGATTTTCCCCTGCTTTGTTTTTCAAAGCTGATTGCCTTGGTTCGGCAATTTAGATGACGCTTGCAGGAAAGTTGTCAGCCTGTTTTAGTGTCGAGTTTATTTAGATTTTACCGGAGACAGCGGCGGGAAGAAGCACTTTTCCAGCTGCGCAGACGGTTGTAACTCTTGAAGATATTCCCGGCAATGTTAATGGCATCAATATTTCACCAGCAACTGAATCACTCGATGTTTCGTGGAACGCACCAACAATGCCAAACGGAATAATCACAGGATACAGGTATTTTTGCATACGCAAAGGTTCAGCTCGTCGTCAGCAAATCATGAAAGGAGTTCTTGACTTTGAACACTAGTTCTGCCACGTTGTCTATGTTGCAACTGTTGATTACGTGTGTGTAAGCCGTCTTCAAGTCAATATGGAAAAACGCGAAGCTTCGGATTCACTTTATGATGAAAACACTATGTCCCGTGAATCAACACATGAGCAGGTCTTGGCAGTACTGACAAAGTGGCAAAGTTCACTGTCACAGGTGGTTTAGAAAAGCACTGATTTTGATCACAGTTTTTTGAGAATTATTTGACAATTTCAAGCAAATTGTGTAGCATTGTACAACTTTAGTACCTGGTGTTGTTTAGCTTTCACCCATAAATAGCCGAACATTTTTTCCTAACCAGTAACATCAGATTTGTTCAAGTGCGAATTGGGAAAGTACTCTAGAATTTGCTTTGCATTCGATTTTAATGCGCATTTTCAGAGAGGGCTCTGAATTTCTAAATTGGATCTCTCAAGTTTCGAACAATGCGGCTGCATAACCAATTCCGCAAAGGCATGACAACACTATTCGTTTTGATAGTGTTTTCTAAGTAATTTGAAATATTTTTTGTGCCTTATTTTAGGTTTTAAGGAGAAATATATTTTATAAAAAAATTTGTACTTTTGTTTCGTCAGTTGTCCTTGCCTCGTTGACTGTGGCTTGTCCATGGGATTTGTCCAAAGAGATGGAGCAATTGACTTAAAATTGGTTCTCTGGTCCACCCTAATAAAATTATATAGCAGGGATATTGCGAAGTTGAACAACATATTATGCTCACGTCACAATAAGCATTATGAGTAGACACTCAGTGCCATGGTGTAGCGACGCAAACTTACGGAAAATGAGGTTGTTGAATTTCTTCCAGGCGACAACTGAAAAAGGGGTCAAAAAAATTGTAATTGGCTGTTCACAACCGTGCTCTCTTAATTGAGGTTTGGAGTACTATATAAAATATACTCAAAACTGCAAAACAGAGCAACTTACTTTAAATCGGAAAGCTTTGACAACACTGAATGCAAAGTATCTAAGCTATGGGTTGTCATTGCAACATAAACAATAAAAAATCGCAATTTCCCAGATTGAATCAATTAGTCAAAATACAAGTAAATTAAACAACGCATATACAGGACTTCACACGCCCAAAACATCTACCCAAATGCTTAGACCCTCTTCGATTTACTGTAGGATTGGTGAAATATAATAGCTGACATCGTGATTTATATTCTAGTGTTAAATGATCGAAACCTAATTTGCTGATTAGTCCAGTACATCTTACTCGTCAAGTGTAATGAACTGTGAATAATTTAAAGTTTTTTTAGTAATGCAATGAATTTTACGAAGATTGCTGGTTTTGATGACCAAACTCCTGATAATGCTTTCGGCGCAGAGTGCAGTGGTCTTCCGTTTACAATTCTGCAACCAGTGCAGTCGTTGCCAGTGACATCAACGTCTTCGCTATCACGGGACTCATTCCACACGTGGAATACAACGTTGCTGTCTTCGCGCTGAACAGTGCAGGAGAAAGTTCTGGAACAACCGCAACTCAAAGAACCAGAGAATCAAGTAATCTTTTAAGAATAAGTGAACGTTTGTGGAGAAATATTTTCACAAGAGTACAGCGCAAGTTTTGTAACCTGTATTTATATGTGATCAATGGCGTTGGTGGAAGAAGAATAACTGTTGAGAGCTACTGTTTCAAAAAAAAAATTTTTAGGTGAGAGAAGATATTGTTACTAGTCGCAGTCGTACTCTGTACAAAAGAGAAAACGGTTTCCTTGTCACATATTTCATAAACAGATGTCGTGTGAAAACGCAAACTTAAATATTTGTTGTGCTTACACTGATTTCCAACTCAAAGTTTGAAAACTTTGTATCCTTTACCAACAAACAGTCGACATTATTGCAACTCTCTTAATAGACACCTCTCTCCATAGATATTTGCTTAAATTTAGCAAAGCAACATTATTCACCGAACTTACCTTTGTAGTTATGTTGTTACATACAAACAAAGTTAAACGCAAGAGAAGTAATATATCAACCCCGACGATTTGACTTTCATTTAAGAGCATTACCTGATTCTTAAATTCTCAATAACCTACATTCTCAATAACTGAATCAATGAGAGTGTACTATAGCAAATAAAAAGAGTCAAAAAACAGAAACCTTTAGCACATGTATGCTTTCATAGTATATCTAACAAAATGCGAACGAACGCCGGCCTTACTTAAGGTGGTAGAAATGTTGATGAAGTCTTGATTTGTCTCGACATCCTTCAGCACTCTCTTTGAACGAATAGGAACAATCTGCCCTTGCACTGACTCAAAAATTGAAAAGTGAGTTAGTTTTTCCCCGAAGTAATCCTTGATACAAACGACTTTGCAGCGTCGATGTCGACGATCTTGCTCCCACTTAGCCCTAACATCCTAAATGGGCGTTGTCCTACCACTCCACGTAGACTAACTGTGTTGTTTCTTTTTCAGCACCTGGTTTAGTTGGTTTCAGAGCCACTATTCATTTCAACAACTCAATATCTATCAGTTTGACTCCACCGTCACCTCCACGAGCTGCACTACTCTTTTACAGGATAAATGTTCAGTGAGTAAACGCTTGTTTTAAGAACCAACTTTGTGTCTTAACATGGTTTGGACAACGTTTTCAAATTTTGTGTCCATGGTTCTGCTTAATTCAAGTCAAAGAGAATGTTCTTGATGTCCTCAGCATCAATTACTGCAGCAGAAAAAGGTGGAATGCAAACCTATTTCACACTTACCTAAAAGATAATTATAATAATGAACATGCTTTGCATGAATCATTATGCGATGAGAGGTTGGTATGTCTGCAGGCGCCAAAAAAACACGAGAGGTCCACTATCAGTGGAGAACGAGAAAAAGTTCAATGCAACTTTTCAGCAGAGGGAATGAATTGGGAGCCTGGTACCCACTTACGACCTATTTCATGCACACCCATGCCCGTTGTGACCCGTAATATTTAGTTTCTGCAGGACGAGTTGAACAGGGTACAGTTCTGACGTATACGCAGAGATTGAACATTTTAGAAGTAATGCGACTTCACAAGAAAAATATGATCAATAAAGGTTAATTTTTTTATGCTGACCTACTGCACTTTGATCACAAGTGGAGAAAGTTTAACCGATTTTTAAACGAGTTTACGCACTTTGCATAACAACTGAGATAGCGTTTTGAGTTAAACTTTCATCTCAAAAGTATAGTTTACTGGAAGGTATTTAGCGGGTGCAGCAGAAAACATTTGCCCCGAGAAAATGGCATTACCCCGATTTCCGAAGCCAATCGTGATGTGTGTTTATTTTCTGCAGGTTTTGAAAGTTTCAGTAATCTTTTTCTGAAAACAAATTACAGAGAAAAAAGTTACCAATAGTTTGCTTATCTGGAAAAGTGCAAGCACTTAAACCTTGTGTCAACGTATCTTTTTATTCCAAATTTACACGTTTCGCTTCGCAACTCTCACTACACCGACTGCCAGGATTTTTTTTCATTTGCCCTCAAAAAACATTTTTCCGTGAGATTAAAGCAGCGCTGTCATAATTTGCAATCTCTGAGGTATTACACACTGACCTGGGCCGCTTTCTTTCTCAACCCTCCTTCATTTAGAAATCAATTGATTTCTTGTATTAGAGATTTTTCTCAATCTTCGTAACAATTTCAAGTAATAGTACTTTTCTGTTCAGACAAAACGTCACAGAATGCACTGTCCAACAAGACGCAAATTGCTACGATGCAACTGTTTTCCTCCCAGCTTCTGAACAAAACTTTCAAACAGAGGTCATAACCAGCGTCGAAAGGTTGGTAGCTTTAAGTTACACTGACTAAAAATCTTACGTAATATGCGAACAGGAGTCTAAAACTTAAGTTCTTACTTATTTTTTTCAGAATGGTCATCATAACTGTTTCAGCGAACAGCTCGATTGGTTTCGGGCCCAGTACTGTTTTGGCTGTTGTCACAAACAATATCGGTAAGTTTTATTCCTATTCCTTAAACTATCATATCTACAGGTAAGTTTAACAATGCAGATAAAGCTTCCCTCCACTTTGTCGCAGGTACCCCCACTTCTACGAGAAAAATTCCAAGTCATAGCCTCTTTGCTGTGGTGTACCACGTTCAACAAATATTTTCAACAGTAATTTCACCGAACATGTATGCTTTTATTGCAGCACCTGGACCACAACCTGGAGCAACGGCAAATGTTTCAGTCTCTCAGGAAAACCTCGAAAACAACGCTTCAAGAACATTCGCTTTCGCGATAGCTAATCCATGCAATTCGCTAAAAAGCCTTTTTGGAACCGGCGACGAAAACATCATTTCCGTTGACGTAATTGTTAAACAGCAAGAATCGCCAAACGCGATGACAGGTCAGCGTGTGATGCAAAGCACAGCAACTACGTTTGTCGGAGGCACTATTATCTTTTTGCCTTGTCTCTCTGTGCCCCATTCTATTTTTCAATACTTTTTGACGCATATAGAAGATTGTATTTTGTACAGTAAAAGCTGGAAAAAGGAGCAACCGATAAATTGCGAGTAGTGTTTAGTTGCATGATACAGACCACAATTCTTCATTGCGTTAACTTTGGTGAATGAGTGCATGAGTTGCTTCATATTTCGGACTGTCCCGTATAATGGAATAACACAGGTGAAAACGTAATACAAAAAAATTATGATATTTTGCCATCGTCATATTCAACATAACTCTGGTGTTAAGCCGAAAGAATGCAACATTTCCTATTCGCTAGGGAAACACTACAAAATATAGGCAGGTGTTTTCAATCTGTTGGTTGGCTCACCAGTGTGCACTCCGGGCCTTTTTTAGTTATCCTCTACTGGGCTCCAGCTGTTGATCAAAACCCAGTTCCAGCTTACCACGCAGTTACTATCCAATGTAACAGCAACGGTTCAGGAAGGAAAAAGCGTGCATCGTCTTCTGATGGAGCAAGGGTCACAGTAGGTAAGTGTAAGGTGACCAGCAAAAAGTTTTAAAATTTTTGAAATGTTATACGCGAGACATTGCCCCACACAAGCCTCTAAAACGTATTCGCTTTCGGGTAGAGAAGAGTGATTGCAGCATGCCTTTCTTGTATTTATTTGAGTTTGAACTGGCCCCATCCACCTGAAATTTACAGGGCGGGGAGACAAAACGATTGTAACTTTATGTTGTACCTAACAACTAAAAAGTTATTGGCGCTTTCAAAATGTTGTCCGGTTGCCCCACCCCTCAGTTGCGGGCCTGGGTATGAACATTATCCTATAGGTGCTAACGCGAATTATTAGCCATATTGGCAGTAAAAATTCTTAATTGTTTTTTTCTTCGTGGTAGAAGGAGCGCTGGAACTTGTTTAGAGATTTCCACAACGAATTCAAAGTTAGGGTGGCTCTGCTTTATCCAATATTAACTTAAGATCTTTGTACATTTTCAACATTTTCAAATGAAAATGCAACAGGATTTTTGAAGGTCTCAAGTTGTACTATGGTTTCCAATCCAGATTACAAAATCCGCCACGCCGGATTTTTTAGAAGAATGTTGAAAACTCTTTACATTCAAAAATATCAAACGATTTAGCTTAGCTGTATGCGTTTCGTACCGTTAACTCACTGTTTCATCAATATTGTTTCATTTCATCACAACATAGGGGTTTCGAAAATATTTTCTGAAAATTCACACATTGATTTTCACGCATCAGTGCCACAGGAATCAGTGAGAAACTGTGTTTTCATTTAAAAACTTGATTAACTTGTGTTTTCCCGTTGTATTTGTGATATGTAACTGAACTAAGTTTGTAGTTTTTGTTGTAGTGAATCACTTTTAAGACCGTGTGGTCGCCGTCTTCACGTGTAGTGTTCCTCGCTATTTCAATGAATAAAACGGATTACTGGCTCCTAATAATTTTAAATTTCATAGCAATATAGAGTTTATTATCATTCAAATCGCATTTTCTCAAAACCCGAAAGACCCCAGATTTTGCTCCACAGGTACGCCAAACCCGAAATATAAAATTTTGTCCCGAATTAGAAACAAAATTCTGTACTCCTTGCGAAAGCAACATGTTGAAAATCATGCAATTCGACCCGATTCTTGCGCACTGCATACATTGTCTGCTTTTAAACCAAACCGTCAATCCATTTCACCCTTTTCGCCATCCTGCCGCTAAAGCAAGTCTGCTCCTGAACTCACCTTGATTTTGGGCTTGGATCTTTAAATGCGCTGAAATTTCGGAACGCAAAGCTTAAGAAAACGTTAAGGAAATCCACTGCGCCTCAGTTTATTTCTGTCTTAGTATATTTTCGCAATTCTTGTGCATAGCCTTGTTGGAACCTACCATGAACAGATTTTTGCAAAAACCTTTTTAATTATTTTTTCTGCAGTGTGGCATAACTGAAAAACATACCCTACTTTCGAGAAAATTGGTATCTCTACAGCTTTGCTGTAAAGTTTTGAGACACTGTAAGTCTTTATCTTAAGGTTGATGAACATGTGCGTTCTTTCTCTTGCCTCAGCTTTTATAAAGTATTGAAAACATTGGGAAGAACAAAAAGTTTAAATAGGTTTTTGTTTCAACACACTCGATCTGAGGTCTCTTTCCACAGGTTCTGATACTTCTTGTGACAAATCTTTGACAAATCAGCTTTGCAATGGACCCCTGCCAAGTGGAAGATCTTACCAAGTTGCTTTTCGAGCCAACGTAAGAAACCAAAACAATCCTTCAAGTCTTACAGATTTCTCACAACCAATATCCACCAACGGTATGAACGAAGCTTTGTTCATTCATTTATAGTCTGTTATTATACGTTGTTGAGTGCCGAATCGCAAAAATCATTACTCGTGTGTGAATACTTCCAGCTATAGGGACCAGAGATGACAGGACTGTGAAATTTTTCAGTCTGAGTTCGGTCCTGATCCGATGAAATTGAATCCGATCCAGTCCTGATCCGCAAATTTTTTGAAAATCATGAGTCCGATCCAGTCCTGACTCGCCAAAGTAAAAACATGTATTTTTTATCCGTGTCTATTTTGCCTGATGGGGTCAAAAGTGCTGCTAAATCTATTTTTCCTTTAGCCAAACACAATTGGTTTAAAGCAAAATAGCTCCAGTAGTGTTTTTGCCTCATCAGGCAAAATACACACTGCCCGTTTTGGAAGTTTCAACATTTATCAAATCTGTTAAATCGGTTCACAACCAAAAACTTGGCATTTCCCATCAGCAGTAAAAACATTGCTGCAGCTATATTGCCATGAGGTGAACTTGATCGGTTGGTTTTATCATGTGGCAAGGACAATATGCTTGGATTAGCGTACCGTCCTTGTCACGTGACCTGACAACTTTACCCTAAACACTAACCCTCAAGTGGTTCTTAAACGTTTTCTACAACTCCCCCTTAAATAATTGTCTTTTGTTTCAAGCGCCCCCAAAGATTCAAAAGCAAATGTATTACTCAATTCATTGATCATACTTTTAACGTTGTAGGGCGTGCAAGTGCTCGCGCCCCCGGAAATTTATTATTGCCCCCTGGTGAAATTCCCCTCCTGTTAAAAAACAATCTAAAACACTAAACCAAAATGTTAACCTTTGTCTGGCTATCGAAACTTTTCAAAAAACATGAAAAGCGCTCCCTTCAAAAATGCTATCTCTACCATAGCAAACCCCAACCAAACAACGCTGAAAGCCGAACCTACAACCACTTGCACAGCAGGAATAGACACTTCCCACTTGACCACGTTTAACATACTGCTAGTGCAGGGTTTTCAAGGTGTTTTAGGGACCCGATTTGGGACCCTAGAAGTGAAAATCGGGTCCGTAGAATCAGAGAAAATTATCGTCAGGGCCCTAGAATTAGAGAAAATCGGGTCCTTAGAATCAGAGAATCGGGTTCCATTTTCCTTAAAAAAAACAGAAAAAAAACTGTGCTAGTGTCACGAACTCTGTCGTATACCTGAACAAAGCTGGATACAGTTCAAACGGTAAAATATCCCCTGCAGAGCTTTTGCTGCTCGCGGCAAAATAGATGCTACCTAAAATTTTCGACATGGTTAGAATAATCACATTTAACAACAAAAATTTTCTCAGTCCGATCCAGTCCTGATCCGCCAATTTTCAAAAAAATTGCACTCCGATCCAGTCCTGATCTGGCTAAAATTGGCTTCAGACCTGATCCAGTCCGATCAGTCCTGGTCTGTGCTCATCTCTGATAGGGACATACCTACGGTAGATTAGCATGCTGTGGGTTTCACCCATGTTTTTTGCTTAACTTTGTCAAACAAAATAGTTTTCTTGCTTTATGGCAAACAGTTCTTCTGCTCATCCACATGACTTATTCTATCTTCATTAAGCTATCTTATTTATTAGTACGTCTGTCAGTAAAGTATAAATTATGTCGGATGCAAATGTTTATGCCATGGATTAGCAGGCACATGCCATACAAACTGATGGAGTGCNCCTAAGAGAGATAGAAAGAGCCAATGCATGCTGCTTTCAACTTGCACTATCTTTGGCCGTAGCTTGTCGCATTTTATGTTCATTAAAGACTTAGGGTCAAAAAATCTCTTCTTCAAACCGTTTAGCAGCGTTGCGATTTTTTCCATTTTGTGACTGTAACCTGCTGATTATCATCAGCCAAACTTGGCGTCAATGTAAAAAGGTTGCACAGCTAAGAGTTTTACCAGAAGTAATCGAGCCGCTAGAGTTTTGGAAAATTTGTTACAAGCTGCTGACAGTTATTTATGCCATTGATGTCTCGTCGAATACGCGAACCAACATCTTGCTTAATAAAAATCAAAAATACAGTTCAGGATTCACTTAAACTTAAAATAAGCCTTGCAGATTGGCATCGTTAAGTCATTTTACAATTAAGTTTGACATTTAAAAATTTCTATTAGTACAGCAGAATGTTCTGATTGCAACGCTCATTGAGTCGTTTTGATCATGCCCAAAAACACCTACCTCACCCTGTTCCTGCAACAGAAGCGACAGCAACGACGACACCACCAACGACGACGACAACACCTCCGCCGCCATCGACGACAACACC
>JGI24022J15233_10006596_pt1 | contig 12615 bp, 3 predicted proteins | sample Ectturendosymbi2_FD_15233 | JGI IMG/M metagenome (IMG submission 15233)
ACTTTTTAGCATTTCTGGTTGATGAGTTATGGAAAAAATGGTAGAATATGAATATGGGAAATCCCCTGAACGTCATTGGGGAATTCCTGACATGTTTGGAATATTTTTGGCATAACTTTTGAACCAGAAACGCTAGAACCTTGATCAAGGCCTCTAAACACGCGTATTTTAGACTAGAATCCAAAAATACTGCGAGCCACAATATTGGCTCGTGGGATCGGATGATGACGTCATATAAATAACCAAAAAACAGCCCTCCATCATGAGCCCATTGGCCCGAAACCCCCCATCCAAATTTAAAAAATGTTTTATTTACTCTAAACTACACGAAGCCACTAGTTATTACAGGGTTTGAACAGCTCTCTAGCTCTATCTGCTGCCGAGTTATGGCTGGCCAAAGTTTGGCCTGAAAGGGCAAATTATGCCTTTTCTGAAAAGTTAGGAATTAGGTCCAAAACTGGGATTTTGGCCCATAATTTTGGCCACAGATGTGCTAGCAAGTCAATCAAGGGCTCTATAGACGCGGATTTTGACCTAGTTTTCAACAAAGTTTGAGCCAAAAAAATGGATCAATGGGTTGGGGCCCAGGGCCAGCCAAAGATGGCCTGTTTTTCCAAAACATGTCTTCTTTGTGACGACACCTCCAGAAAACCCCCCACCGAAACCGAAAATTGTTTTTTTCAATTTTGACTGCAAGACTTGCTGAATCCGTTGAGAGTTTGAACAGCTTTCTAGCTCAATCGCCTGGCGAGTTATAGGATTGCAACATTTTTCGAGAAAAGTGGTGCACGCGGGACTTAAAGGGACAGACATGGCATTAGGTCAGCACTCTAACTAATTTTTTTTGAAATTAAGGTTGCGGGGAAAATAAGGTTGAAATTAAGGTGGTTAAGGTTTCGCGAGGTTATGGACGATACAAAATGACTATTGTTGTGGTCAATTAAGCGTAACGACTAGCAAGAAAATCATCAACTAACTTGAAAACTAAATAATTCTCACTGTAATCATTTAATTTTTGTGAAAACTAGGCAGAAGGTTGTTTCAAGTATCTTATCTTTAGTTGTGAAAAAAATTGTCAAAAAATCCATGCGCTTACTCTTTTTTGGCGAAAAGAAAATGGGTAGTCCACAAAATCACTTATGCGTGACATGAATTTTAATGTTGATAAGTCGATGAGCACACATGCTATTGGCATGTACAATGAATACATCATCTGAAAGCTCTCACTGTGGAGATTTTAGTCTTAAATTGTCCTCATTACTTATTTTGTTTCTTTTCAATACGAAGTTTTTGCCTAAGATTTCAATGCAATTATACTTGAACCCTTTTATTTAGTCCCACGTGCACCACTGTTTTTCGCAACCACAAGTTTGAAGTTGCCAACCGATTGAGAAAGAGGACTGTTCAAACCCTCTAAAGATGCGGGAAGTTTTGTAGTTCATATTTTTTTTAATTGGAAATGTTAGGGTTTTATTTTTTTGTGGGTGACGTCATAATGGGGGTAGGTTCATGCATTTTGGCCAAGGTTATCAGGCCCTGGGCATCAAACCAATGGCCCAATTTTTTGACTCAAAGTTTTATTGGAAACTAAGCTATAATTCAAGCAAATAGGGCCTTTTATCAACTCTTTAGCATTTCTAGATCTAAAATTACGTATGGCATTAAAATCTAAATTTTGATGAAAAATCAAGTCCGGCAAAAGGTAACCTTGGCTATGTTGGCTAAGGCCATAACTTGCCAGTTAATTGAGCAGGAGAGCTGTTCAAACACTCTACAGATGCGGAAAGTCTTGTTTCAATTTGAAAAGAAAAATTGTGGAAAGTTTTAGATTATTACTCTTTTGTTGGTGACATCATGATGGGAGTCAGTTTATGCATATTTGGATAAGATTATAAGTCCCTAGGTGCTAATGTCAAGAGCCAATTGTTTGACTCGATATTTTACTGGAAACCAGGTTGTAGTAAGAGTCTTTAAAGGGTTTGATTGACTTTCTAGCATTTCTGGTTCAAAAGTTATGGCCGAAAAAAGGAAAAAATTAGGGAAATCCCATGAAGTCCCTTTGGGGATAATTTATAAAATAAGCAATTGGGATATTTTGAGATGACAATCTCCTCAATAAGAGCTTTCAGATAATGTATTCCACGTGCCAGTGTGTTCATCGAGTTACCACCATTCAAAATTTGTGTCATGCATGAGTGATTTTGGTAACTACCCATTTTCTTTACCTTAAAATCAGGGTATGCGCATGGATTTTTTAAAATTTTCCTTTGCAAGTGCAGAAAANATGCTTGAGACAAACAAACTTCTGTCAAGTTTTTGCAACAATTAAATGATTGCAGTGAGAATGATTTAGTTTTAAAATTAGTTGATGATTTTTTTGCTCGTCGTTATGCTTCATTGACCACAAAAGTGGTCATTTTGGTATGGTCCATAACCTCATGAAACCTTAACCAATTNAAAAAAAAAACTTAGTTTTTTGGAATCAGCATGAGAAGTTCTATCTGCTTATGAAATATGAGGAAAATCTGAGGTGGTGGGTTAACTGGCTGGGACAGTTGACATAAAATGACCCATTTGTTAGTTACTGAGACATAAAGATTTAGACGGACACAAAAATTCATTGGCAAAGTTGTATTAACTAACACTTTTAGTGACTTACTACTAATGGGGTCATTCCATGTCAAATGATCCAGGTAAATTGGGTTTTGCATCTGATTTTTACCGAACTTAATGAAATTTCATGTAGGGAGAGATCTTACTCTCTCAACTCAACAATGTTAGAATTTTGAAAACTTGGGCCTGCATTTCTGAAATTTTGATTCGTTGAAAAAAGATAGGCCTGGGCCACAGTATATTTTAGATTTTTGCAGTTGGAACTTCAACTAATTGTCATTTCTACATCTCTGTATATTTTCATTCAATATTTTGCAATTCAGTACAATGAAGGGTCCGTGCTGAACAAAACAAGACCAAAAGCTTTTCACTGATGACCCTTAAACCCTGGTTAATCATTGTGATAAGGCAGCAAGTTTTTCATGTGCATTCAAACATCATACAATTTTAAATGTGTATAATTCAGATAGTACCATTTCTATTGACTTCAATTTTTTATACACTGTAGGTACTGTGCGGTTTCCCTGCGGCAATATCGGTTGCCATGTGGTTTTGGTGGGAAATCCAAATTCCAAAAAAAAAGGTGGATACTGCTAGGCATTTTCCACATATAGAGTAAAGAGTTAAATATGGTAAATGTTTTGTTGCTTTTACACAAATCAGTTGCTAACATAACAAATCATTTCCAAAACAATTTAGACTACATACCATTGTAACAAGCTTGGGCCTACCAGTGCCATCACTTTAGCAAATGTTTCACTTCATTGCAAGCATTTTTTGAGACTATAAAAGCAGCAAACACTGGATTTGTACAATTAAACTTTATCAACATGCCTATAAGTACTTACGTAAATGTTTGCAATACATTTTTTCATACCTTCTTAGCATTTGGCAGCATATTAAAGCACTTCCATTGCACAAAATCACAGTCACTGCTAAAGGATCCTGGTCCTGCTTGGGTGGACCAACTTAAAACAATCATGTCTTTAAACAGGTTCTCAATTCAAAGATTTTAGAATCTCATTCCAATCTAGGACTGTATTTTTAGACCATTTCCTAGCAAAAACAATAACCAGTGCCCCAAAGCACGATTTTTAGTAAAAATGTAAATTCGTATACACTAAGGAAAGATGCATAGATTCCTCCCTACGTAAATTTATGTACAGCAAGCACAGAAGTGTTAAGGGCTAATGTTATGGAGATATTACAGTTTCTGGATTACCCATGCTATTTTCAATCTTCAGTCAAAAATTTTTCTTAATATACTAGTATATATTCATTAAAAATTAAAAATGAATATTTTACAGTATTGTTCTCAAGTTTGCTCAAACCTCACAACAAAAAGTTTTGAAAAAATTGAAAACGTTTTGAAAAATATGAAAAAATTAAGAAAAAGGATAAATTTTCATTATTAGCAAAAATTTCCAAATTAAAAAAGAAACATCAGTTTGTAATTATTGGTTTCATGGTTAGGAAAATGGCCATTTCCATTGTGAAATCTAAAATGTAATGTGATTTATAATGAACTTAGCAATAACTTGTTCTTTTTCCTAATTTTGCAACTACCAGAGCCCAATGACCTCAGCCAAAAAGGCCTACACCTACCCCACTTATGACATCACACCTGCAAAACCCGAAATTCAAAACTTAAAAGTTTTTTTCTTTGTAACCTGGAAGACTCACCGAGGCTTTTGAGGGTTTGAACAGCTCTCTAGCACAATCAACTTGTGAGTTGTGGAGTTGCAAAGTGGTGTTAAAATAGCAACTCAATGCATGATTGTGAAGTACATATGTTTTGTACACTGGTGATGAAGATGTTAATGGCAAAAACATTGAAATGTATTTCAGACAACTGTAGTAAACTGCTTGATATGACGTAAGAAGCATTTTCTGTCAGCATCCAGCAACATTGTGTCAGTGTTTCAACTTTGATTGTTAGCTGCTAACATAATACAGTACTTATATGTATTGTACTCTCATCTATTATTTAGTGGGCTTGTAACTGCACTCACACACTTGCCATTTTCTATATAGGCTTATGTTTCTTTTGCATATTTATGCTAAAGTTGTTTGCCAAGTGGCTTTTTAATTCAACACTTGGACTCATTGCACATCATATTTCAGAACCTGGTGTATAATTTTTGTGTAAAAGACAATTTCTTTTACCATGCCACTTCCACCTGCTTTGGCAGCGAGATTGGCAAAACGGGGTATTCTTACAGCTGATAGATCTGAAAATGCTAATGATGAAGAGATAATTGCTGAAAGTTATGACAAACCATCTGAAGGAATTATAGACAAAAACATTGATGAGTTTGGAAATCCTCTACCGCCACCCTGGGAAAAAGTCTGGGAACCAGAGTTTGAAACATGGTATTACTGGGAAACAGAGAGTGACAAAGTTAGTTGGCTACCTCCCAACGATCCTGAAGCAATAATAACATATTCTCGAGGCAAAGGAGTCCAAGTAAAGACTGCACATGATAAAGGAAGAGAAAAGTCTGAAAAACGAAGTATCCAGAAAGGTGAAAAACGAAAAGTAAAAATAGATCAAGAATTTGATCCAATGGATCCAAGTTCATATTCTGATGCACCAAAAGGAGATTGGTCAGCTGGTTTGAAAAAGATAAATGATGCTAAAACTGGTGTAGATTCCACAGCAAATGGACCTTTATTTCAGCAACGCCCTTATCCATCACCTGGTGAAGTATTATCAAGAAACAAACAGGCAAATAGAGAGTTTGGCCCAATGAAGCCATAATTTTGTATGTTGTAATAATGTTTGTTTTCTCGTTGATATGGCTCATTAGTAGATTCTGATTCAATCAATGCAAGCCATAGCTCATCAAAGTGGATATTCTCTAGGTCACTTCTGAAGTGATCAATGCAAAAGCAATATCTGGACAGTGATGCTCTTTTGCAGTATTGTCTTGAGTTTAGGATATTATGGTTTGCTTCATTTCAAAATAGAATTGTGCACCCATATAGTAATATTTTGTGAAAAAAGTTTTATTTTTAACATGGATTGTGCCTTTGCTCCTTGGTGATATTGCTAAAAAAGTGAAAACATATGCTTTATTAAATTAACACCTTTAGCGCTGAGTGGATTTACCTTCAAAACCTGTGTGAGTCACTTTTTCACCGCAAATTTGCACCACCATAACTTGCCAGTTGATTGAGCTAGAGAGCTGTTCAAACCCTTTAAAAATGCGGGAAGTCTTCTACTTAGATTTTTTTTAAATTGGAAAGTTTTGGGTTTTCATGGGTGATGTTTTAAATGGGGTAGATTTAGGCATTTTTGTCCCAGGTTGTTAAGGGCACCAACGCCAAGAGCCAATTTTTTGCCTCAAGTTTTTATTGGAAACTAGGCTATAAATGAGTCTTTAGAGCTTTTGATTAGCCATCTAGCATTTCTGGTTCAAAAGTTACGGCCAAAAAATAGATAATTAATTAGGGGATTAATTACAGTCAGACCTCGTTTATACGGACTACTTTGTTTCGTCAAATAATTTCGGTTTACCAGGGTATCCAGATAATTGAAATCGAAAGTATAAAGAATGAATTTGTTTTCAGAGCAAATGTAAACAAAGGTAACAATGTGCGGTACAGTAGAATTTGCCTAAGCGGATGCTCAAAACAGAACAGGAAAAAAAACTGTGGACTCAGAAGAACTGTCAACTTAAGCTAATATGTAGACTGCATGTGGAACTTAGCTAAATGAAACATTCATAGTTTTCTTGTTTTTTAGCAGATCCATATACATCGCTAGCATGCATTCTGAGTGAGATTAAATGCAAAAAAGAACTGTGCAAGAGACCTAACTGCGTCCTGCAAATTCTGCCACTGTTTCATCCATTGTGTGTAGAAAATTGACTTCCACACTTCCACTGTGATTTAATAAACAACTAGGTAACAGTTGGCATAACCCAGTTTAGCTTTTTTTTCTGTTGATTTGACATATCTGTTCCTAAATTTCCATTTCGGAGTTGGACAGCAAGGTTTAAAGGGTAAAATGCATTGGGAGAAATCCATTCCTAGCAGTTTTTTTGTCAGATAGCGGGGACTCCGGTTAATCCGAGTTTGGATAAACGAGGTCTGACTGTAATTACTTTGTTGTTTTCAGGCCATGACTTTTGAACCAGAAACGCTAAAAAGCCAATCAAGGGTTCTAAAACAGTGGTTCAAGGGTTCTAAAACAGTGCTTTTTTCTACCATGCCTGCCTTAAAACCTTTGCTGCCAGGTTAGTTTTACCTTCAAAACCCATGTGACGCACTTATTTACCATCACTTTACAACTCCATAACTTGTCAGCTGATTATGTTAGAGAGCTGTTCAAACCCTCAAAAGCTGCAGTGAATCTTCTAGTTTGCATTTGAAACAATTGAAAAGTTTTAGATTTTTAGTTTTTGTGGGTGACATCATAACTGGGATAGGTTTAGGCCTTCTTGGCCCTGGATGCCAACCACTAAAAGGGAATTTTTTGACTCAAGTTTATTGGAAACTAGGCTAAAATCAAAGTCTTTTGAGCCCTAATTGGCTTTCTAACGTTTCTTGTTCAGAAGTTATGGCCTAAAAAACGACAAAATAATTGATTAATCCCCTAATTAATTCATTATCTATTTTTTTGTTGTCTTTAGGCCATAACTTTTGAATCAGAAATGCTAGAAAGCTATTCAAAGGGCTGAAAAGACTTGGATTATAGCCTAGTTTCCAATAAAAACCACAACCTACCCCACTTATGACGTCACCCACAAAAAACCTAACCCACTTACGATGTCATCCACAAAAAAACAAAATCCAAAACTTTTTGTTTTATTCAATGCAAGCAAAAGCCTTGCCACATTTTTGAAGGGTTGAACATCTCTCTAGCACAATTTGCTGGCAAGTTATGGAGTTGCAAAGTGTGTGTGAAAAAAGCAGCTCAATGCGTTATTTCAAAGTACGAGTCTTTCGTACATCAGCAGCAAATGTGTCAATTAATTGTCCTTTGTTTTAAGCCCCTGCTGACTTTAACACTTACGTATTCAGGTTAATTCAAGGGGTTCATGCGAAAACAGACGAATCACACGTGACTTTGCATAGGAATTTCTCTAGTCCGGTAAACGCTACGGACCTGGTCAAAAGCTCAAAAGACTTGGCAAGTCTTGCAGTTTGCACTCGAAAACAAATTTTTGGTTGGGGGTTGCGGATTTTTTGTGAGTGACGTCATAAGTGGAGGACTTTTAGGCCATCTTGGCCCACTTCACCTGGCCCTGGGCACCAACCATTAGATGGTAGTATTTCGCTGAAGTTTTTATTGGAAACTAGGCTACAATCCAAGTATTTTGATACATTGGATGACCTGCTGGGGTTTTGGGTTCAAAACTTATGATCTTAAGTAATAAAAATATTTGAATAATCAGTTAATTAGATTATTAATTAATTTGTTTATTTTAGAGCATAACTATTTCCATGTTGTAGGGCGAGTAACGGCTTGCTCTCTCCTGGAAATTTATTGATGCCATCCCAGTTAACAACCACTACTCTGCAGACTCAGATTATAACCTAGTTTCCACTAAAACCTTGAGGCAAAAAACTGCCACTTGACATTGCCTCCCAGGGCCCGGGAAACCTGGGTCAAAAATGGCTAAACCTACTTTTATTATGATGTAACCCACAAAAATCGCGAACTTTCCAATTAAAAAAAAATCTAAACTACACGACTTTCTGCATCTTTTGAGGGTTTGAACAGTGCTCCAGCTCAATCATCTGGTGAGTTATGGGGTTGCAAAACGGCGTGAAAACTTTCTTCTTGCTGAGACATTTTGATCTTTTGTCTCACAGTTGTATTAAAACTCACAGTAACTGTGTTCATTAGCCTAGATATTTTTAGACATTTTGAGTAAAATGATTTAATTTTTTTCAGTCATTTCAAAAAAATTTTAGTCTATGACCAAAAAAGGTCTGAAAAAAATCCAGGTGCCAAAATAATGGCTCACGCATGATTTCAAAGTATGAATGTATCATACACCGATGCCGAATGTGTTAATAGCAAGTAGGGTTATTATGGTTATTTACAACAAAGAATACAAATTTTTAAGTTTCTTAGTTTCTGTATCCAAAAAGTAGTTAACAACTTTTTAATGTCCACAACTACACATTATATATCTCTGTTGCTGCCTCCCACACAAACAATCAAAAATCCTTGTGGTTATGCCAGGAATCTAACATTTGAAATGTTGTTGGCAGTGCCATCAAGTACTGTTGTGAGCTAGTTCTTTACCAAATGGTAGTTTTTATAAATTTTTTGTCTTCAGAACTTGGTGTTTGTGTGAAAAAAAAATGTCAAGTTGAGTTGTGAATAAAATTTGTTCCATGTCCTTCTGTTAAGCACCAGATAACACTGTAACAATCGTCATAGCGTTAAGACAAATAATCCTCTTAAAATATTAGTTTTCAGTTGTCGTTGATTGTTTATAGCTGTTAAGTTTCAGCCATTGTACTTGCTGATAGTCAAAGATAGCGATTTTTGACTGAAGACATCTTTTGAATATCTTAGTTATTTCGCAGAATGATCATCTGACAAGAGGTAGTCTGGAGTTTTGCAAATATGAGAATTGTGTGTTTCAACACTTTTGTTTCTAGGTGGTTTGCCAAGAAAAAAGTAATTGTTACTGGGTTACAGTTTGAAAAATTTGGCTGCAATCAAAACAAATGCATCTTACTGCCATAATCTACTGTTTTCTTTTGACAGTCTACATACGTACAGTAGACATATGTACGCAAGAGAAAATTATTATGGCTGGTACCAAGATTAAAACTTTTAGGCCAAAATGTTGATATATGTGGCATAGAAATCTTGGTGACCTTAACCAACCACATAGATCTATGTGGCATGGCAGCAAAAGTGTTAATATCTTTGAAGTGGTTGAACTACTAAAGCAGTTAGCATAAAGCAGTGGTTTTCAATCTGGGGATCAAGTTGTGAATTATTTTTGGAGGGATTGCGTGTTGATATTTTATGTACACAGCTGAATTACATTTGCTCTATACAGTATAAGTTTTAGATAGGGTTTGTTGGATTATAGTGGGTTGCTATAATGGGTCATGGTACAAAAAAGGTTGAAAACCACTGTGGCATAAAGCAATAGTATTTTTATTAAATAGTAGAGCAGAATCATTGACAAAACTTTTGTTGCGATGCATTGGCATGTCGGAAGCAATAGTTTCATTTGTAGCATATACTATGAACTGCTTTTCTATTAAACCTTTATCTTTTAATAGATTACTATTGATTTTCCTGACCGATTACAGTTTTGATAACCAGTACACATTGTCTAAATCATAAAATCGCCTTGTGGTTTCCTTAGTAAACTGAATTGGATGAGAATTCACAGCTGTAGGTATCAAAAATATGTTACAATTTTTTCTGCTGTGGGATTTTTATGTTTTGTGTATTTGTTTTTTTGTGTGTTTTAGATTTAAAGACCTGTATCATGATGCAATTTGAGATCTTGTTTAAAAACACTCATTGAGTATTAATAATTTCGTTCGTGTTGAAAGTGTGAAGGCAATATGTCTTTAATATGCTCAAGATGCTTTGCAAGATTAAGAACCATTCAACAAGCTTCAGTGCTTTTGACAAAAGTGCACAATAGACCTTGCAATGTAGCATATTTTACCATGGATGTTCTGCTTGCAAAGATGCATTTGCCTTTATCAGAAGCAACTTCTATTCCTAAGAGAAGTTCTTTAAAGGTCGATCATTCAGGAGAGCTAGATCATTCAGGAGATCAAAATACTATCAACAAACTATTGAAAAGACAGAATCCTCGAGCTCAAATGTCAAGAATGGCTCGATCAACATTCATTTACGGTGTGGAGATACAACTTCTAATTAAAGCTGCCCAGAATCGACCACCATGCATGGATAGCATTTATCCTGATAATAGAAATATTATTGCCTCATATGTCTATGACAAATGGAGAAGACCACCAAATAAGGACTTACCTACTGTCACCTTGGAAAACAGGTAATTAAATCAATAAATGACCTAATACTGATATAAAACTGTGTACTATGACCAATGTTGGCACCTATGCTATTGACTTAAAACATGGCTATTATAAAAAATACGAAAATTTATTTCTATCCTTTTACTATATGCATTTATTTTTTCTTCTGCTCACTGTGCCTGTTCTCTTAATATTAACACCTTTACTGCCTGGTGGTTTCAGTCTAAATCAAGCAGTTACACATGTCTTAGCAACTGCATAACTCGCCAGGTGATTGTGCTAGAGAGCTGTTCAAACCCTCAAAAGACTCGGCAAGTTTTCGAGGATTTCAGGTTTTGTGTGGGTGACATCATAAGTGGGATAGGTTTAGGCCTTTTTGGCTGAGGTCATCGGGTCATGGGCCCCAACTGGAAGAGGCAACTGTTTGACTGAAGTTTTTGTTGGAGACTAGGCTAAAATTCAAGCCTTTGATGGGCTTTCTAGGGTTTGTGGTTCAAANGCCAAGGTAATATAAGTAAAATTTGGGTAAAAAATCTTTTGGGTAATTTTTATTCAATATTAGTTTTTTTGGCCATAACATTTGAACCAGAAGCGCTAGAAAGTCAATCAGAGACTCAAAAGACTCAGGTTTTAATATAGTTTCTAATAAAAACTTGAGTCAAACGGTTCCCTCCTGTGGTTAGGGCCCAATGACCTCAGCCAAAATGCTTAAACCTACCCCACTTAATGACGTCACCCACAAAAAACAGAAACCCAAAATTGAAAGTGTTTTTCATTCCAAACTATAAGACTCACTGAGTCTTTTGAAAGTTTGATCAGCTCTCTAGAAAATTGACTGTCGAGTTATAAAGTTGCAAGTGGCACAAAAATACAAGATTTTCAGGTAAATCCGCGTGCACCAAAGGTTTTAATGGTGATAGATTCCTTGCTTGTTTCACATATGGAATGAAGTTGCTTGAATACAGGTATGTGCAAGATAGAATCATCACAAAAAGATGAAAGCCCAATCAGCTGATTCCTTAAAAGCCTACAGAAAACCTAGAGCTTTTAATTGCTGAATCAAAATAATTATGACACCTGTTGGTCATGCTTATTGCTTAGTTGCTGAGATTGAGAATTAACAATCAAAATAACAAGACACTTTCATTCCAAGAGTAGCTGACCCTTTGCTGTTCCATGTCAAATTTTTAAAAATCTGGATATTTTGCTTTGTTGGCATTTTTGTGGAATGTGCAGATAGTTTGTTTGTTTCTGACCATCAACAATGTAGAACAGGGTTTCCAAAACTCTCTCTGTCCTTGTACCCCTTCAGCATTTCGATAGATGAGCATGTACCCCTAAACATAAGTGCCGGAATTTTTTTTCCAGGGAGGACAATAGTGGATTTTCCAAAGGTGGGCCAAAAAAATTTTTGCAGGGGAGGGGCAAAAAGTGGCAAAATTAGATTTCCATGACTCGAAAATAAGAAAACAACCTTCAAAAATGTGACGGGAAAATGTCAAATTTCAAAATCCTCAGGCTGCCTTGGCCCCCCTTTCGACGATCATGCCCCTAAAAATTCTTATGGCAAAAAGGCTGAGGAAGATGAAATATATTTACCAATAAGCATACCATGATCTTTGAAAATATTCACTGATATTTATTTTAATATTTTGAGCTTTGAACCAGACACGAAGTCATAGAGCACAAGCATACACAATCTGCACAGCACAGATTCATAACTGATTGAAAGATGTAACAGTCACAGAAAGTTTTGTAATGGCGTTGGTGGTAGGACCACAGGATTACAGACACTTGTTCGCTAACTCATAACACTTGATACTGTTGCGGCAGCTAGCCTCTTTATTGCGAGCCGTGGGGGAGCTAGTCCGCAGAAATTTGAGAAACGCGCCCTGACAATCTTTCGCCTAGAACCTGACCCTTACGAATCCGCGCATCAACTGGACTGTAGTTTCTTGTTCCCTACAGCAATGGCCAACGGAACCGAAGGTAGCACAATTTCTTGTT
>JGI24022J15233_10006598_pt1 | contig 12614 bp, 13 predicted proteins | sample Ectturendosymbi2_FD_15233 | JGI IMG/M metagenome (IMG submission 15233)
CAACATAAGCGAAATTTAAACCAGTCCAGTCGCCACGGTGGGCATTGGTGAGCTCAGCCCTTCCAAATTTAAATATGAAACACTATAAATCAGTAAATATTTTATCAAATTTTCAGAATGTCAAGTCCCCTTGCGCAAATTTAAACCTCCTATTCAAGACTTACTGGCGACGGTTCTGGTGTTTAAACTTCACATCTTTTCACTCGACAGTGTACTTTCGTTAGATTCTCGCCAGTCTGAAAAAGTAAGAAACACGCAAATCGTGAACGTAACAGTTACAACCATTTGGGTGCGTTTTACGTGACATGTTTTGCTCGTGTGTGTGAGATTTTTACAGCCGTAGTGAGCGACTTGCAACGTGGTCCTCACGTTGTGGTTCAAAGTCTTTATGCCGCCACACATGCTATATACTGTAGGAGCAAATGCAGTGATCGTGGGCACTCCAGTAATGATTTAGAATTTTTTACGGAACGCACGTTCAGAGCGTCATTTTCGGATTTCCCAAATTCATTAACGCTTCCCATTTTTTTCCTCGCAACACTGGGAGAGGGGGCCTCACAAGTGGATTAACCTAGGGGCTGGCATCAGTTAAATCCGACCCTGATTGTTGGTTATGCGCATCCAGTTGAAGTTCTTTACAAATACACTGTTGAGTTGGTCTTCCAACGCTCTTTGTAAATGGCGCACCTTTCAGCGTTGTTCAAACTATCCACGCTTCTGTGTCTGGTTTGCAATCCTCTTCAGTTTATAGTGGACACATTACTGCTTTAATGTTTTGTGCATTCTTACTGCGTAATTCCCAGTAATATTCCATTGGTGATTCAACGCGATGCACTTGTTTGCGAATAGTCCGACCACCGACATGATAGCCTGCAAACCTACATAACCGCTGTCGGTCGCTATTTCCTGTGGCGCATTCGAACGCCTAACGCTTTTGTTCGTCGTCATTCTAATTCCGACTCTACATCGAACCGTTGCGTTACGTGTTTTCTGACTTTACGCTCAAGTGCATTGGAGTTTTTGTTGAATATATGAATATAATCGAAAGAAGCAGTCAACTTAGAGTACTACTGGAGAGTTATTAGCGGACAAAGTGGTGAGAGCCTTTTAATTTGCCTTGCTTCGGCTTGGCAACTTCAAGACGTCAGGTTGCTTAGTTGGGAGACCGACCTGTGCTCCTGCAGCAACAAGATTGACCCCTCAACTAGTAGGGATCACTACAATAACCTACAACCCCAGTCCCTACACGTTTAAATAAATCACCACGCAAATTTCCACTTTGGTACTCACTCAACAATTTCAAGTTAAGGTATTTTTGGCGATTAGACGGGAGTAAGATGTTTTCTTTCTTACAACGCATGAAGAAAATAATCTTTCCTCTGGCTTTAGAAAATTTCAGAAACACTAAGCTGAACAGGATTCGTTCTCCGTGTCGATGACAACTAAAAGCCATAGCAAGCATATGGAGGAATCAACCGGCCAAGCTCTGCTATTTTAACTTTGTGAAGATTCAAATTTGCACATATCTGTATTCAAGAGACTATTTTCTCAACAAAGGCGACGAAGTTGAATCAGTCAACAATTTTTTATAACGTCACAACCGTTTCACGTTTTGTTTGTATTTTTGCGGAAAAGGTATGCAGTGTTCTCAACGTTACGTAGACATGTGACTGTTTTATGCACTAGAGGGCGGGTAAACGTTCTATGCAACCTGAGTCCGATTTTCTAATTTCATCTGAAAAGACATGAGATGTTTTGACATTTGACTTGCATGAACATTTCAATTTTATGTTTTCAAAAGCTCAAAAGTAAACCTATTCAACTTTGAAGTAAATCAAAAACATCTTTACAAATGCTACCATTTATTATTTGAGTTTTATTGCTCGACCTACCCAGGAACTTGACAATTTCAAGAATCTTACGTCTGAAAATCTATGATAGCAAATTTGCGTGAACACATTTTGGTGACAAAAAATCGTTATGAAAACAATTTTTTTGAAAAAAATATAATTCTCGAGTTTCTATAATTTGGTTCAATTAATATGGTTGGTAGGTATGTTCACGTACGTTTAAATTTAACCAATTTAACTTTTGCTCTGCTTTGTTGACAATGACATGTCTGCATTCAAGTAACTTCACTCCACATGTGAAACAAACAAGGAATCCTTGCTTACTTGAACATGTCCCTTTGGGTATCATACTTGTCACGTGACCACTTCAACCAATCGTCTTTGACTAAAGGCAAAATAGCTCCAGTGCAGCTTTTGCCTTAAGAGACAAAATCGGCACTACTTTTTTAAATTTTTTATTTGGAATACATACCGATAGGCTTTCAACAGGATTTGGATTTCTGTATTGTCAGGTTTTGGATTTGGATGTGAATTGGATTTTAAATAAGATTTGTGGATCGGATTAAGATTTGAAAAGCATAAATCCGTTCATCTCTGCTGACGTAATAAATTGCGTTACGTACGAAATATCATGACGTGTGCAAATAGACGATCACTCACACATTCAAGTTTTTTGTTAACGAGATTGCGGCGCTTCTTGGAACAGTTTTTATGCCAAGATCAGCATTTGCATTGCCGTACAAAAATAAGTGCTGTAGTAGACTGTTAGTAGTACGCCTTTTTATGTTTGAAGATGTCGACAACGAGCTAAATGCATGTTCTAGGAGTGCAGTACAGAGCGGAAGGCTGTGCCAACAAACCCTGGATGACTTAAAAAATACGTGGCTTTTTATGAGGTCGCAGGCGGTGATTTCGTCCGCATCACGTGATATACGTTCCTTATCTGATCCTTATGCCTGGCATGTTTTGTGTAAGCAGAAGCACGGCTTAAGGGATTTCGATGCACCTTTTCTTAAATTTGAAGCTGCCGATGATGGTCGTTGTGACAACCATCAACAGCTTCTTCGCTAGCCTGGCGCTTCGAAAATTTGCTGTCAGACTAGTGTGTCAGGTTATATAATCATTCGGCCACACATCGTAACAAGGTTGCAGAAACTTTAGGAGTTTTACCTTCTCGGACTGGAGTAGAGGCACGCACTCTTTTTACAACTTATCCGAGGCGTCTTTGCCACAAACTTCAATGTTGGACAAAAACATCAAGAAATCAATTTCCAGCAAAATGAAATAAGCATTTCGGTGATGTCATCCGTCATTACGTCCTTTACGAGAAGGTTTATAACGAATTTAAAACAACNAATTGAACTCTGACACGAAATATTATGTCGGATGTATTGAAACCAATATTTATAATAAAAAAACTTCGCACTTGTGGACTGTGACAACACAAAGTTAGAAAGTCTACTGAGCTCAGCGTCAACGCTCGGAGTAATGGTCGCCTCGGAAAGAATTCACGTAACTGGTACAACGTGCCCACGCTCACAACATTCCTGTNCTTTGGGTCGCCTCCGCTGNATGTCNCAAAAGTGCTTTGAGCAATCGTCCGTTCNNTTTATTTTGAACGAGGGTCATGACCTGCAGTTCCTCACTTTTCGCGGAAACTCTCCCACTTTTTCTGAAGATCATTATCTGACACTAAGGTTTTGATAGCAGTACGGTAAAAAAGTAGGACACGCACGTTCGGATCTTGACAACTCGAGAGGTGCGCAGGTGTGTGTGGAACTGACCTGATGTAATTGCAACGTGGTAATATGTAAGTTAAATTGCTAATACAAACGCTCACGTTCAGGTTACCTTTGTGAAAATACACTGTTGAATTACTTCGTTTTGAGGTATCTCGCGTTTGGAAGTGGCTGCAGAAAATCCTATGCGTCAATTGCTGTGTTTTATTGTATATCACATTCTTGAATGCTTTCATAACTTTGACAACGCTGAACTCCTTCCAACGATAATAAATCCTGCAGACATCATCCACAGTCATCAACCACATCCCGCAGTTTTTCTCTGCTTCGGCGATTTTGGCCGAGATACGCCAGTGCTTCTGAACTGAACTCAAATTAAACTTCCTCTTTCCAGATTGACACATTCCCCTTTTAAACGGGCAACACGCCGTGATGGTAAATAACGTTGAAAAACGACTCCTAAGCGGTGGTTAATTTCTTATATCCTGATCCTCGTTCGCTTTGTCGTATAATCAACAGATTGCGGCAATCTTTTCTCGGATAGCTTCGCACAGATGAATAGGTTCCATTGTTGTCTAACCAGCAAAAAATTACCAAAAGAAATTGGGATCTTTCAACGAATTTTTTACAGATGATTGTTTCCCTGTTCATGGGGACAGACAAGATGTCAATGCGGATATGATTTTGCGAACTTCTCAACTTGGTCATGCAAGCAACAAAAACATCAAAAGAGTTAGCTTTTTGTGGTGGAACGCCATAACTTACTGTGTACCTGACAAGTCACGCTGCGACTCGGTTGTTTGCCTTCGAGGCGCGACATCGCGACCTGCATTGTCGACGTCACGTCAGTAACGATGTGATGGCGAAAACTCCACTGCGAAAATTTTTCACATAACTTTCTAAACGTGAGCAAACCTGCTTTGTAAATTATGTGTGACCAGAATCTCTATGCGCCAAGGTCAATCCATTCGGCCTTTGAACAATCTCCTTATTATCGAGTTAATATTATTTCAGAACGGTTGCAGTTGGATCTTATGCATTGCAGTGAAACTAAATATTTGAGTGTCGTTTTTGATTAGTACAAATTCATGGGTTTTCTTCGCCATAAAAATGCAATCAAATCTTCGAAAAAACTCGATCCAGGTTTCAACAAAACTGTGGATGCATGCTTGTGAGGAATAGGGTGGAACAATTGTTGCCAACATGACTTTGGTTGTTCTTTCGTCGACAGGAAACTACTGATGTGCATCGAACTTTGACGTTTTACTTTGACTGTTTATTTTGTAGCAGCTTACGCCTTCAACCACACAAGCTCCTGGGTAGGCGATCCAGCTGTTCTGACAAATTAATTGACAAATTAATCTGACAAATTAAGATGAACCTTTTCTTATCGAGTGCTTTCAAATAAGCAAATGTTTTGTATGCCATCCTTGTAAACTATCAACGTTCGAACAGCGAGATATCAACTTTTACCCCGCTCGCAGTACCCGGATGTTTATCACGGCTTTGACTCTTTCAGATCCTGGCATCGGACAGTCGGACGCTGAATTCCTGGTGCTCGCTCAAACGTGTCGTGCAACATCGCACGCAAGAAGAAGAAGCGCAACTGAAGAAGATTTTTTCCAGGAAAGCAAAGACGAAGAAGAAGAAGCATTTCACGAAGTGGAACGCCGAAACAGAAGTCGAAAGGTATAGTAGGCATGGTTTTCACGCTGTATTGAAAAAGTATGGAATTGTGAAATCGGTTTTCAAGGCCTTGAAAAAGTATTGAATTTTGTCAAAATGTACAAAGTATTGTAAAAGTCCGGAAATTCTAAATTCAGCCACCAGTTTATCCAGATTTTGTTCTTTATCGCTGATGACAGTTATGCAGATGTTCTTTGCATTGTGCTCCATGAACGAAATTTCGGCAAAATGAAGACAAGTGATGCTATTAAAGTTTTTTCATTTTTTATTGAAAAGCTGTTGGAAAAGTGGAAAAGTTGTTTTTGAAAATGTGCGGGAAACCTGAGTAGGCTGAAATGCTGTTTAAGTTCTTCATCCAATAAAATTGTGCTGCCACAAACTTTTGTTTCTCCTCAACCTTTTCTGTATCAGTGCAGTAAGAGAATGATGTACTGTTTTGGTTTCGAATTTTCCAATTCGTGTTTTTACCTGCTCGTCACTTAACACTCAAATTCTGTTTTTGGATGAGGTTTGGCGCTAAAGCCATCGGTTTATTCGTGCTCAGTCACAAAGCGTGTTATAACACCGCTTCGAAAGAAGGATAATTCCAGGTTTCTACCTTCTCCCCAAACGCTTTGTTGGAATTTTTTCACTGACGTCCATTTGTTGTCAGTAAAAAAAAGCCCGTCTGTCAATGTTTTTCATAAATTTCCATTCTGACATGTAGGGACCGCAACGCTGCAGACTTGCAAGGTTCATTCGAAACGAAAGTAGAAGCAGGGACTCCAGCAGCTGTGGATGATAACTCGGCAACAGTAGAAGCGGACACTCCGAAGAAGAGAAAGAACTTAAACTCACGGCAACGTCGGAGAAAGAGGGAACTGGAAAAACTACGATCTAGTTTGCAGAACGATTCTTCAGCGAATTCCCGTGACCTCGCAAATCATAAACTAAAACACGGAAAGAGGAAAGACAACGACACCTTGCGGCGAATAGCTGCTATTGATAATGACCGCTTGAAGGCGTACGGCCTGAAACCGGAGAAAGTCCTTAAAAAAGCGAAATACGGCGCCATTTCGAAGCAAGACATTACCAGCTGAGGTCACCATTCTTGGTTCGGCGAGCGCTTCACGATGGTTGGAAATATTTGTTCCTCAAATCGACCAGAAGTCGTTACTTTCGCGTGCGGAACTCGATTTCATTTTTTGCGCGGTCTCTCCCTGATGATGATCAATCAGCTGTTCAGAGAACAGGTGGTTGATTTTTATTCGCCAAGTTCTTTTCGACCATAAAATGAATTGCTGCGAATAAAATTATCGAAGTGCTTCTCGAAAGCTATGAACGACTTGTGATGAAGTTTAGAAAAACTTGTGATGCTCTGCTTACAGTCGAACCCGATCTTGATAACATAATGAACTGATTGCATGTCGGATAAATGAAAAACTAATGCACTAAGCTAAATGTCAAAATTAAGTGCAGTACATGTTTTATCGACCGCAAGGTTGTTTTCGGCCACGGCCTCCGAACCACTGAGGCTACATGAACGTCATAGACATTTTTAGTCCCCGTTACAGGAACAGGAAATATAGTCTGGGAATATCGCAGGAAAGGTTGCCACGCATGTTTTCCAATATCCTGCCAACTTTCAAGTGAAAAAATGTGCAGGAAAATTTTTGAAATTATTGGCATGCACTATAGAAAAGGCATACAAAAATGGCATTTTGTCAAGAAGTTAAAACAACAACATACCGTTTTTTGTTTTTTAGATTGACTTTTCCTATTCGTTTCAAAGGTTGTGGCCTTATGAACAAAAAGGTCTTATAGATTTTGTGAAATTTGCAAATAGGAAATTTTCTCCCCAAAGCACAGATGAGTGAGTTACGTTGAGATTTTTGGTCAGTTCAAGTTCTTGCAAGTTACCCATGCCGAAAATGGTTTGAAAACCCTAGCAGGTAAGCGTGAAACCAACTGTTGGATTATGACCAAAAATCACTCAACGAAGGAAATAATCACAAGATTTCCAAGCGCAAAAGTACATTTTTTTGCTACCAGAACGACCTCAGACATGTATTGATGATTTCTTCATTGACCCACTACCAGACGCGAAGTAGAGAAACATCCAAAACAGTGCCTTCCAACCGTTAGAAAGACGGTTGGCACTGTTCTGTTCCACTAAAATTTCATTCGCACAACCAACCACAGTTACTGAAGGTTAAAAAAATAATCTCAAAATCCTCCAGGCTAATATTGTACATTTATTTTAATTTGTGTCTGTCATTTTTGGAAAATCGTTTTCACGTATTTTACACATCTTCACTCCTGAAAATCGCAAGCAATGGCTTGGTGAAAATGATGAATCACTGAAGCAAGTTTCAGAGAAAGCATGCGAATTGTAGTTTCAAACAAACTGTGACCATAGAGCTGATCACGCGTGAAAAAAGCAAATCTTGTGTCAGTCACTGAACGATCGTGGCGGGTCGCGCTACACATAAGATAACATTGTTTCCGCAACAAACATAGAGCCTTAACTGCTCGACGATACGCAGAGATAATCCCTACAAACTCTGCTTGCAGAATCTTTGAAATGTGCGGAAGCAAGAAAAAAGCATGAAAACCTGGCTAAGCAAGAGAAATCAAAGGCTTTAGCCGGAAAGAAATGTTATCTTATATATGCCTCAGGCGCTTGGCGTTTCAGTGTCTCCGATGCTATTACTTGTTCGGTGATTTTCATCCGCGCCGTGTTTGTCATCCACACAACAGGAGTTTATCATCCGTACCATCAGTACACACTGTCTCTCAGGTTGAAAAGCACTGGTCTGTAAAGAATTTAGATACTGACATTTTGAACAAAAATTTCGTTCTAGAGGGCGTTTGATCAATAAAATTCCAGGGCTGATTGTTCGCTCGCATTGGCAAGGACCGAGTTTCCTAGAAAACTTTCTGGGGACAAACTGTGATATGCATGTTGTGCATATCATGCCTGTCAGATAAAATCTGACTTTTTCTGGCTTTTTTCGCAGTCGGAAAGGCTTGGCTCTGGAAAAACATTGTCTGAGCTGCATATTTATTAAAAATCTCTTCTGAAAAAAGTCTATAACCATGCAGCATGCACAAAGTATTGAAAAGATTTTGCTGTTCCCTAAAAATGATCGATATTATTGATAAGAAACAAATGTACGACAGTGTAATTATGGGGAAAGTAAATGCTTTAAAGAGTGGAATTGTATTGCAGCGATGTTTCTGACGAGTTTTAACGTCTGTTTTGTGCTGGGTTATGCATATTTTATGTGTAAATGCCTTAAATCTGCTATCTGGCTTTTTTTGGTGAAGACATGTTGGCAACCTTGGTTGTGCATATCATTTGCGTTATAATGACGTCACCATGATCACTCAATCGTAGTACGACCATTTTGTAAATCTGGCACAATGGTAGGCAAATTATAGAAATGATATATTTTGGGGACCATGGCCCAAGTGCCCACGTGGCTACGCCCATGGTCTTATGGCAGTTGCATTGTGCTGTGCTGGTATTTAGCACTAGCACTTGAAGAGTTCATTGTCAAAGTAGATAAAACAAACACGACAGTTCAGGTTATTCTGTGAAAAATGAACAATGCATTAGAAGTACAATTTATGAACTTGTATCGCAGTTACATAATCCAATTCCAATTAATAAACAAGTATTTCTGAGATTCAGTTTCCATAGTAGATCTGTACACTGTGTCTATGGGTAATCCAATGATAATGTCCATTTTTGTTGTTTGTTCTACAGTTTTATGCTGGGGTTTTCAACAGTAATGTAACCACGTAATTAGTTCAACTACTTTATTTTTTATCACAAAATATTGGGGCGGACAAAAGATATTGTATCCCTCCTTGTCCAAATGTTGGGGGACATGTTCCCTCCTTAAACTCGGTCCCTGCGCATAAGTATCCTGTTGATAGACACTCGTTGAAGGACTATACCCTATTCATTAATAAAATATTTAAATAGACTGGGAAATAACTACGATGTAGTAATTAGGCAGGATTAAAAGTTCAAAAAATAGATTCAATCAAGTTTTACAAAATTCTATAAAGACCTTGTTGCAGTACTTTATGTGACATATTAGAATACGTCGCCTTGAAGAGCAAACCAAGTTTTTACAATCATTTTGCTTTATTTCTTCAGATAGCGGTGCAGAAGTGCGTTTGGCTTTACACTTAAGCTAATTTTATTTAAATAAAACAACGCATTGTTCTGATTAAACCGCTGTGNTAGATGTCGTAATATGAAAAACGTAAGACTTGTGCGTGTCTGCAACTTTTTCTGCACAGCGACGGCCCGGCATTCGGTTGAGAAACAATGTGTAGTACTGTATACACTCTGTATAATACCAATTATGATGCCGATTCTGCATTAAATGGAAAACGAGCTGTTATGACAACGCAGTTAGTCTAAAACCCTAAATCCATCTTATGTCCCACCCGCGGCCCGCATACAGCTCAGCCGAAGGTTTTGTGCGGCCCAGTTTAGGATTTTCCTGTGGTATAAGCAGCCGACATAACGACAACATGTCCTTTTTTGATATCATAAATTTGACATTTTTGAGTCAAGTGGTCCTCAATACCACGTTATCGCATCTGTACTGCGTACTGTGAGATTTCCATATGTCCACTGATACCTTGATGCAAAATTTTTACCAGTTTTCTGAAATTTACCTTTGTTCCGTAGGCACTAAACGTGGGCACTGAACGTGCCTATGAATTCCCACTTGCGGAGTGGTTAAAAGTGCCAATCACGCGTTGCCATTGCAATTGCGATTTGAACGCTTTTAGTACATCACCTCAAACTAAATTTAGCTTGACAAGGTCAACGTCAGTCATTAAATATGCGGCCCTCATTAACATGTCATTCAATGTGTCGTCGTGGTTAAGATCGTGACATAATATTTGGCTCAATAAGCAATTTCTGTTGGGCGAAGCTGCTCTAAATGGTCAATGTCAAACCTCGCTTTTGAAGCAATGTAGAACACCTGGGGTCAAAATGCCATATTGGAGTTACAACCTCTGCGAAGCAGGCGTTGTAACGAAACGCCTCATATTACAAAATCAACGGAAGTTGTGTCTTTTGAAACAGAATCAATCCAACTGCAGTGTCGAGGTTCACGGAAGATCAAGTTTGCTGTTGGAAAGCAAAAACTGAAACCCCGTGTGCCATGTAAATTTCTTCTATATCCGAACTTCTTTTTAAATGTCTCGTATTTTGCCAGCGTGTAGTGCATGTGGTGTGAAATTCTGAATGTATTGCATTCAGTTCTAACTGCTTTGTGTTCAGTTTAATGATGCTGGGATGAAAATTAAGTGTGGTATTCTAGTTTCCGTGATACGACTATTCAATCCATAGAAAGTTGACTGCTTTGGGAGTTATCGCTTCTTGGCAAAATATAGTCTTGGTACAGTTTCCACAAACGGTGAAAACATGTGGCAAACCGTTCACGAATGTCTAAATTATCTGGATAGGTATTTTACCACTATCACACAGGCAAGGAACAATACCTAGACAGATAAGAAAATCGTCACCACATCTATGTGCTGAGTCAGTGGCGTAGCTAAGGGAGGGCGGTCCGTCCCTGGCGGCACTATGGGTTATGCTGTAGGCCAGGGATCTGGAACCTTTTTGGCTAAGCAAGTCATGAAAGCTACATATTTTTGATCGTATTTCCGTGAGAGTCATATCATATTTTGCAACACTTAAAAACTAACGTGTGCATTTTTAAGTAAAATCAACAATTTTAAACAATGGTAAATGTCTGAATCTTCTCTTTAGTAACATTTTTCTTACTGTTAATGCGATTTCTGGTGCTGCATGGCGTTGCTGATGGCTTTGTAGTCTGGTAGATGTAAAATTACAGAAAAAGTTTCATTCGTGACAATCGTGTTAAGAAAATATCAAGCGAACCAGATCCCGTCATCAAAATAGCCACACCTGGCTCGCGAGCCATAGGTTCCCGACCCCTGCTGTAGGCTTTGAACCTGCAAAGGCTGAATTGAAATAAAAGTGGTTTTAATGTCGGGACACTACTCGCAGTTGAAGCACGTTTTTTATTTTGAGCAATTTAAACTATGGCATGTGTATTTAAGCGATTGTTATCTTAGCCAAGCAATAAACAATCGTGCATCAGGGATGTTGTATCAATAGGCTTTTTTACATGAAGCTGCAACACGGTTCTCAACACGCTTATCAACTCACTTGATGTCAAATTTTACTGATTCACTACGCGGTTGAGTGATCGAGTGTTGGGTCGTTGTTGACGTTTGATCGTAGTCCTTATATGACGTCATAGAGTTTAGTAGGAGTATGGTGGATGACTGTGGGCAAATGTGTGGCTGTGGTGAGCTCTAGGCTTTTGTAAGTGCTCTTGAGTTTTGTACCTGCGAGTAAAAGCGCATTGTTGGGTCTAAAAAACATTTCTGTGTAAATCTAATTAATGTGTAGATGGATTTGTGCTCGTCAAAATGGATTTCCGTGTGTGTGGAGAAATATAATCTAGCACAGTATTCTTCAACAGGGGTTCCGTGGCACCGCAGTGTTCCACAAAACATGTAGTGTGGTCTCGTGAGTTTTAAAGGTTCCTCGTTTTTTTTAGGAGAAATGATTTCTTGCTTCAGTATGTTGATGCGTCATTATGAAAATTTTTAGATCGCCGTGCTGCATTCAGATTCCAAGTAGGCCAGTTACTTGTACAGGAGGTTGAGCGCAGTTAATAGCCAAAAAAGAAATATTGATTGTTGTTGCGTCGCTTGTTATTCATTGTGCAATTAAGAAGAACGTTATTGTTGCATGACAGTTATACGATGTTGCCGATGTACAGTTTACAGTAGAGAAAGAAGGCCCCCTTGAACTTTTGCAGCAGTTTTGCCAACCTTGCGGTTTTCCCGCGAATTTGGGCTTGTATTTTTATGGATTTGCGTTTTTTTAAGACTTGCGTGTTGCTTGTTTTGGCGATTTTTTAATTAAAATTGACTTCTTTTTTCAGATTTTTTTTGCGGAATGCTTACATTTTATGGCACTTTTGCTGTTTCAATCTACTGCAAAACAAAATTTGGGCGTATTTATGTGTAATTTGCACATTTGGGCTTGTTTTTTCGGATTTGCCTCCCTTCTTTTATATTTAATTTGCCTGCTGGTTTTATGTTTTTTGAATTTTCCTACCAAACGCAAGTTGGGCTCGTTTTTCCGTTAAATTACCTGTTTTGGGCTTGTTTTTCAAATTTGCTTGCTTGTTTTTACAAATAACCTGGCATCACTGTTTTACAGTTTATTCAGAAGTATAATCTTGGGAACTCTGTTCCAAATATAGTAATAATGCTGTGGATT
>JGI24022J15233_10006599_pt1 | contig 12613 bp, 9 predicted proteins | sample Ectturendosymbi2_FD_15233 | JGI IMG/M metagenome (IMG submission 15233)
AATTGGGGGGGACAAAATGTATGATTTTAGGCGAATAACACTATTTTGTTTGGAAAAACGCCTCTCAAAGCACAAAATGACTATATTTTCCAAAAATTTGGGTGGGGGCATGGCCTCTTTGACCTCACCTGGCCCCCCTGGCTACGCCTATGGTTGAAGTATTTGCGTGTATCAGTCTCATATTCCTATTTTTTCTTAGCATTCTGTGTTCAAATGTTCATTTAACTGTCGAAACTGGAGTGGATTTTTGGTTTTTATAATGTGACTTTACTGCAGAAGCTGTAAGCATTTAAGTAAGTTGTAGTATTATAAGTGCAATATGTTGCAGTGAAGATTGCAAATGTGGAAGGTTAAGCTATATGCTATGTATTAAATTGCCTCCTTTCCCTCTACTTACTTGAGACTTAACCTATTTGCGGCAATGTAATACTTTAGATCGGAACCCGATATTTTACTCCTTTTCCAGATTGATTACCATTCTGGCCAACACCAATGCACACATCTATGCTAAAGAAGAACAGATCGGAACTATTAGGATGATCGTGTTGGAAGAATAAGTTTAGAACGTATATAAAAACTTGAAAATGAAGATTCTGAACAACACCTTCCACGCGTGGTGGCATAAACAGCAATTTTTGGGAGGATATTATTGTAATTAGCTAACATTTTTCAACACAGTAAATATCACCATTGTTCACATATAGCTGTGCAGAATATTGATTGCTAGTTGAGGGCGTACGGTACGGCTTTGAACCCCGGTAATTGGTAGGCTTATTAGGCATGCAGAAACCTTGATTAGTTTACAATGGTACGTTTTAGTCTTAACATTAAGACTTGCTGTTTTTATGTTATTTGGGAAAGAAAGATCAAATTTGGGAAATTCCGTACACTTCTGGGCTAGGCTCATTGCTTTAAGAACACATTGAGGAGTTTCAGACTTAAGTTTCCTACAGTTTCTGAAGTACTTTGTAATTTAATTCAGAAAAATTTGGATCCGCCAACAATACACAATTTAAATTTCAAGAGGCCACACACCTGCCATGCCCAGTATGGAGTTTGCGGAATTATTAAACGACAAACGTTTGCAACTGGAATTTTCAAAACAGACTTTGTGATTTTTGGATAAGAACAAGAACTGAATTCCCATTCATTTCTGATCTAGTGATTCATAAAATCGAGGGTGTACGCAAGGGGCGGGTTTTGGGGTTAACACCCCCCTTGAGCTTGATATTTTACAAAAACTTTATTACGAGGCGAGTGTATAGGGCTTGATTTTTTACAAAAATAAGGGAGTGTGTGTAGAAGAATATGCCTATTATGTCAACAAACGTCGCTTGAAAACATGAATTTGACGTCAAATTGTGATGTCACAAACAGCGCACACCAAATACAAATGACCACCATCTGCCACTGAATGAACCCCCGCCCCCAATAAAAATTGTCTGCGTACGCCACTGCATAAACTATTAGCTTTTTTCACAACATATTTGTGTTAATAAGCATTCTCAAAATTGATAATCATCATCATCAAGTTCAAAAAACAAATCCTTTTTGAAAAATGTTGAGAATGTCCTTTGTCCTCCGTTGTCTTGTATCAATCTACGCATGGGTGATCTGTGTAAAAAGCATTAAGTGCATCCATCCCATTAGTTGCGCTTGATAACTTCTTACACTGAATTGTTTTTTGTTTATTTGTTTCGCCTTACTTCTTCCATTACGTGGTTGTTTCATTACTGTATAGTTACCGTCGCGGATTATGTGCATATATATGATTTCGTCATGGACAAAAATGCCTCTTGAGATTTGTAATGGGACGTTTACATTAACATCTAAGCTATTCATGAATGAGTCGCATAGAAAAACCTCTTTCCAAATGGGTCGCAGAACAAAAAAGTTTGAGAAGCTCTGGTTGACAGGGTTATAGCTTATATCCTGATGCGATGCACCCTACATCCAGAAAATGCAGCGAAGTTTATGAAATTGTGTAGAGAAGCATCGAATCTCGCAAAGGTTTTCAGTCTGTAGTAGGGCTGTGGAGCCGGAACTCAAATTTCAGGCTCTGGCTCCTGCTCCAGGCATCTAAATGTTTTGGATCCGGCTCCAACATCTAGAAGTTTTTGGCTGCGGCTCCGGCTTCAGAACGATCTGGTCCATTGAAAACTAAAAACCATTGAATCGTTTGTACAACTCGCTTGCCCCATAAACTATGTCTGTGGAACCGGAACCCAAATTTTAGGCTCCGGTTCCACCATCTAAAATGTTTTGGCTCCGCCTCCAGAACGATCTGGTCCACTGAAAACTAGAAACCATTGTATTATTTGCACAACTCGCTTGCCCCAAAAACCATGTCTGTGGAACCGGAACCCAAGTTTCAGCCTCCGGCTTCACCATCTAAAAGTTTTTGGCTCCGGCTACGGCTCCAGCCTTCCAAAATTTCTTGGGTTCCGGCTCCACAGCCCTGGTCTGCAGGCACTTGCAGGTCAACTGAAATCATCTCAACCCTAATTTCATTAGTACTGACAAGTGACGTCTATGGGTGGCGGAACGGGGGGTAGCAGTTAGGACTCAACTATTTATCAAGGGTTGTACGAGAAAAAAGGGATCCCAGACATCTTCATGCATTTTTAGTTTTTTTGTTATAAAGTACATCATTTTCAAAAATTTTTGTGAGTGCCTGACGGTATGATAATTTCATCTTAACCTCGTTGTGTCGTCACACCGCACACGCGTCGCTTCGTCTTTCCTTAATGGCCTGATGCAAAATATCTCTTGTGACAAATTAACGAACTATCTTTGTGCAGTAAGGAAACTCGGAATGGTTGCGTGCGCAGAAAAACTTCAAATGTTGCGTAGTTCCAAAAACATATTACTTGCACAAGAGGTTGGCGCCCAAAGTCTAAGGATATAAAGTCTTAGGAACGGATATGACGAGAACGTTTTTTATTTAGAAATACAGGCATTGCTTGACATTTGGTCCCAATCTTGTTTACGCAAATTAGGATTTTTCATTGCACGTTTTTTTCATTGAGAATCATGCATATTTTGGAACTGAAAAATATGAAAATAATCTGCAGTAAATTCACAGTGAGCGTAGATGGGTTTCGCATTTCAATCTTTTTAAAAATTGTGCAAAAAGAGCATTTCAAGGTTGAATGATCACCGATGGCGTCACACAGTCAATCAACGATGACCTGGGGTCGGCAACCGATGGCAAGTTTTTGCATATCAATTGTGTTGTGATTCACAGTTCACACCAGGGGCGGATCCAGCCAGCAATTTTGTGGAGGGTCAGTATCAGCACTAATTGGTATTCAAGTCTCATAACGGCTTCGCTACTTTAAGAGGGCTGAAGTATACTTCACAACACTGCTGTGACAAAACAATGGACGAAAAAATGGCCTTTAATCGCGCATGCTTTCTTCGGAATTGTATAAAATCATGGTGACTAAAGGTACTTTGGTAGGTTTTATGGGGGGCGATCGCCAAAATCGCCTCACCTTGGATCCACCCCTGGTTCACACAGAAGGTATATTGACCTTGACTTGTATAATACATATGTTGTTATGGCACACAGTTAGCAAAAGGTTGCCAACCCCTGAAGGTAGTAGATCGGAACTCGGACTCTCCACCATAGAATTCATTCCGTCACCATACTGACGGCGTATGAAGACTCTTGAATATCTGTTGATTCAACAACATAAGCCAGGTCTTAAAGAAAACATCTTCCGATGCCTCTGATTTTTTGACCTGTAACACAGCTTTATATGCCAAAATGCTGCAGATGCTTTAACGTTATTTGACATAAAATGCCGGATTTGCGTTTACCTTCACTCCCCATCGTTTCAACTCGTATCGAAGGCAATCCGAAAAAGCTTGAGTAGCAAATTTTGGCAGGGTGTAGGCAGATCGAGAGGGCGCTGTTGCTCGAGACAGCCCGCTTGCCATATTCACGATTCTTCCTCTGGCCCTGTCGAAATAGATTATTGCGAGAACATGATTTGGGCTTATTAGAATGTGAAAGCTCGTCAGATGCTCATGGCTGTTGTATATTTCACTGGCAGCAGCACAACGGAAGGACCATCAACAAACTGAAGCGAATTTCAAACTTTTTAGTAACCAAACAGACAGGTAGAGTGTAGGCGCTTCTCCAGCAGGCCCGTAGCCACGGGGGGATATTCGGGGGCAGTAGCCCTAATGTTTGTCCCCCAAGATTTGTTGTGCCCAGAAATATTTATTTAATAAAAAGAAAACATAAAATGAAAACAATATTTTTTCCCCCTAAAATGTATTTTGCCCCAAAACCTTGAAACCTGACTGCGGGCCTGTTCATCCAGGCTTTTAAATTTTGGTTGAAAGGGAACAACAAAAATGGGAGGCACTAACAGGGAAAACACATGTAAACCCAGCGCCACGTCCCTCCATTGCTGGTGACAACCCTGTTAGTGGATCGACTATAGAAGTGGAAATAGGCAAAACCCCTCTAAGAATAAAGTTTTAAAGAAATCAAAACATTTCTAGGTTTTTCCTTCCACAAAGTCAAATTAAGCAACCAGAGTTTCTATCAAAACAACCTGACCTTAAATTTTCAAAAGCACACTTATGCCAGGGTGAGAATTTTAATTTGGCAGATTGATTGCTTTCTCCGAATCTTTTCACTAATGTGTGCAACGATATTAGCAACTGCACAAATAAAATTTTGAATGGGTGGTACAAGCAGTACTTATTTTATCCATAGTTTACCAAAGTTGGGGCTAAAATTCCTTTTTAAAATGTAGCTCGTTACCTGAGTTAACACACTATGAACGTTTCATGCGAGCTAGATACAATTATTGGGTTGTATGGCGTATATAACCATATCGCCTCGACATCCAGTTTCGAAGATAAACTCCGGTTCTGCAACTCTTGAGCACCCTTCTCAAGAAAATTTGAGAAATGCCCCTCCACGTCTGCTCCTCTCAGGAAAAGATCACGATATTACTTGAAGTAAAGCAAATAAAGAAATTTTTTGAATTTTTATGCCATGGTTCATCAGTATAATAATTTCAAACACAGGAATCGTTTACTCCTGTTAATGTAACCATTTTTTTGCTCTTGTGTTATTCGATTAACCTGATGATACGGACAATGAGTCTGAGGCAAATACATAAATGAAATAAATAAATGACAAACTTTTCCGTTTGACTACCACAGATGTGAGAATAATTTGTTGAAATCAGCCAGGAGGATGTTTCGCAGCTTCATCTGACAAATCATAACTTGGTGAGATTCTTTATCAGTGTCTTCTATGGCTTTGCTATTCAAACTAGGTTCCACGGAACACTGGGATCAGGCAGCGCATACTCAGGGATGGGGTATTATCTTAGGAGGCTAGAGTGGGCAAGCGCCCCCCAGTCAATAAGCTCCCTTCCCGGTTATTTCCAAGTTTTGCTACGTTGCATGGGTTTCAACACTCCACACGTGGACAAACTAAAGAATTGCTTCACTCCCCGTAAGTCAAGAAAAGCGTTTAATTACTTTGATCAGACATGCTGTGTTACCGCACAGTGCATGCTTTGGTTATTAGGCTACTCATCATTACTTCTGCATGTGATTGCGGGCGTTTAAAGTTTTAGGCAATGAGCTTTTACTCAAAATGATTGCACGGTGTTTTCGACAGCTGGTAGTTTGTTCTGCATTTGCTGGTGCTCTGCTGGTTTTTGTCTGCTTCTTCAGCAAAGCATTCGAAAATCGTGGAGCAGAGTGAAATTTGAAATACTTGCTAAGTCGTTAGATAAAAACAATCATTCAATGCAGGAGCTGTATTAAATGTGTCGAAAACCACCGTTTTTACGGCAAGCACAAATTGGTTAGATGGATTTTTGTTAGCCACGAAAGCAGTCAATTAATTTTTTATGAAAACAGTTGTGTTTTGAAAACTTTAAAAGAATTTATTTCGAATCGTTGGTTTTTCGTTATTTTTGATTTGCATAACAAGCTTGTTTTACTCCGTCTAAAAAGCTGCCAACCAGGGCCTACGAGAGGGGGGTCCAGAAGGAACATTATTCCGGGGCTCGACAGCTACGGAGGGGCCCGAGACTGAAGGAACATTTGAGCGTTTGTTACCAACAAACTCGGAATGATAGCGAAATTAATCCCGGTGATAAAACTGGTTTGGCCCAAAGGGTTTGGTAAGGTAGTGCGATATGTTTTAATGTGAATTGCTGGCAGTGCATTTTATTGATATGATGCATTTATAATTATTAGCAGTACTTAGTTTGTGGAAATTGAATGTTTGCCTACTTTGTCAAATTTAAGACATTCACGATTACTGTCCCATGCAGTGTGTCCATTGAACTGAATTTTTCTTTACGTGTTTTATTTTCAAACATTTTCAAACAAATCTTTATTAAAAACTCTCTCCAATAAACCAAGACTTTCAAACTAAGAGATGCTTCAAGTGAAATTTGAATGAAAATATGCCAGTTCACAATAAAATCTAATCTAATCTAACAACAGTATCCCTCGAATGTTACGCGTATGTGTAAGATAACTAAAAAGTTAAAAAATAACATGTGCAGGGCGCAAGCGCGGCGTAACAAGGTCAGATGGCGCCCAGGACAATAAGCAAGTTTGGCGCTCCCATGTTCAAACCCAAGGTCTTCCGGAAGCAAATGTACTGTATTCAGGGGCATAACGAAGTTGAATGGCGCCCGGGTCAATAAGAAAGTTTGGCGCCCCCATGTTCGAACCAGAGTTCCTTCGGAAGCAAATGTACTGACTGTAGTGAAGAAAGTACTTGTGACATTGTTGGGACTTCTCGGCGCTTCGGCGCCCGGGGAATTGTGCCCACCTTGACCCCCCTCCTTACGCCCCTGCGCAAATGCTTACAGTGCACTGCGAAGGTGTGCTGTGCCTTTTGCTGAAACTTGCGCCGTAAGCAGATGCAGACTCTAATCGAATGTAGAAACTAACCACTTACAGCATTTCGACAAAATGCTCTAAAGCAGTGGTCGCCGGCCTGTGGCCAGTGTGGCTGTTTATTGTAGCTCGCGGTCAGAAATAGCAGTGGTTGTTTGACAAAATATTTCTTTCCGTCCCTTCATTCTTGTTATAAAAAGTAAGCTCATTCCAAGGATACAGTTACTCAAATGAGGTCGCAGTCTCATTTCACTAGCAGCGTTTCATTCAACCACGATTGACTCCATTCATTTTGAGACTGCGGCATTTTTTTCTAATTGAAGTTTGATGCACATTAATTAGCCTCAATTTTTATTTATTTCAAAATAATTTTGCAAGTCTTCAGTAGCTCCAAATGGGTTTTGTTCCGCCTAAAAAGATTTCTCTTGGAGGCCCTGCTGCCAACGTAATGCAAGTAGTGAAAGATTGATTTGTAGATTTACTCAGGCTTTGCAATCTCAACTTGTTATATCGCTTTATTGTGAGACATAGACTTGATCTTTTTAATTAACATGCCACCATCATAAAATGCACGCAACTTAAAGTGTTCTCCAATAAAACCCGTAGCTTACAAAAAGGTCATTTGGGTGGCGAGACCCTCCTCATAAAGATTCGTCCAGCTGCAACTTTAACCTCAGGCTACTCTGGTATCGATGTTTCAATGCTAGTTGAGAGTGGAGAGCTCCGAGCGTGTACAAACGTCAATAACACAGTAGCTCACATGGAAATAAGCGCATGTACGTATTTAGTTAGCTGTAGAATACTTAACATTCAAGCACTGTGCATATGTTGCTTTTGGTGCGCAGTGAAAGGTGTGGATTGGACCATGTTCTGGATCTAAATCCATTGAAGGTGGCAGCAGCTTTCCCGATTCTGAACTGAATTTCTTTCTCAAAAGAGCAATCGCTGGACATAAAAGAACGTAAGTAGCGACGGTGGTCGACTTTTCAAGCCTGTAGTCCCGTTCACGTTGATATTCGCCTGGGGCGTGTCAGTGCACGTTAATTGGTGCATTGCAACAATTCTTTTGTTGCTAATGACCAGGAAAACAGCCTCATCAGCAGCAGCAAAAGGGTCCATTTTAGTGACTGAAAGCCTGTTTCGTTGTGTAAAACGAAAGTAACATCGTCTGCTGATAGTAGTTCACATACCAGGATGTGCCGAGTTTTTGTTTTGGCACATAGTCTTGCAAGGTTGAACAATTTGCAATTCTGTGCGGGTGCGCATAGGAAAACTCTTTTTAATGATGACATTTTTGTCATCGTCATTCAATACATGATGGAGAACTGCGGAGAAGAAGATTCCAAACAGGGTTGGGACCAGAACATAGCTTTGCTTTACGGCACATCCAACTCAAAGGCAGACGAGAAAGCATCTTCAAATGAGATTCAAGCTTCTATCATCATGCAACGACTTGATAAGACTAAGAAGTCTAGTGGACGGCCGAATTTTTTTAGAACGATGGATAACCCTTCTCTGCTGACCAATGTTCCTTCTATGTGCGCTGCTGCGCAAATGCGTAGTACCACCAGACCATTTGCGCAGTGAAATCTCATTCTCGCGCACTTGCTACATTACAAATTTATAAGTAAAAAATCATTATGATTTTGGCAGAAGGACAACGCATCTGAGCATATCGCAAAGCCCTTTCGGAAGCTATTTGAATTAAATGTGTACTTTGTGCATATTTTGATAAGATTTTATATTCAGCTAACTCAGCCATAAAATATTCATATTCACTAAAACAAAAATTTGCTCAGTATAAATTTTTTATAGAGGGAACACTGCTGCTGATCAAATCAAATGCTTTGGCCAAGTCAAAATACGCAATGTGCAGCGGGCGAAGTTGTTCACGAAACTCCTGGATTTAGCGCAGTGAAAAGATCATGTCTGTAGTAGATCTGTTGCGGCGGAAAACACATTGAGATTCAGGATAGAGCCTCTCCGCAAGAGTTTGGACGGGGTATAGCACGACGCTGGCAAAGACCTCGCCAGCAACATTGAAAAGAGAAATTCCTCTGTATTTGTTGCAATCTCCCTTTTCACCTTTGTTTTTGTATAGAGTCATAATTTTGGTGTCCCTCATTTCTTTAGGAAAGCAACCTTCATTCCAACACTCGCAAAGAATGTTGTAAAATACTGGAACAAGGGAATCATCGCACATGAGCAGTTCGGCTGGAATGCCATCCAGGGATGGTGATTTGCCAGATAGAGAAGCTTTGTTAGAATCGCGAAATACCTCAGTTGTTGTATAGGTCAATTAAAGGTTATTAAAATGATAAAAGACAAGCAAGTTTCAAGTTATAATAGTGCTTAATTAATATTAGAAGAGATAGTTACATTTTACACTGCGTTTAGAATGAAACTACTTGTATGGTTGTTCCTACAAATAATACCTCCAAATTTTTCAAAAAAGAGCAAATGGCAGTAAATGCGCGGTTCACAGGCATCTACGTTAACACGGATAGCACTTTTCAAGTTTCGACACGCTAACACTTGTTGAATGTGGTGGCAGCAAGCATATGTTTGAAACAATATAGTGCAGCAAATACTAGCGATTTCACTACTGTCTTATAGGTGTTATGAAGGTTCAAACAAAAGTTTAGGGCAAAGGAGCGTATAGGCAAAGTAACAATTACTGTAATTGATATGCATAGTAATATGTAATATAACAAAAACAGAGAATAAAATACAGACGCAAGCAAAGAAAAGAACAACTAAAATAGAGAATCAAACACAGACGTAGGTCAAGGAAAGATTTAAACTGATTACGTGGTTTATCTGATGCTTTTGCTACCTTCACCTACACGTGCCTGTCAAAAGTATGTTTATACGTTGACGCACACGATGAAAATTGAAGAGGGAGTGCATGATGAGCTACAATTACTTATTTTTTCTGAAACATACGTAAGTAATTTTCTAAAATGTTTCTTGAGTTAGGATCGGCACAAGGAGCTTTTTTACCTTTATTTAGAAATCCATTATGCCTATATAGTTGTAAAAAAATGTTTTATCTAAAAACGGCAAAAGTTGTATTCAGTTAAAACAACTTTTGCAGTACAAAAAACAAACGTACCGACGAATCAACGGTAAAAACGCTTTGGTGCATCTTACGTAGCCCCAAAGGTTAACTTCAGTTACTTTCTTGAACAGGTCAAGAGACGTCCATTCCACCTCGCCAAACGCCGACGTCCCCGCGTTGTTTACAATTCCCCAAAGACCTACACGAACGAAAAAATCGCAACCTTGACATGTACATTAGTTAGTTACAAGCATCAGCGTTCATTGTGTTTTGCACAGAACGTGCCACTGTATTGTTTCCAAAACAAAACGCTCTGCGCTACTTTTGCAGCTTGTCTAATTTACATATACTATAGCAGTTGTTTTATGTGCATTGTTTGTAGCCATTGTACAATAATTATATCTGCAAAAACTTCTGTTAATTACTGACCTCTTGCTTTTAGCTAGACGATATTACGCAACCGTGCCCATAATCGCCAAGTGGTCTATAATAACTACAAAAGTTTTAGTTCTTTTTGTCTTGCGGTCTACACTTCATTAAAAAAATTCCTAAATAGTGTTAACGTCCATCTTTCGTATAGTATGGCTGCATGAGCTGTTTTCTTGAATTGAAGATGTTCATTATATGAGTAGCTTTTTCAAGAAATTCGTCAATTGCTACGTATTTGAAATTCTAGCTCATTTAAAAAAAAGCCTTGAGAAATATTTTTGCTGCAAGAATGGTGATTTTAATTCAAATTTTTAGTTCGAAAAGCAGTTAGAAACTGCTTTTGCCTTACCTACCCAAACTGTCACACTTAGCTAATCAAGATTTCACTGGATATAAAATTTGTTCACTGGACTATGTGTTCAGATTAAACAAACAGTTTGAGCAAAGCTAGTTTTCACACACAAAAAAAAAACAGTAAAAAACATACTGAAGGACGTGTATTTCTGCATATCCGTCGGTATTTTTGGGTTGGGTGCTAAAACTTGTCCCATGTTGCTAGTTTCGACTTTGCATTAAAAGAACTAGCACACATAACTGACGCTTTTACATTTGATACTGATCTGTTACTGGGAGTGGTGACGTCACTCAAACAAGGCCTTTTAACCTGTTTATTGACTATTTTTACGTGCCAACAAAATCAGATGAAATTGTCTGGTTACGAAACTCTTTTTAACCCAACGAAACCAGAACGGAAATTAAAAACGATTTTTGGGTTGAAATCAAAATGTAGTTAAGGATACAAAAGTTGCTCAAGTTTCAAACGGCATGTTTCAGCAAAACTTTCTGAGCTAGTTATTTTTATAGAAATGTGGATGCATTTTCTTCTAGGAAACGGATGTAATACGACACTTAATATAGTTTTCTTAAATGCCACCTTTTTCAAAAAGACAATTTTGGCGAAATAGGCTTCTGGTTTCATACCACTGCGTCGCACCATTCATGCTCACATATGCAAGAAGTGCACAGAAAATAAGTTTGCGCATTGGCGAACAACTCAGTTGTGCAATTACACAATATGAAGTTGATTTGTTGTATCAACCTTTTCATATGCCTTTGTGTTTTTTCTCAGACTCAAGATTAGCGTTATCAACCAGACGCTTGATACAGCCCACATCCATGACACACAAAATGAATTTAAGGCAATCAATTTGCACGCTTATTTTTACATAAAGAAATGCGCTCATGTTCTATGGTAACGTCAATGATTTTGAACATCTTCAGTCTCCACTTAACATTTTCGAATAAGAGCATCAAATGAATCGCTAATTCAAGTCTCTTTTTTGTGTTTATCTTCTCATGAGTACACGATTTGTTTTTATCTTAGATCTTGATCAGGGGGAGGGGACCAGGGTCTGGGATATTTGTTGCAGATTCTTTTGTCTTACAATGTGTATCAGCAAAACACGAAAAGTGAGTGACAAGTGAGATATTACGAAAATTATAATTTAATAAACCCTCTTTAGCCAAATATGGTCTGACCTTTTTCGTCTTTGGGAAGGTGCAACTTGACATACGCCAAAGCCCTTTGCACTTCTCCGTCATCAGTTACGTCAAGTTGGATCACATGCATTCGGTTAGATCCAATTTTTTCCAGTTCTCGAGCTCCCTCGCCGCCTTTGTTTTTTAACAAGCATCCTGCGCTGCAACAAAACTTCATCAATAATTGTATAACAACAGCATGAGGTCAAACGAACAAGTTCATCACTGCAGCTTCCGTCACCTCATTATCCAGCGCATTATCTTACTTTTCTGCTGAAAGGAAGGATGTGTTTTACAAAACTGGTTGAGATAATCCTTGTTATTTCAACAAATAAATGTAATTTGAATAAATACGATTTACGATTTTACAAAGTTAGAATTATTATATAAAATTGACAAACTTAGCAAAAATTCAGGAATTTACGAATTTCACCAGCGGATTCAATCCTGGCTTTTGCGGAATCAATGAAGAATGGAGCCGACAGAAAGCTTTTCCAAATTTTTATCATGTGCTTGTCACGGCCTCAGCTACAACTGTACGTCACAGTTTTGATAGCTCCAAAACGGTAAATAAACAGGACTTATGCATTTGTTGTAAAGGGTGTACTTTCCACGATGGGTGTAAGCAAGGAATCGATCAGCAAATTTTTAATAGGAAATCGATGTCACGTAAAATTACGCATCCTC
>JGI24022J15233_10006601_pt1 | contig 12611 bp, 7 predicted proteins | sample Ectturendosymbi2_FD_15233 | JGI IMG/M metagenome (IMG submission 15233)
TTGTNTATTTAGATCATAACTTTTGAACCAGAAACGTTAGAAAGTCGATCAAAGGCTCAAAAGACTCGGACTCGAGTCTAGTTTCCAATGAAAACTTCAGTGAAAAACTTTGACCTAGCAGTTGGGCCCTAGGCCGGGCAACATTTGCCAAAATGACCCTAAAACTACTTCACTTATGACGTCACTCACAAAAAGTCTGCACCCCCCAACCAAAAAATTTTTTTTCGAGTGTAATCTACTAGGCTGGCCGATCCGTTTGAGCCATTAAACAGCTCTCTAGTGCATTCGGCGGAGGAGCTAGGGCGTTGGAAAAGCAACTGAAATTGCTGGTTTTAGGCCGAAATCAAAGTACGAATATATCGTACCCCGGCTCTCAAAGTGTTAAAGACGTTAGTAATCAAAGAAAATCAGAAGTTTAGAGCCATTTCTTACGCAATAAGGCTCAACCAACATCAAAGTGCAATGTGTGCTCCGTTATACAAAAGGAGATGGTTCAAGCATCAAAGATTTAACCAACCATTTGAAATCAAAGCACAAAAATTACATTGGCACAGGAAGAGATTCAATCACAAAATATGAAAAAAAAGTAATGAGTCTTTTGGGGCTACAAAGAAGAGGTCAGATTACCTCAAAAATTGTATCATGTCTTACTTACAAAGAAGCCCACATCAGTGAAAATCAAAGAGGGCTTTTTGTGCCACAGGACTATTTGCCACTAAACTCAGAAACAGACTGAATTATGACAGTACGCTATGGTTTGATTGTCATGCGTCAGTATTATAAACATTAAAGAACTGCTTAATTTAATATATGATTCACTAATAAACAGCGCAGTGAGCAAAAGTAGCAATTTCAAATGATATTGAGCTTTTACTGCTCAAAATTGCATGCTTTTCAAAACCGAAAATCTTTTATCAACTAACCGAAACCCAGGTTTTTTGTTTTTGCCTCGAATTGCAAGCACTAGTTATGGCTGCTACACAAATTTGAAAATAAATTTCCAGACATTTTCTGTCTTTTTATGGACCTAACATTTCCAAATGACCTACCCAAGTCAAATACCTGCACTGTAATATTCAACACGATTGAGAACAATGCCCAATGCAACCTGTGTGGATTTGAATGGGACGGCTTTGCGCAGCATGTGTGTCCTTTGTTTTGATGTGTTTTTGCTGTGTTGTGCCATTGTGAATAATTCACCATACCCCATGTGCTATAATATAATCCAGCAAATATTATCGCGCCATTTTGAAAATATGATGCAGATAGTGACGTAAGGTATGACACACGCGGCACTCATAAGCATAATTACATCAATTTTGAATAAATGTCAAAAGATCAAGCCTTAAATCATTTTTTTTCCATAATAACGGACCAAATAATTTTTTTAGATATTAATTTGTTGTTTTAGGCCATAACTTTTGAATCCAAAACCCCAGCAAGTCATCCAAAGTCTCAAAACACTCAGCTTTTATCCTAGTTTCCAAAATGAACTTGAGCGAAATTTTACCATCTAGCAGTTTAGGCCCAGAGTCGGCTGAAGTGGAACAAAAAGGTCTAAAATTACTCCACTTATGACTTCACTCACAAACAATCCGAAACCCATTTTTTCATTGCGACTCAGACTTGCTGAGGGCTTAAATTGCTCTCTAACACAATCGCCTGGCAAGTTCTGCAGTTGCTCGGGCATGCTAGATACTGGGTTTTCACCTGAAAACTATTTGGTAGCGAAGGTGTTAAGTATGTGTCCTTTGTTTCAAGCCCAGTCCCCTGGCTATAAATCAGTTATAAAAGCAAATGTATTTATTAGTAAATTTATTGATCAAACCTTCAATATTGCACAGCGCTTAAGGGCACGCACACCCCTGGAAATTTATATTGACACCTCCTTGGTTAAGAACCACTGACCTAGAAATTTAACACAGCATTTTGCACCTAGAAAGACCGGCCAGCTTTTTAACTATGAAACACTACATTACGGCAAAATACGAGCAAGTCTAATTTTTAATATAATAGAAAACTCTTGTGCTGGTCAGTGGTCATTACCAGTTAGAAAGGTTGGTGTATATACTGCTTTTTTTTGCTAAGACATATCAGTCATTTTTTTGTAGAGACATTTTTGTCACAGATATTTCGGTCGCTTGTCTCACAGTTGTATTAAAAATCACCATAACAGTATTCATTGCACTGTATTTTCAGACATTCTGATCACACTGACTTAATTTTTTCTGGTCATTTCAAAAATTTTTTGGTCTATGACCAAAACTATGTTCAACTTAAAGTTAATTGAAGTCTTTTAAGCTTTCATGAATTTGTCTCAAAACACTTCGTTTACACTTCGTTTGAGTATTTTACCTGGAGCCATGCAAAGCCTCTACTTTAACTTTAAAAACTTTTTACAATATGAATGAGATGAGAAAGTCATTAAGTAATTTCAGCAGGTAACAAGTAATTGTGTAAAGTACATAGACCTCCTGATTAAAGATCATTGTTCTGCTGGAAGGGGTCAGATTGAAATTTAATATGATCTGAACTTAAACATTGTAAGTATGTAAGACAGCAAAAACAGTCATTGATTCCAACTCAGTGTTCTGGTCAACACCAGTAAACATGATCTGCACATAACAACACATCAGTATTCTTGCATCTACCCCATATTTGTCTTGTGCCCATTATCTGGAGTAGCTTTGCCCATAGCTTAGCCCACAATTGTGGACTTTTCTCCCAAGAGCAGGTCTCACCACTAACAGCTATACATGTATAGTAAATATTGGCAATTGCTATGTCTTGACATTAGTAGATCACAATTAGGAATTTATAGTGTCATTGAAGTTGTTCCACTGCTTCTTGACCTTGAAAGTGCTGCCATATTTAGTAAACTCCCAAGATTCATGTGCTACCTTTATCTTTGGGCAGAAGGTTGATTTGTGCTTTTATGAATTTAGAAAAGAATGCTGAAATGTCCCATTCTGAGTAAAATAGTTTAAATGGCTCTACATTAAACAGATGACAACAAACAACAAGAACTTTTTGTTTGCAGTGACTACTTATTCAAATTGCTCTTGATCGGAGACTCAGGCGTGGGCAAGTCATGCTTGTTACTAAGATTTGCTGTAAGTATGTTGTGTTTATTTAGTTGTTGCAAACTATTAAGAAACTAATAGTAAGTACACGCTCTGTGGAAACTTGCGATTCCCTGCAAAACTGCTTTTTTGTGATGTTGCCAAGCTTGTTAATAAAAATGGTGTACCAAGTTAAAAATCTTAGAGCAGACATGTGCAACCAACGGGCTGCATTGTTCATGATCTTGAAATGGTATTTCAAATGAATTATATTACTCACGTTTTTGTGCAACTCATTACACAATCATTTACCACAAACTTTTGCTCTTGATCAAAGGTTTACAGCCCTTGAAGTTCATGAACGAAGACCTGTAACATTTTTAAATTGCCTGAGAGCCATAGACCATGAAGTGAACACAAATTTTCACACCATATGTAATTGCTACGCTACAGTGCAGGTAATGCTCTTTGTGATGGTAAAAATTGTGCAAGGCTTGCAGAGACTGTGTAAAATTCTTCAAACAATTCGTCAGGACCTGGCAGGCAGTTGTTCTTGCGAGCTGAGTGCTATTAGTTTTGATTTTAGCTTGAGTAGTAGTGTTAGAGAGGATATCATTAACTCGATTTATGGTGCTGCTGTTGTTGTTTGTGGCTTTGAAAGTGTCGGGATTGGGAATTTAGGTAGAGTGATAAAAATTAGTAACAGGACAGGGGAAAGATGATGTTGAATAAATGGGCAATCAATGATAATAATAGTATATCTTTGTTTTGCAGTTCACAAAAGCAAAAATTTTAACTGCAATTTTGTCTCAAAGATTGGCAATTTTATGCAAAGGATGTCATGTTTGAAAAAATGAAAAATTCTTGATGAAGGGTGGATGTTTAATGATGAGTAGTTTGTGAAGTTATTCAACAAAATGAAAGCTCCTTGCTTGATTTGCCAAAATAACATTACTTCTCTGAAAAAATGTAATGTCAAGCGGCACTACAACTCCAGGCATTCAGAACAATACAAGGGAAATTTGGGTCAGTTGCAGGTGGATAAAGCCCCTCAGTTGAAGAAGTCATTGCAGGGGCAACAGAAAATGATATCCCATTACAAAAACGACACTCAACTTGAGAGTGAATTTAACTTCAAGTTTAGTGAAGCAATAGCAGGAAAGAAAAAGTCTTTAGTGATGGTGAGTTCGTCAAGCACTACCTGATGATAATTGCTGAATGGGCATGTCCTGAAAATATTAAGTATTTAATTGAGCAAACTAGTTCATCGAGATACACTGTGGCATGTAGAGTCGATGCCCTCTCAAGTCATCTTGAAGATGCTTTGGCTGAGAGAATAAGCAAATTTTCGCATTACAGCTTCGCAATAGATGCGAGTGCAGACATGAGCGATACTGCTCAGATGGGGGTACCTGTGATGGTAGGGAAACAATGGATTTTATCAAAGTTTTGGAAGTACAAAAGAGTTGTGATGAACTATTGCATTGTCCACCAAGAAATAAAGCTCTGAATGCCATTGATCTCATGAAAGAAGTTGTTCACTTTGTCAATTGCATTCGTTCTCGAGGATTAAAGCATAGGATGTTTTTTTGGATGAACCTGAATGTCCTTACTGGATGTTACGTATTTCTCATCAGTTTGTTGGTTAAGCAGTGCAGACACTTCGAAACGATTCTGGCATTTAAGAGGTGATATAAAGTTTTTCATGGAAAGTAGGAAACAAGATGTCTCATTTTTAAATGATGTTGAGTGAGAATGACCCGACATTCCTTACTGATGTAACACACCATCTATTGAAATTAAGTGAGCAATTTCAAGGAAAGAAACAACTGGCAAACAATGTTTGAGCACATTACATCCTTCCAAAAGAAACTGGATCTTTTTAATGGTCAGTTCAGTAACTTTGTAAATCGCATATGGTACAATGATAAAAAGATTACTGCTTGTGGTGATCGCTTCTTGGATTTTCGAAAACTTGAAATGGATTTTAATATATTCTGTGACCCTTTTAACACAGTTGTGAATCAAAGCCCTGATCATCTTCAACCTGAACCGATTGATCTGCAGTCAGAGATAATGACATAAAAGGAGTCTTTGAAAACAATCATGTGAGCTTTTATTTTAAAAAAAATATATGAGGGAAGCATCCGAACCCTACCAAAGCATGCCTTGAAGATCGTTTCACTTTTTGGAAGCACCTATTTGCACCTATTGTTATGAACCATTTTTTTAAGATGAGAACCATTCTTTTAAGATGAAACATAGCAAAAGAAAGCGCACTAGGTAAATTGTCAGACCAACATTTGATTGGTTGACTACGGGTTGCTTGCAGTTCAGTGAAAGCAAATGTTCCTAAACTCTGTAAAAACCTTCAACATGAAGCATTGCATTAGTGGACTTAACTTATAGGGATGGAGTGACGAAATGCATGAATAAATTGTTTGACTGAATTGAGAGACTTCATAATATCATATGTCTCATCTACTTCACAGTTTTTCGACAAGCCTGTAATTGGCATGTGGTTGGTAGTTTGAAATAGAGGAAACTACACCACACACTACCAATCTTTTGAGTGACCACTTAAAACAATTTTTTAAGAGAATGAATAAGGCTTCATCCAATAAATATTGATGCAGTCCATGATAACTTTCCAAATATCGAATGTGGCCCACCAGTGAAAAAGGTTGCACATGCCTGTATTCGAGCATTGCCTTAAAACAGTTTTCCAAACTTAGTATTGTATGAGAAAAATGTGCTGCTTCGTGAACTTATTTGCATTGTTCAAAAAGGCAGTTGCACAAAAAAGAAAGTTATACAATACAAAAACTATGAGCAATGTGACATAAAATGAGACAAATGCAAAAAGAGACATGTAAAGGAAATAGTGATAGTTTTGTTATTGGGGAATTGCATATATAGTCTGGTTAAAGCATTTCACTGAGGACGTTGAATGGTCGACTGTCTTGCAGTTAGGCTGATTATATATATATGTATCTTTTGTTAGGTTGTCAGTGCGCACAGCTTTGAAAAGGTTCATCACTGTTGTGTTCCTGATTGTGCTGTGTACTGTTTGGTTAATACAGTGAATTGTTTTTTTAAGAATCTTTGTTTAATGTATAATAGAGTTACAAAATGTTTTCCAGCAGACTAAGCATTGGGTTACACTAGCCACTCAGATGTGGTTGTACTTGACTTCTTCATTCGTGACGCTGTGCTAAATAGCCAATGCTTCCTGGATTGGAATACTGGTTCATCAATTCTTGTAACTGGCGTAGGCTCCGTTGCTACTGCAATCTTAATCATATTTAGGATTATGCATCTTATCTCAATGTAAAAAAGTACCAGTTCCACTGAACAATTTATACAGTATATTTGCCAGATGTGTTCACAAATCTAAGACTGATGTTGTATCAAAAAACGGACTTTTTACAACAATTTAATTTCTTGCTACCCTGCTGAACTTAGTGTAGTTGACCAATGTAACCACACGTCTGTGTGTACCTGTAGAGATTTAGAACAACTACTATCAAGTACAATTTGGTGGTTCAATCCATCCTGGATATTATTCTGATGCGTAATCCTAATAGAGCTGATACTCCAGAGTTCTTTAGTTTTTGTCAAAATAACTGATTCTGTACTTTCAGAGGCCGCCAGCTGTGTATGCTACAGTCTGTTTTTTGGAGTGTAGCGAATAAATGCTTTGTTTACTGTCACTTTACCCAACGTTAACCGTAATGTCTTACAACTGAAGATGCGTCGCTGACGCAAAATCGATTTACTAGCAGATCAATTTGCGATCAGATTCGGCTGTGTCACCCTTTTGGCGTCTTGATTTTGAAATCTTGAAGTTGTCTCATTTTGGAGCTTGCCTGAAAGTTTCTCAGTGCAATATATATGCTGACATCAGCAAACGTTTGTTTTGTGTTTTTCAGGATGATACTTATACGGAAAGTTACATCAGCACAATCGGCGTAGACTTCAAAATTAGGACCATTGAACTGGACGGAAAAACAATCAAGCTTCAAATAGTATGTCTTGCTTTGGCGGCATGCTTGTTTCTACTCCTGCTAGCAATTAGATCAACTGCAGTAGCGACATCTGTTTGGGTGGTGATGTTTTGCAACTTAACTTCATGTCTTTCAAAAATGACTGGATTTGCAGAAGATGTAGTAGTGGATGTTGCGATTTCACCGTTACTTTTACAAGTCATGCGATTGAAAAGTTAACCACTAGTTCTTCCATCACAGTGGGACACCGCAGGACAGGAACGCTTCCGAACGATCACGTCCAGCTACTATCGCGGCGCGCACGGAATCATCGTGGTCTACGACGTCACCGATCAGGTAATAACTAACTTATGATGTGACCTTTGCGCGCGATGTCCCTTTTTGTCGTCGGGTGAGCAATTAAACCTTGCCGGGCCGTCGTTCAGCGCTCGTGCACATATATATCAATAAAAGAAAAAAATTATTCAACGCGGTCTGTTCACAGATTTAGAAAAAAATTTGTTGGGATTGGCGTTGGTCCGTTTTTCTTGGGTGAATGTGGTATTTTGTGTGGCAGATGATGGGGAAAGTGTTATTTGGGTGCGTGATGGTACGATTAATATGCCATCCACGCAAACGTGAAAGGGAGTTACGGTATCGAGATATAATATAAGTGGTGCAATTGTGCAGCTACCATGTTGAGCCATAAACTGGAAGCTTTCGGGATTTCGTACGAATTGTGTAGCGCAGTCACTGATGTCCACTGAGTTGTGGTGATAGGTAAACAATCTTATTTGCTTTTTCAGATCTCTTAAATGCATCAGATGAGCTTAAACTTATCGGTAACATCGGTCGTGATTTCTAATCAGCCTTTGTGTTTCACGTGAGCTTTAACAAGCAACAAATAATGCGGCCGCTAAAGTTAAAGGAAGTCAATTAAACCAGCCAGTAAGCCAGATGCGTGAATAACTTTTTGTGTATTGCATGGGGAACCTTTACTTTTGTACTTGCTTGAAGCAAAATCGGCTTTCATAGCAGTTTGTTGGAAGCAAGTTGTGTCGCTGCAAGGCAAGCAGGCACTGGACAGAAATCTAACGATTATCAGCAGCAATCAAGCGAGGCTGATCTGAAGCGGTGGAGCCTCGGGCTGCTGTCGTGGCGAGATTGCAACACACACACACCTTCGTCATTTTAAAGCCGTGTTTCATTGCAACACCAGGCAGGTTTTTGCCACTGATGATTCAAACCCCGACTTACGTCGGTCACGGTTGAAAAATCCGAACGCACCGTCATGAACCAAGGCCCCCTAGAACGCTACGCAGAACCGCAGCAGCGATACGAGCACAGCGTAGCTTAGTTTTGAAGCGCCATCTGTCGCACACGTTATCCCTAAGAGGCTTAGTCGAGGAAGATTTGGGATTGGTCATGACGTCAAATGCAGCAACTTTCTATATGAACATATTAAACCCTGAACTTATTTTTCACTGATACGTACATTACCGAGAAAGAGCGTGTTAGGCCTTCAGCCGACATCAACACAAGCGTGACTTCTGTTTGTTTGTTTGTTGTTTCAAGGATTCGTTCAATAACGTCAAGCAGTGGTTGCAAGAAATCGACCGGTACGCGAGTGAGAACGTGAACAAGTTGCTTGTCGGAAACAAGTGCGACTTGACGACGAAAAAAGTTGTCGATTATACAACCGCAAAGGTACGCAACTCTGCCTGCTTTGTCTAGGAGACAAGTTACGGTCAAAGCAGCCAAAGTACAGTCCGCTATACAATCCTTAATCCGTAACGCTGATCTTGTCCAAATTATGTTGATAAAGCCTATTCAGTTTTTTTACATTTCGTTTATATCATTTCACGCAGGCAAATTTGCTTCCGATACTGCTCGCCTGGCCCTGCCCAAGACTGTTTCGTGCTAAAGCTTGCCTGGGTTTCATGAGTTAAAAGTTGTAAACACAAACTGTAGCGTGAAAGGAGTTGGATGTATTGTTGCCAGTGAACTGGTCGTCCTCTGGTAGTGGCATCAGTTCACTATTGATTTTATCGTGTCGTTAATTTATTTCACTACGCGCATCTCATTTTGCCATACTCGCTGCGGTAGAATTATTATTGCTGGTGCAAAGTAACTTCCTTGCAGTGAACTAAGTTTAAGTGATCAGCCGAGGCGATCTGCGACAAATGATCAATGGCAGTTTCGTGTCACCTAAACTTTAACGTGAATACTTTTTTGGTCATTTTTGGGTCATAGGCCGATTTTTTTTAATGACCGAAACAAGATTAAGTCAATTCGGTCAATGTCGGAAAAGGCAGGCTAGTGAGTACTGTTACGGCGATTTTTAATACTATCGCGGACCAAATGACCGAAATGTCTCAGCAAAAAAAATCCTAGACACTAATTAATTAATCTGCTTCGATCGGAAGGCAAACCGCTGCTGCATGAAGTCGGTGACAAGCTCGCAAATATTTCGTGGAGATGATGTCGTGGTGCGCATCGAAGCCACGTGGCCGGTCTGCGGTCGCCTGTCGATGGCATGATCGATCACCAGTATCAATTATTGCTCGTGGTTTGTGCTGCCAGTGTTCAGTCTGCTTTAATCACTGCTGCCAATATTAATAACAGGCTATTCAACGTTGTGCTGGATCTGTCTTTGACAATGCTTTATGTTTGTGTCGTTGTTTGTGACGTAGAAGCGTTAATGTCGTCATATGTAAGCAGTCGTTGACTTGCCGGGGGCCACTGATCACCCGGTTGCCCACTTAGCAGCGCGGCTGTGGAGCCAGAACTCAAAATTTCAGACTCACGCTCCGGCTCAAACATCTAAATCTAGACGTTTCTTTGTCTTTAGCTCCAGAATGATTCGATAAATTGAAAACGGAAAACCATTTTATTATTTGTACAATTCGCTTGCCCCAAAAATCAGGGCTGAGGAACCGCAGCCCAAATTTCAGGCTCGAGTTCCGGCTCCAACATCGAAAAGTTACTGGTTCCCGGCTCACTGCTCGGGCTCCGGCACCACAGCCCAGGTCGTTGACACGTGTGATGTGCTTTGATGTGCCGCCAACCGCGATTCTTTGCTACCATAGCCAAGCGGTTACCATTGTTTGTCGCGCAGGAATATGCAGATTCTTTAAAAATTCCTTTCCTCGAAACGAGCGCGAAAACTGCCAGCAACGTCGAGCAGGCTTTCATGACCATGGCGGCCGAGATAAAGAACAGGATGGGCCCGGGCACCGCTGCATCGCCAGGTACGGCCGCACTTCGTCGCAGTGTTTTTTTTTCGCGCCGTCACCTCTTCGGCTAGCATAGGTGTAGGAGCCGGCAAATTTTTGGGGCGCGAAGCTTCCCCCTAGAAATTTTCTCTCGCGAATCCTCAGCAAAAATTATCAAGATCTTTGTTTATTTTGAGGTCACGCAATTTTTGGGAGAAAAAAGGTCAATACAGACGTTTTCAATCAGTCAATCTCACTGATCACACAAATAGAACGAAGGTGTCAAAGAATCTGTGCCCAAATTTTCAAGGATTTTGCCCGGGTTTTCGACGAATCAAAACTTTTGGGGGTGTGCATGCACCCCCAGCTCTTACACCGCTGTCGCCGAGCACCGAAGTGATTTCTGGAGCTTTGGGTAGATGATGAAATGGATGCCGATTTTACGCATTTGACCTGAGGTAACCTCGCGCGATAAAAGCTGGAAACACTGCTCGTTTCTGCGTCAAGGTAGTAACACCGATTCGCCTGGCATGAAGCGGCTCGGGTTAAACGCTGAGTTTATCAGTCAGTCGGCAGCGACCTCGTAGTCTAACAGATATGTTTCAGGGCTCGTATGCCAATGCTTTTCCGTTTGGCTCTCAGCTTTGGGAGTTTCGTTTTGGTAGTACTTGTTGCAGTAGTATCCACACTTTTATATTTTCCTTTTTGCTTTACGTTTGGGCTTTAGGTTTAGCGGTTAGGTTTAAGGGTTAGGTTTAGGTTTTGGGTGTAGGGTTTGGGTTAAGGGTTTGGGTTAAGGGTTTGGGTTAAGGGTTTGGGTTAAGGGTTTGGGGTTTAGGGTTTGGGGTTTAGGGTTTGGGGTTTAGGGTTTAAAACTTTAGGTTTATAGCGGAATCAGTCGAGTACAGCACAAACTTCCCACCGGCCCGCTACCTTGTCGCAGAAACGAGAAGTGTTTCCAGCGTTTTCATCGCGCGAGGTTACGTTGGATCAAATGCGCAAAATCGACATCCATTTCATCATCTACCGGAGCAATGCGAATGTGAGAACAACAACAAAAAGCATCTTGAAGCGTGGATTACTGCTCACGTTTCGAACAGGCGGCGGGTTGCCTGGTTTTTTTCTCCGACGCCTGCAGTCAAATGCGAACTGTTCGAGGCTTTTCACGCTTGGGCAGCTTTGACATCATTCACCACAATAAATTATCTATAGAGCCTTTCCACCCCAACGCGCTTAACAGCAAAACAACGGCCCACGTTCTGCGAACTCAAGGCTTGTGGTATCGCTTGGATCAACGCATTCCCATGACGTGACTTCGTTCAGCTCAACGGTTTTTCGTTTTCAAGCAACGTCAGCGCTTTGATCAGCGCGTAAGCGAACGTCTGACAAGTCTCAATCGAAAACGCAACTCTGCAGCTTTCTAATTTAGGTTGCAGCGCTACTTAAAGCCTCTCTTTCCTTTGGGTTATCGACATATTCTGTTTACGATGTACGTCAGTGGATTTTAAACCTTTGCCTGATCGCGCACCACCTGGTGGATGTTTTTGTGGCTTCCTATTACCGGGCATACTTGCTGAAACCTATTTACGATTAACTGAAACACGCAAATGAATTGATATAAAGCGGTTTAATGCAGCAGTTGATTCTGTTCGGCTTAAGTAACGGCAGCTGTTCAGCTTAAATGACTGTGGGTAACGTTTAACTGTAGGTTGATTCAATATTGTGACCAGACGTTCAATTTGCGACGCTTGCAGGTAATAAACTACATTGATTTTTTGTCTGACATCAATTTATTTAACATGGAACAAAACCGACAGCTGTCCGCGTACCACCAGGAAGGCCCTTGCTCGCCTGGAACGCGTGCCAAAGGTTGAGTACCAGTGAGTACTCGAATGATCCTGTGCCAAGAACACCGTTCTCAAATACGAAGTTTAGTGGACGTCGTGTGTAAAACAGGGTTACGAACGAAATTAATAACATTTTTGAGACCAGGACCTCCTTAAATATTCGTATTAGGAGTTCAAACGAGATTGCCAAAAAAGGGGGGAGGGGGATGAAAAACAAGAGCAGCATAAAAATTCGCAGCTAAACCGAGTCCTGTCTTTACCTTTACTAGTCCAAGGCTGGGCTTGGAACTCAAACAAGACCATGAGCGCTCGAAACTCGGGACGGGGGTCCGGATTTCATTTTTGTCGCGCAGGGTATTCTTTTCAATGCGCGTGTTATGGGGGCTTGTCGCGCGCCACGGGGGAGTACACGCGCCATGGGGGGGTGCGCGCGCCACGGAGGAATGCACGTGCCATGTAGATACGGTGTTAGTTGTGCCTCGCGTCTGTTTTTTTTTTTTT
>JGI24022J15233_10006603_pt1 | contig 12610 bp, 8 predicted proteins | sample Ectturendosymbi2_FD_15233 | JGI IMG/M metagenome (IMG submission 15233)
CCGGGCGCCGAAACGTCCCAACAATGTCGCAAGTACTTTCTTCAATAGAGTACATTTGCTCCGAAAGACCTTAGGTTCGAAAGGTGGCGGCGCCAAACGTTTTTCTTGCCCCGGGCTCCGTCTAACCTCGATACGACCCTGCTGGGACAATCTCCGCAAAGTAGCAATCTTGAAGGCACAGGCACATTAGATGATAAGGACCTTGTAAAAAACACAGTTGTGGCACTATTGTCATAAAGCCCCCATCTCGAAATAAGTAGCAATTACATCTGAACAAAACCGTTGCTGCGGTTCTTCCGGCACTTGTGAAGTTTTATGATAAAGTTCGTTCGATTCGCGCTCATTACTTTTTCCAAGGAATAAAATGTGACTGAACCTATAACTAGAGGTGATTTCTATTCACCATTCGTCCTTCACGTTGCACTTCTGAACAACATTTGAAACAATGTGTGTTAAAAAGGTATTAAAAACAACGTTTTTCAGTCTTATTCTAACTCTCCTTCAGTCTTATTTGAAAGTAAGGTTACGATTTGTTATTGTGGATGCAAAAATCATGATTCTTGTTCCAGTCTGCTAAATGTTAATTGTGGTGTACCACAAGGTTCAGGTCTTGGCCTTTTCTTATTCTAGTTTATGCTAGTACATTACCACTAATATAAAATTAATTTCTTTTTATGTTGATAACACCCGTCTTATCGTACTCCTCGAAATGTTCATCCACTCTGCGAAATGTTTTATCTACCAACCTCAAACTGCTAGAGACATGGGATGAGTTATGGCACGTAACATTTATTGCTTCTAAAACTCGATTACTTACTATATCACCCAACCTTTCTCTCCACCCTACACCAGGCCCGATGGGGCATTCGGGGAAGTGCCCCCAATTTTTTGTGCCCCCCAATTTTGTTGTGACCCCCCCCAAAGCAAAGTTTATTTTTCAAACAAATAATAAAAACAAAAAACTTTCCCTTCCCAAAATGTATTTTGTCTCCAAACCTTAAAACTTAGCTACGGGCCTGCAGGCCCGTAATCAGGGGGGCGAAGCTCCCCCTAGAAAAATATTCACCCCCCTGGAAAAATATGTTGGACGTAGTTTGAAAGTATTGAACATAGTTTAGAAAATTTGGGCCACTCTCACAAAACTCTTCGCCCACCCTGGTTTCCCAAGCTTGTTACGGGCCTGCCGGCCTGCCCTACACTGCACTTTTGCAACTAAACCATAGTAGAGGTAACTTCTTACAAACACGACTTGAAACTCTCCTACCGAGACGTCACTTACTAGTCCTTTATTGTGCACATATCCTGCCCTCTTTAGATTGTGGTGACGTTTTGTACAACAGCTGCACTATTGCAGACACCAGTTACCTAGAAAGCATTCAATCTCTTCAGCAAAGTTTATTTTCAGCTGCCTCAAAACCACCTCACACGAAAAAGTATGACGCACCTCTCTCTAATAACCTTGCATCTTCGCCGTCAACATGATATATTAATTGCGTTTATCTGCATTCGTTTCGGACCTTGCCCCTAATTTTTGAAGGGCCTAGCCCCTAGGTTTTTACGGATTTATCTACTCACTCTTTGCGGCTTGAGTTTAATGTTGAACTTCCTTCTTTGAAGACACAATTGTTTCAGAAAGCATCCAAACTGTGGAACTCTCCTTCTAATACTGTAAAACCCTAAACCTTTAGACCGCGGCAGTTCCGTCTTCGAGTTTCAAATTTCACTTGTGGCAACTCACTTGCCGTATGGCATTTACACGGTTCCAATCCTCGTGCAACTTCATGATTAGTATGCACAATTCGTCAAGGTTCTAGCCCTCTCAAAACTTGTATGGCTCTTATGACTGTATTTGTTCGTATGGTGGAATTATAACTGTAAAACATATCTTTAATTGATGTAATTTAATTCACGAACCTCGCCAACGCCTGATACCCGATGTTTACAAAATCGTATTTGAAGAAAATATTTTTTTTCTGTTCTGCTTCAAACATTTTTGGCCACCCTAAGCTACCCACGGACCCTTCCGTGCGCGTTTTCGAAGTATCACGCATGTTTTTGCTTAATTATGTGCTCTCTTAACAGCTACGATTCAGTTCATACGGCTTTCCTTTGTTTTGATTTCTTCGTGGTGGTGCTTTGATTGAAAATACGTTCTTGTCTTTTTTCCGAAAATATTTTATTTCGTTCTGTCTAGACATTTGTCCGTTTACAATCTATTAAGCTGCGAGGTAATGACACTTTTAGGCTTCAGCATGCCTTCATTAGCGTCGAAAGAAATAAAATGAAATAAACAAATTAGCGTCGAAAAATGCCTATTAAATTTTTTTACTGATGGATTCAAATCCGTCGCCTGTGTGGAGACTCGTTTCTTGAATACAGATGTGAGCAAGTTTGAAGTATCGCAGAAAGAAGAAAGCAGAGCCCTGCCAGCTGATTCCTCGAAAGCTTACAGCAAATCTAGAGCTTTTAACTGTTGAAATAAAAAAAGTTCTGTGTACCGGAATTGTGACTAGTAAAATATAATCTTCGTGGAATTTTAGATTGTCATTCAGCAAACACAGATGTACACATGCTGCTCATTCTGGAACGCTTCGGTGCCGGTGTATCTCACATGCTATTTTTGCCCAACAAATGGGTAGGCCTTTTTTCCAAGCCACTTAGTGGTCCTGCATGCATTTTACCACCCAGGTTACCTGCAAAGAACATGTTATGAACAGATTTTAGTAGCCATGTTCATCAACAAGCTGTTCTGATAAGCGCTGATCGCATTATGCTCGAACTCATTTTCTTCTTTATTGCTGTTGCTCTTTTAAACCTAGCCATTAAATGACAATTTCAAACAAAAGCTTGAAACGCATCGAAAAGATTGCGAACTACAGCGTCATTCCACAGCTTTGTTTTGCTTTTAACAACACCTTCAGTGCGTCCACCCATCTAAGTACGATGCGTGAAAGTGCATGGCGTGCTTTTATTTGCAGGTTTTTGAACATGGTATGAGTCGTTCGCAAGAACTCTGCAGCGCGTTTGAAAACGTGCACGAAAAGTCACGCATACGGTGAAGATTGAAGCAAGGGCATCATGCAAGCTTTGTTGCCGTTTTTATTGTTGCGGGTAAATCATGTGTGGCATCGTGCAGAGTAAGATTAGACCACGTGGCACGCACATTTTCCATTGCGAAAGGTGAAATGGCACCAGTGGTACTGGTAAGTAGTGGCGCTGTAGGTACAAGCGCAACATGAATTGTGGGCAATAGATTAGAATTGATTGATACGATTGGTGATCTAGGCGCTGTTGTATCGCCAGGCCATATTTGCATGACTGACATGCGCAATTGCAGAAACCACAGAGATATTAACAGTGAAACGCAACGGATACAACACACGTAAGAAATTGTCCCCGCTCTTGTCTATGCCAGAGATGATCACTATGCGGTTTCCCGGTTGGACAACCGGCAGGACAGTACGTTTTAAACCGGATACAGATATCCAAAAACTATTTTTAAGTGGGAAACGGATACGGGTATCCGATACGAAACGCTTTACTTTTGAGAATCAGGCTGTGAAATAAATTTGGGTCACTTTTGACCTCTGGGATAAAGTTGCACAGTGCACAATCATTTATCTTCAGAAGCATCATTTCAGCATTCTTTGCCATTCCTCCAAGTCTATCTATGCATTATTAAAGATACACTTTTGGATAGTTTTCAGATATGGATAGTATGATTTGAACCAAAACAGGATTCGGATCAAATACGGATATCATTTTTTAAAACAGGATAGGATCGCATACTAAAAAAGCACTATCCGATCATCTCTGGTGTTCATTGTAAGAAAGGTCTTTACAAGGTCTTGATAAGACCTGGCATAGAGTGGACCTCCAGACCTATCAGCGCCGAAGCGGATGTACTAACCAGCAGACCACGGGCTATTCCTGTTAGAAAGAGTCTTTTTGGAATGGAAAATAATTCAAATGGGAGTGATGTAGGAAAAGCAGTAGTTGGTGTCGTCACAAACCGTAATTATCGCGGCACGTCGCAATCAACGCAGCGCCTGGCGCAACGACTCCCGTTGGACTCAACGCAGTGAAAATGATCGAGCTGCTCCCACTTACCAGAGAATGCCCACGTAAAGTTTCAACTTAAATCAAAACAATTTAAGACAGTTTTATAGGAATACTTGCTTTGTAAGCAGGGGTAAGTTCTAAAGCAATTAATGCCTTTCAAAAATGCTTACTACTTTCGTTTTATCATGTTTTCGGCAAAATAGTTTTGAAATTTTTCTTGTCTGATTTTATTAATAATTTCACCCGAGTTTTACACTTTGTAGGACAGTTAATCTCCTTAATCCTAAATTACTGCCACTGTTGGTAAAAGGTTATTTTCCCAGTCCCGTCGCTACGGGGTCTTTGATGGGATTAGACCCCAACCGTGCACCAAGTGCCCCAAAATTGAAATATGAAACACTATAAATCAGTGGAGTTTTGTCAATTTTTACAGTATCAACCCCCCTGTTGAAGGCTTTCTGGTGACGGTTCTGTATCTTCCACATATGATCACCTCGAGATGGTTTCAGAAATAGATGATGCACACATCAGTTCACATTTCTATAAATGTTGATCACGTAAACAATGACATGCGCATTATTTGAAGCACATCGTAAAACTATACGATATTACTACAAACCAGCCTTGGTTTAAACAACAAATTTCATGCAGTGTACAAGTGGTTGCATTCATGGGCGTCCGCAGAAATTTTTCCGGGGGAGACAAAGTCGACATTATGCTTATCCTTTTCAGGTTGCTGACGATGAAATGCAAAGGGACGTTCTCAAACGCTTTACTGTTTCTACACCACAAAGAAAACGCCCCATGTTACAGCAACAAATCACAAAAATGCGCTTCGTTGGCAGCAATAGCCAGATAAATTACGATAATTTATACCAACGTGGTCCAACTCCTTTTGGCCTACGGGCCATATTATAAAAACGTGACAACTCGCGGACCACATCCAACAAAATGATGTCTAAAACAACAAATTTACCAGATTTAAAAAAAGAGAAAACAGGTTAGTTGAGTGTGTCATTGAAATTATTACACGATAGCAATAAACAATTTATTACAAATCTCTATCAGTGCGATTCCTGTGAATGAGGCTTCGCTGACACCATCGTTCCTTTAACAATACCAATATGTTAGTGCTAGCAAGTCGGAGACTATGATCCGGTGTTTCGTCTGCCATTCGATTTCTGTTTTTACCTTTGACTTGCTTCAAGGTAGAAAATGTACACTCACACACGTATTTGTTTCCAAACGTCGAGTGCATTTTTAGTGCGAAATGTTTCAGTTTGGGAAACCTATCTTTGCTGTCTGATTTCTAGAAGCTCTCTACAGTTTAGTCTAGCGCTGTTAATATTGTAAATTATTTTCAATAGATGCTATCTTTGTTCTAATAATTATCTACTGTAACATACACATAACAATTGTTGCAACCTCTCCGGTGGCGTTGCGTTGATTGTGTGATTCACCACGAACGGGATGTGCGTGAAGAATAACACCATTGTATACGTAGCGCGAGCAAGCAGTAGTAAGAAAGATTGCGGCGCATGATCTCTATTGTTGCTTGCTGCCACAGTGCGAAGCTTTGCGCCCATGCCGCTCGGGTTTCCGATCGCAACACAATCTATGATGAGAAAGCTCGCGAGCCTTAAAATTTCTGTCCGCGGGTCACATGTGGCCCGGGAGCTGTAGTTGGACCACGCTGATTTATACAATAGGCTATCTGCAGTTTTTCAAAGCAGGGCACTTCTTTTCAAAGAAGCATTGCCACGGTCTTTGACGAAACCGCAAATTGAAGACTTTATTTTACCTAGCAAGAATTGTCAGGGTTACTTCAAAATATGAGCTGCAAACGTCTGAGATTTCGTCCAAGAGCTGCAAACGTCTGGAATTTCGTCAAGAACTGCAAACGTCTGGGAACTCACTCAGAAACCAGAAGTAAATCCTAACGAGTAAGACGTATTCCCACAAGCCTGCATAGACGTATTCCAACAAGTCACGTGGTTTTATACTGTGTAAAAAGACGCCTGCATAAGCGTAGTTTGATGAAGCTTGTCACTCAGGCACATTGGTCCCACTCACAGTTTCACACTAGCATCACACTAACAATGGATTTTTCAAACTTGTGGAAGCACTGCTACAGATTGACTCATGCTTATTTTCTCACGCAGTATCAAACTGCGTGGTTTACGGCTATCAGAAGTCACTGTCTCGCTGCATTACCTGCCAAGATGTCTGAGTTTAACAGTCACATGCGGCAAAACGCCTGTCACCGTAGCTTGAAGCGAACCTTTGAAGATTTGTTGCCAAGTTATTGTTACGCAAAAAACCAACAGTTGAACAATCCGCTTGCAAGTTTCGCAACCTGCCCCTGCAGGCAAAGGACCGGACATGAGTAAACTTTAAGGTCATCAGTGCATGACACCAAAACAACGAACCTGGCTTTTGTGCAGTGTGAGTGTCATACCGGCAAATAAACTGTCATTGCAAGAATAAAATATAATAGTCGAATTTAAGCTGCTGACTTCTGTTTTTTAGGCATTTTTGGATCTTAGTCCCAATTTCCGGGAGGGTAAGTGCCCGTTTTGTCCCCCGTGCCGATGCCCACGGTTGCATTATACCTGGAACAGTGGAGTTGACTGCGCGCGCTAATGATCCTTTTGTCAGTGAATCACGTTCGTGGCGTATGTTGCGTAGTAAATTAATCACTAAATAACGGATCCAGAAGTTTGCTGAAACAATTAGTGAAACATCAATTGTTTTTTAATTAATGGAAGAATTCTCCAACTTTTGCTTAGAAAAAAGTATGAAAAAACGTTCGCTATTATAAAACTATCAAAGAAAGAAGACACCAAAGCATTTATGCGACATCTGCGTTTGTATAGCAGAAAATAAAGCAGTAAGCTCTGTCCGAAATAACATTTTCTCAAAATTATAAACCATTTTGTTAAAAGCTTTCCGCTTGACTTGACATTTCTTGTTATACTGGGATAGTTTTGTTCAACAAACTATTACCATGGTTTTGAATTTTCGGACATTATATTTAGATAAGCTTGCTGAATGCATGAATAAATCTCTTGACGTTTCTCCACAGGCGATAACCAGGTTGTCACATGTAAAATTATTTGGTTTTGAAAAAATTGGGAAATCTTACCTTCCTAAGTAAAATTCGAGTGAAAGGAAAAGTTTTTCAAAATTCAAAACGTTTTTCCACAATTACTTTGAACCAAAATTTCACAGTGAAAATTTATTGACATTTCTTTGTAGGTGTTCGTTGATTACAGCTCGCTCTCATGTTGAGTATAAAGCGACGGGCTTGAAGTGTATTGTAGCGGCGGTACAATTGATAAGCCACTGTCAGAGGTTACAAAAAACACTACCCAGTCTGCTTAAAACTAATGGCAAGCGTTTCACCTGAACCAAAAATTATATTTTATCGCTTGATTTTCCGCTTTCAGAAAAAAGGAAAACCATCTTTACAAAAGTTGAAAACTTTAGTTTTCATCCTTTGTAGGTTAACACCATGCAAGGTTGTTTGCTAACTTCAAACAGCTCGACCGCGCATTGAATTGTAATGTAAAATAACCAAAGCCTACCAGCGGAAGTAAACATGAACGCAACTTTGTTGTAAAATGTGGGGGGACAGGTTGGTGTGAAACCAATATATGACTAAACCTAAAGAGAAAATCTGGGGGGACATGGCATATTATATTCCCACTGTCTTAAAAAGTGGGGGGGCGCGTCCCTCGTGTCCCCCACCTAATTGCGCCCATGAACATCTGGGATTGGCTATAGTCAAGAGCAGCGTTGAGCAGCGTTCGAGAAAAATTATAAGCAGCGACAAGCACAAACGTGAAAGCGCTTGGATATTAGAACTCACAGCTTCTGCAAAACTACAACGTTTTGTCGAAAATAATCTCAACGGAATAATACACGGTTTGATCTGCAGACTCCATTCTCCTATGAGCGAGAGGGAGTAAGTAATACATATTTTCGATTACTATTCGATGGACTAGCCAAGTGAACCAGTAAACGCGCTAGCCAGCCAAAAAATTTCCACATACGGTCACGTTGACACCTTAGCTCATTCAGACAACTACGCGCAATAACTCAATCAAGCGACATGTTAAATGGATGAACAAAAAGATTAGAAGAAAGAAAGAGTAAAACAAGAGAAAAGAAAATATCCGAATCTTAGAAATCGAAATACTACAGCGCTATCAGAAACAGAGCCTACATCCTGCACGCCTGAAAATGTAAACGCAACCACCTCCAAGATAATCATCAAGTATCCTGACTTACACAATCCGCAGCGCAAGAATCCTGACAAACCCAACTTGCATTACATGTATTTGCAATCAGACCTACACAGTTCATTAACGGAGAAAACACGAAGAAACGGTCTCCGCTACACGCGGAGAAAATTTGCTAATGGGGAAAATTACGGGGAACAACTTGCAGCACTACTGCGTAGATAGACTGTTGTAAAAAATCAAAAAGTATTAAAACAGCAAATAAAAGATAAGACAGCCCAGAAGGAACAAAAAACGTAAACACCCATATATAATGAAAAATTCAAAACAATAACCGTTCCACACATGGGAAATGGCGTTAGTCTGAGGCTACGGGTTAGACTGAAAGAGTTGCGAGCACTATTTCCCGACTGGTGGAAAAGCTCGGGAGGAATGAACAATCGATATTATCTGATTAGAGATTGTAAGTCTGTTAGCCAAAACTAATTGAGATTTTTGGGGATTACGTAGTTACATCCCACTGGTGTGCGTCATGAGGGTGTTTGGCACCCCCAAATGTGGCGTGTAACTGTATGTGCGCCCCGTGGGACGTTGCTACCGGTTGTAAATATTGCTGTTTTCCCTAACTGAGCACAATTCCCTTGAAACTTTCCTGAACTGCTGAAACTGGATTGATGGCCTTTTCTGCTCATTTCTGCAGTCTTGCTTCCCTATCGCTGCAAATGTCCTGACACCATGCAATCAAATATACTGTTTCACGTCTTTATCCACTTTGGCGCCTCCAAGGACGTTGCACCTTGTCCCATCTGCTCTCCGTTCATGGCGCCACTGCTTTCATACGCCGGTAAAAGTTTATGCCTAGCAGACGGTGCTAGACCGGATACCGAATTTTTACAAAAACAGTTGGCAATGCAATTGTTAATGCAACATTTTCAAATCGATTACTTGCAGTTGTGACTAAAGTTTCTCTAATTAAATGCATAAAGAGCGTACATTTTTTTGCTTGTTTTGGCCCAGGTGACATGCTTGTCAGAGCCTTACCACACCTTACGGCATCATGTGACAAGACTAGCAATTAGGGTAGTCAATGTATTCCTAAGTAACGTGTTTTGGCACAAAGAGGAACTCTTTTGAGCAAGCTGTTTTTTCATTAATGTTCATTAAATCTGAGGATAAATTCACGTCTGTTTCCTCTGGCGCTAAGATGAGGTGTCACTAAATCTTCCCCGCGTCTGGATCGTTTTGGTGTAATTCTATGGTCCAATTCTCTGAAGGATTTGTTGATCAACTGCTGTTCTGCCTTAGCACGGAAGGCATTTAAGCAAAAATGAGGGCACAGGCTGTATTTACGAGACGAGTTAATTTCGATCTGGGATCATCATCAGTTTTACATAATGCACAATCTCCCAATGGAGAGTTCTATATGAACAACACTGCAGGATTGAGGATGCGTAGTGTTACATAAATTGAGGTTTCCTATAAAAAATTTTGCTCGATTGATTCGCTTGTGTCACCTTTGTGGAAACTAGTTACTTAATGTGAATGAGTTCTATTTGAATAAGGATTGAAGATGTGAAACACACGAAACTAGTTTCCTTACGCAAAACATTGCGATGATTCGCTTGGTGTTGGTCACTGCTGTGACTTAACAATTATTGCTGAATGATGAGTGCACGCTTGAATCATTGCAAGAAGATGGAAGTAGAACCAGGCAGGAGATTCCTCAAACAGCCTGCTGCAAAGCTACAGCCTGTAATTGTTAATGTGAATGTGTTATGAAAAATAGAAACCTGATCCCACTGGCAAAATCTGTTAGCAGAACATTCCAAACATCTTGAGTAAAACTAAAGCAAACCTAAGCAGTGGGTCAGCTACGACAATTTCCTGAACTAAGGACTTAAGGAATTGAAACACTAAGGAATTGAAATACTTGCGCCAAACTGCTTATATTCAATGGTCATTGGCAAGATTTTATGGCAGGATGCATTGCTGAACCAGATTGTACCAGTTTTACAAAGAGAATAACAACGCATTTTTTCCAATCATGTTTTTTGGCTAATAACAACTTCAAATAGATGGATTATCCAGCTTATTCTCAGACAGCTAGCAACTGCATGACCTGCTCTGTTGCATTTTTGACAGGAACAATTAAAAGTTGAAAGTAAAATTTCTTTCACTGATGATGTTTACAACGGCAACAAACTCTTTTGCTAGGGTAGCGGCATTCTCCTTAACGGTTATCTGAAAAGGACTCTGCGCTTTCTAGGCGCGCAAAAAAGCGTTGAGCGTCTATTTCAGTTTCCTGTCTCATGACAAAACTACTCGGGATGCTTTCGATCATGTATGAAACAAAGATTTACTGTTCGCTTCTGAACTTTGTGACGGCATTCCTTTTCGGCTGATTCAGCACATTCCTGCTGGGGGTCTAGAGCAGGCATCGTAAACACAGATTGAATGGCTTTGTTGTCATGAAACTAGATGTCCTGAATGGTATCTCGCTCTGTGACAATTAAACAATTGTATTTTACTACAGAAAGTTAAGAATTCCATGCCACTGAAGTTTCGCTAGGAAACTGCATCTGGCCATACTGGTGCTTGTAAAGATACCCACCCAAGATTCCAGTTAAACCCCTACGCTTGTTTGCCCAAGCTTGTAAACATACCTACGCTATCGAAGTTTGTTCTATGAAATATACGTAGTTGAAACGAGCAGTCTCAACAATGTCTTATTAAGATGTATTCCTTAAAAATTGTGTTCGTATCGACAAAAACTTGTATTCTTATTTGACGAGTAGTTGTGTTTTTTCATGGGTTGTTGATAAATAAATCCGAAGCCGTTTTTAACAGACAAAATTGCAAAATTGTCTTCATTTCTAATTAACAGACACAATCTTTACGCTTTACTTCAAATATCTATCTGCAATGATAAAACTGTGCGCCATTTGGGTGCACTGTGGTCTGAACATCTTAACATCGTACGACGTAGCACGCTTCAACGAAAGGGGCGCCAAAGTACATCGCCCGACGTACTTTGGAAAATGTTATGCAATAAATGGTAGACCTTTTCTATTGACAAGTACGTCGTTGGACGTACTGAGGTTATTGAAAAGTGATAGTTGTATGGATGCGAGGTTCGGTGCTCATGTTAGTTCTTGCGGGAATTTATCTGATACGACTTTCTACAGCAGGCAGCAAGCAACCCAGCCGTCATCTTGTTTCGTTTGGCGAGTTTTTGTTGCTAGACATTTGCAGATGTGTAGGCTGGTGATGGAAAAGAACAAACGATTTTTGTGTAATAGTCATGGTTTAAGGTTATTCAACCATTCATTTGTTGTGTTTCATGCAATTTTTCATTGATTTCAGGCCTAATCAGGCAGTAGCGTCTCTGAGCCATTAGGCCTACTGGAACTCTTTAGGCAAAAGGATTGCAGGAATGTTGTAGGCAAGAAAAGGTGTGTTGCTCGAGTTGATAGCGCAGGCCAATGGTCTGTGGAATAAAAAAGGTTGTTTTTTTATTTCTGCCTGCTTTAAAATGTATTTTTAATTTGTTTTGTTAAGTGTCACAAAACCACCCCAACCGTCAAAAATAGCTTGGCACCACAGTGTACTTGGCTGGAAAACCGCCCGGCGCGAAAGGTGTTCATAACCGACCTGTTAATAACCAGGGCTGGATTAAGGGTGGAGAGCAAAAGAGGTAATTGCCTTGGGTCCCCATAACAAGAGGCCCCCGCGATGAAAATCAGTTGTTTGTTTCATGTTAATCGGTTCTTTGAAAAAATTGACATTATTTTCGACTCTTTTGCAGTTTTTTCTGCTGTCATTTATTTTACGTGAATATATCTCGCAACTGTAGCAACTTGTGCATCACGTCACTGCACAAAGCTAAAAAAAATTAAACTGCATTTTGGCTAAGTAGGTCCTCTCAGTCCCGTCGCCACGAAGCCCTTTGGTGAGCTTAGTTTCCCCAAACAAAGCTCCAAGTCGCCCAAATTAAATATGAAACACTATGAATCAGTGCAGGGTTTTTTTAAGGTGTTCTAGGGACCTGATTTGGGTCTCTAGAATTGAAAATCGGGTCCCTACAAACAGAAAATTATCATCGGGTCCCTAGAATCAGAGAAAATCGGGTCCCTAGAATCAGAAATCGGGTCCCTACAAGTCCATACCGAGAACCTAACATTTTCCTTAAAAAAAACTGAATCAGTGGTGTTTTTGCCAATTTTTTGAATATCAAGACCCCTGCAAAAACTTAAAAGCCCCCTCTGAAGACTTTCTGGCATGGGTTCTGCCCAGGGGAGGAGCTA
>JGI24022J15233_10006604_pt1 | contig 12610 bp, 12 predicted proteins | sample Ectturendosymbi2_FD_15233 | JGI IMG/M metagenome (IMG submission 15233)
CATACAGAACAAAGTGAATGCGAACTTTCATCATAATCGAGGCAATTATACAGCCCCAACACACACGAGACGAGGGTATTGGCGACGTAGATAGAAACAAATATTTTAATGATCTAGAGCCGTACTAATTCATAAAACAAAAGCCAAACAAGTGAAACCTTGCAGCCAGGACACCGAAAAATCTTGCGATTATCGAGTCGAAGTGCCCCAGCACAATGAAACATCTCAGTGATAGCCAACAGTGAAACCAAAGACACAATTACGTAAAACAGTGAAACAGACCTGAGATAAGGACGATAGAAATACTTCAGTTGCCTACCAGAAAATGCCAAGCGCCACGTTACAAACCATACGAGCAATCAGAAATGCATGCCAAACGTATGCGCAAACGATAGGACAGATGAAGTGATGAAATGTTTATTAAAAATTTAACTAGAGGTATCCAAAAGTATAGTTTTTCAGACATTTATTCATATTGCAACAACAATAATGGTCGGTATTGATTACTAAAGACGTTATGGGTTTTAACTTTGAATTGCTGTTCTACATTTGCCCAAAGAGTAGCTCCTCGATGAGAAGTTGTTTTTTTTTGCCAGCGTTTGCTGAAACGTGTTGTATAAACTAGCTTTGGTTGGTTGCATATCTTGTATTATGACAATGAATTTCAGCCGTTTTCTGAAACAAGTCTTATGATGCTGGCAACATTTAATGGTTAAATTTATGCATGTGTAGAGTTAATTCTAATTTACAAATATCGTGAAGTTTCAGAATATTGAGAGATTTATACAGAGCTGTAATATGACATCTAACGTTGTTATATGTAATAGTTCATAGAATACTATTGTGCACTACTTCTAGTGGTTCCAAAACAGAATTAGCAGCTGTGCCCCATGAAACAATGCAGTGTTTTAGATGGCAATGTCCAAGACTAAAATACAACATTTTTAAAACATCAACTGATACCATATTTCGAATTTTATAGAATAGATAAGATGCCCTAGCTAGCTTTGATATCATGTATTGCACGTGAGATGACCAATCTAACGAGCTGTCTAACAACACCTCAAGTATTTTGCACATGTTGTTCGTTGAAAGCAACTGTCATTTTGTATTTGGAACGTACAAGTTTCCGATAGATTTCTTTCAATTTCTCAAAGATTTGCAAGCATAAATGTTGATTTGGATTTATTTAAGGACAATTTATATGAGCACAACCAGTTGTCTAGTCTAATTTGTTCCACATTCACCAAATGCTGCAAATAGTCAAGATATTTATTAGACAGACCAAGATAAATATCATCAGCATATAGTACAGTATAAAATGCAGAGAATTTAGGTAAATAATTAATGTACATGATAAATAATTGCGGTCCCAGAACAGACCCTTGAGGCGCGCCATTTGAAATGTCAACTAAACCAGATTGCACATTTTCCAACATTACAAATTGCTTGCGATTGGACAAATAGCCACGAAATAATTGTAAGGGAATTCTTCTTATGCCAAAGTTATGATAACATTTATCAAATAGTATGTTATGATTTACCGTGTCAAATTCTTTTGCCAAATCAAGAAATATAGAACAAGAATATAATCCATTATCAGCATTACTCAAAAGATTGGAGTAAATACTCTCAATTGCATCTGAAGTTGCAGAGTTATGCCTGAAACCAAATTGATATTTGCATAATAACGTATATTCCTGTAGATAAAAGTACACTCTATCATATAGAATTCTTTAAAAAATTTTATTGAACTGTAGCAAAATAGATATTGGTCGACAATTTGAGCAAATACTTTGTTCTCCAGATTTGTAGTTGGGTATAACTTCGGCCACTTTTAGACAATCAGGATAAAAACTTTCATTAATGCACTTATTAACAATACATGTAAGTATTGGCGCTAGAACAAACTTGGTTAACGTAATAATCTTAATTGGCATATCATTTTCATTTATAGCTTTACCTTCTGAGAGATTCCCTATAAACGTATCACTTTTTTCTCTGACGTTTCATGCAAATAGAAAGATGAACATAAAGTAGCAGTATGCTCAGGCATACCATTTCGTGAAGGCATTTTTTCAACGATTGTAGAACCAATGTCACTAAAATAATTGTTAAATTCATTTGCAATATTTAAAGGGTCATATAATTCATCACCACCATGGCCACTTACTATACTTTGTGGAACTTTGTTTGTTTTACTTTTGAAGTTTACCACATGTCCTAGAGTCTGCCACAATTTTTTTGAATTGTTTTTATTAAGATTGATTATTTTCTCATAATAAGTGTTTTTAGCTATGTTTATTGTCCTATTTAGACTATTTCGAAATTGCTTATAAACATAGTACGTATGTGTTTGCTTTTTGTTATAAACTTTATGAAATATTTTGTTTTTGTCATTATCAATTTATGGATATTGGCAGTCATCCATGTTTTTTTTAATAATTGTTGCAGTTTTCCAATACTGCATGAAAAGTTACACATAGTAATTAAAATTGCAAATTGACAGAGGTAAGCTGATCAAAATTTAATTTGGAGTTTAATTGAGATTGTAAATAGGCAATAAAATGTTCTGCATTGATGTCATTAATTTTCTAACTTTTCTTTTAGAATATACTGTCTGAGGTGTTATTTTTTTACTAATTGCAAAAATTGGTAAATGAATTGACTACGTATACTAACTATCACCTTACTTGGGATGCGATGTGCAGAAGCATTTTGTACCCTTCCGTTCTTTTAACTAATGCTTGTTGTAAGGACCTTGTGTCTGAGCCAAACTCCTGAAAGGACTGAAATGTTGACACACTAGTACAATAAAATAGATACTGCAGATTGGTAAGACCTCATCAGAAATTTGTCCGACAAAAGTAAGACATATGCCTTTGAGAAAACAAAGCAATATTTCAGAAATTGAGGAAGAAATTTGCAGCAAACATCCCCTGCATGTCCGGTGAGTAGTTGTTCTATACGAAAAATACCAGTATATTCAACAATTTATGTGAAAACACTTGGGTAGGTTTCATGCCCACGAAAGTGAAAAAACATCTTGTTACCCGAACTCTGACATAGCATCAGTGATGTTTCTAAGATGCTTTGGTTGCTCAAGCCTACCCCAACACGGCTGGTCGACTGGTGGGCCAGAACCGTTCCCAGAAAGTTTTCAATAGGGGGGCTTTGCGTTTCTGCAGGGGCATTGCGTTTGTGCGGGGGGGTTGACATTCTAAAAATTGACATTGACAAAAATTCTGCTGATTTATAATGTTTAATGTTTCAATTTGGGGGGCTCGAAGCTTTTTTTGGGCGGGCTAAGCCCCCAAATGCCCCCCGTGGCGATTGGACTGTGGTAGGCAATTATCAATGACGTAGAAATTTAAAATAAAAAAAACAATACAATTTCAAAAGGTGCAGGGTACCTCTCGTAGCTTGGTCAATGTCTTGCTAAATATTCTTAATAATTTCCAACAATTGCGTCAACGTGATGAGCGACACGAAAGGAATATAAATTTGGGGCAAATGACTTCTGAAACTGAAATCGGAAGTAAACGCTGTCTCCGGGTCTGAATTTGTACTTCCGTTTCCATTCTGATAGCAGCAACGATTTCGATGCATGTTGACGACAATGCACTAATCCTCAAGATGTATGAACAGGCACGTAAGCAGCTTGGGACATCAAGAGTTTTCCGAGGGGGGCCCAAATTTTTTAAACTATGTCCAATAGTTTGAAATTACGTCTAACACATTTTTACAGGGGCGCGAAAAAATTTTAGGCGGGGTTTCTATCTTTGTGCCCCCCTGGTTACGGGTCTGTGTATGATCTAACTGATCACATACGGAAAAAACGCTCTGCGCAAATATAGAAAGTGGGAAGATATAGTATTGGGGGGTAGAACTTCTGCGAGAGAGGACTGCTGTGAGAGGAATGAGGATAGTCTAACTCCAATGAACCCTGGCGAAGGAATGCAAGCCAGTTAGATGGTTTGGGTGTATGTTCACCTCTCGCTGGACGAGATTTAAAGTTGTCGCAAGTCTCTTCTTTCAACATCTGAGAAATGAACGATCGGTCGGCCAGCATTTCGAGTACCTGGGATAAATACACCATAGAGAATGTTTTTTTGGAAAGCAACACTCAGAAAGTCAGGAAAGGTGACTAAGCCAGAGCGTTGGCACATATACGCANGNGTGTAGTGGGGNGGGAACGCGTGGGAACGGCGTTCCCACGCCTTTTTCAAGTTTTGTTTTGAAATGAGCTTGAAGCTGTTTCNAAATAGCTAGTTTTTTNGGTTCGTTCCCACACCTTTTTTGTTAGCACTACATCCCTGGACATACGTACACCACATCTTTCTTTAAGCAAAGAAAAAATTGCTACCAATGCTGCTACATCCAGGGTTGAAATGCATCTGAAAAGTTTTTTTCAAAAATAGACCGTAGTTAGCTGTAACAAGCAATTGAAAGAAAAACTCGGACTTGCTTGGGAAATCTTATCCGTGGATAGAAATTTTATCCGTTGGCACTGCTTGTAAACGGTTGTGCACTGCGTGACTCACTTACTGTTTATTCTCTTTGCTGCAAAGACGTACGCAAAGGGGGTTGGGGTCAAACTCCCCTTGAGCTTGATTTTTCACGAAAACTTTATTACCTGCGCAAAGGAGATTAATTGTTTTCACACTGTTTTTGCTTGTGAATTTGTCGACTTAATGCAAATACCACGGAATGAGTTTGCATGCAAATTTCAATAAACATTGTAAATGGGCCAAAAAATAATAATTACAGTAGGTTTCGTGGGATTTTGCGTTATCGTCTGCATCCAGAAACCATCTCACCATCTTTTGCAAACCTACTGTCCACTACGCATGTTTAAGATTGTGTTCCGCGATATTTCACTTTATCCGTAACATTTGCCTTAATTTTATCTGCTATAGGCTTATCAGCGCAAGCGCTGACCGCATTGGCTACATTAGCAATTTTTGTGGCAGGATAGAACTGTTACACGAACTCAAAAGCAGCAGTTGTTAACATACAAGCATTCAGGCATTTGATAATGTCTCAGCAGGGTAAAAAGAAAACTAAAAGTTTGGTGGACTTCCGTAATAACAAAAAATCGAAAGTTTTCTGGCGTATTTATGCGCATCCTCAATTCTTGTGTAGTTTCGCAAGATTCGATCATTCAAACCGGGATGTGCATCCCGTCAGTCCAGCTGCATACTTTCTATGCTCGACTGCTCGTATTCAACAAGACATTAGCACAGCCTCATTTTGCAGTTGTGAATTGCTCTGACTCATTAATGAGTGTGTTTTACTTCCCTGTTTTAACACGCAGCCTGACATATTTGCAGTTATGAACTGCTGTGTCGTAGCGTTGAGTTTATTTTCCTCCGATAGCCTAACCTGGAGCACCGATGGTTTATATGCAGTGCAATGAAACATAAAATAAGGGAAGTGGATGTAGAAAAATATGCATGTTCTGTCAACAAACTTCACCAAAACGTTTGCTTGGAAACATGAATATGACGTCAAAATTGTGACGTCACAAACAGCGCACATCAAATACAAATGGCCACCATATGCCACTGAACGAAGACCCCCATGAAAATTTTCTGCGCACGCCACTGCTTTGCTGAATGCCATGTATGCAGTTGAAATATGTGCAATGCAATGCATCGCACTGTGCAATGAACTGTACGTATTTCAACCGCACAGGGCAGATACTGTAGTGTTGCACAAAATTGGTCATCAATATCGATATACCCTTTTCAGTGAAGAACATACACAAATAATGAGTCACAGCCAGGTTAATATATTGCTTTGCAAAAACATTTTGGACTAATTTGTGAAGCCACATTTCCGCTATTTCACAAACGTTAAATAAGCTAATAGACATTTCTGCTGCTTTGAACATGGCGTGTCAATGTAAGTGCCTTTCTTCAATAGGTGGAGATAAACACAGGAATCAGCAATGTATGGCCCGTTAAAATATTATTGTAGCACCCCACTGCATTTAGAAAATGGGGAAAAGTTATTGATATACACCTAGGGCTAGGGCCTGAACATGTACTGTGAAAACGCTGTTCTTTTGAAAGGTCATTTGCTTTCCTGCTTCATCGCCGACTTCATTCTAGATAGATTGCTATTTTCATAGGTTGCACTAAAATTGTCACATTGACGTATAAAAAATATTTCTTGCATCCAGCGTCAATGTACTTGAGCTGATGATGGCTAAGTAATACGCGAAATATATACTCTGTTAAGGTCTTAGCGCCTTATTCTTAGCTATGAAAAGACTCCTTTCGATAGACAATCAGTCATAAAGCAGTACGTTTGCTGCAACCAGCGGTCTCGCAAAATGTTGGCACCGGTCAGAACTTTCTTTTCGATCACTTCGCAGTTGAAAATCAAATTGATTTCAGAATGAAAAGTGCGGCAATTCGAAGACTGAGTAGCTGCAGAGAACTCCTTATTCGAAGCGAACGTTTTCAGAAGAAAGCATGATTGATAAAACAAGTGTTTCTCAACTTGTGCAAACCGGGAATGCATGTATGCTCGCCGGAAAGTTTTACGTCACAGATCATTCATCAAACACAATATGTTCATGTTGTTCATGTCGCAAAACATTCGCTGGTGTTCGAACCAGTTCTAGCGCATAAAAACAACGTGTTGAAGCCAACGGTACACACATTGGCTTATATTCTTGTATTACTTTTTGGAATAAAATTGGAGCAAACTCCAATAAGTATTGTATATCGTGAAGTTGAGCCCTGCATCACAGTATTATCTTCAAATTTATTGAAGGAATCTTTGGGAAAATATTTATAAATCCCTTCATACTACAAGAATTAAGCTCAATAGCGTGTTTGTGTACAAGTCTTTAGGGTACTTTTTCATCATTTAATGTGATTACAAAACAATGCTTTACATTTGCTTCATTAGTACATGTCATTCTAAAATTAGGTGTATAGCCCGGGAGGCAGGCTGTGGTTCATGCAGTTGCTCTGCATCAAATATAATTGGGCACCCAAAAGTTGATATGTTGCAGTGCAACAGGATTGCGACACGTTGACGAGATCACATTTCGGCTATTTTGAAAATGGTAAATAAAAGGATAAGCATTTCTGCTGATTTGAACATGAGGTATAAAATCAATTACTTCTTAAAATAACAACTCGTACTTGAAAAAGCAATAAACTACAACATATTGATCATCTGTAGCTTCAGTGTTAATCTATATACTATGAAAAACTGACCGTCTTGTCTATTGCAGCTGGCTGCAATATGATAAGAAATTGAAACAATTTTGTTGTTTTGAGACTTACTTAGCTAACAGCAACTTGTTAATGTCCATCATGTTGACTTTTGATACAAAAGTTAAGTTCCAGCAATATCAGCAAGGAAGCAAACCAGTAGCAAAACCATAACGGTACAACAGCATACAAGATACAGAAACTTGTGATCCTTCTCTTGCATCAATAAAGCACATGATTTGGTATGCGCTGGAGCAATGAACTTAAGTTTTGCGAGTTATGAATGAAATTAATGAAGCACGCTGCGTTGGAAGGGATTTACATTTCAACAAGTCACTGCAAGCAGTGGCGTAACTGACAGGGGAGCAGGGGGGCGAGCCGCCCTCTGGCAAGCTAAAGGTTAAAACCGGGCCCCCTTTAGCTTACATTTTTATATTTACTACACTTTTGATTCTCTGTAGTTTTTTTTGCGTTTTGCGGGGTGTTTTCGTTTTTATAGCTAGTATAGTCATCCATGACCTCCGGATTCACTATCATTTCAACTTTTTTCTGAATGTTGGTTNGTGGCCCCCTTCAGTTACGTTTTGCCTCCCCCTGGCTCAAACCTCTAGTACNTGTTTTCAAACAAACGTTGGTACTGTGGCACGTAAAAGTGGAATGCCAACGTAGTTCGCTTCAATTCTCATTTNANTGAAAGCTTTATGAAGTAAAAATAGCGACCAACATATGTCACGATTTTAATCGTAGGAAAGGATCTAATGGATGCACCCTGAACGTCATTTTACAAAGTCCTTCAAGAAAACTTTTAGATGCATTTCCAGGTTTTTTGTCTCTACCTTAAGAAACAGTCTCTGGGGTTATGATCCCTTATTCCTTCTGACCTCATTCACGGGCAGTTGTCCAGTTTCGTCTGCAGATTTCATGTATTCACAATGGGTACTATATTTGTCTACATTTTGTCTTTGTGATGTGACAGCAATTTCGATAACAAACCTTCAGGTAGATATGTATATACGTTTTTCGTAAAAAAGATATGTAGCCCATAATGTCCACCAGTTGCCAGGTTTAGGACCAGGTTTTTCGCACTTGCGAAATTCAGTATAGGCTGCCTAATGACAGTCACATGGACAGAATTTCACAGTTTTTTACTTGTTCAAGTGCATTTCTAACTTAGTGCCCCGCGCTGTTGATATGCTACAGCCGTGATCTTCACCCTTTTCTGTTACGGTGCACCCTTAAGGATGTTTTGACGAACTCATGCACTCTATTTACTTGAACTCATGCAACACGTGCACCCTATTTACTGGCACGCTCCCGTGCCCCCATCTAATTGCGCCCATGTCTGTAAGTACCCTGGCCTATATAAGCAAGTATCCTAAATGAGTTTCTCAGCTACATAACTCAATTGATAATGGCTCGTTGTCTGTTGCTTATGAATCACAAATAATCGACTAATTACAACAATTAGTTTGACCTGATCTGATGCTTACGCTTTACACTTTAGAATGCGCAAATTCTGGGTTAAATCTTGAAAGTCATTCATTGGGCGATGGTTCATTTTTGCTAGCAGAAAGTTTTTGTAAAAGCTATCTGTTTAGTATGACAAGTTTGTGATGCACCCTTGTGAACCTTTTCGTAGCGGTGCGCCCACGCATATTTTGGTGCACCCTAGGGTTCACCGTGCACACCAGTTGAAGAGCGCTGTGCTACAGGTCCCCGCTTCCTTAATCCGGCACTGCTTATGGAATAATTGAGTTGCACATTGTTTTCTGAAAAGAATGTAAAATGGCCACAAGAATGGCATCAAAGTTACGCTTTCTTTCAAAATGCAGTTTTGTTTGTGCAGTATTTTCTCTGCACAGTACTAGTCGTCATTAGTTCGTCATAAAAGTGTATGGCTCGTATCGTCAGACTGCCACTAGTGATGGATTCAGGTTAATTTTTCAGTTTTCGTGCAAGAGTCAGACTTGTTATTCGAATGCTCAATGAGCAGTGGCGCAGCGACCATGAGGCCGAAAAGGTCATGCCCCCCCGAAACAGATTTGCAAAGATTTTTGCTAGTGCTATGTATCAATTTTCAACTGTTAGAAAGATGTCAGTGACTAACGACATCACTGACTGGCCCCTCCCGAACAAAATTATTGGCTGGACTGCTGTTCATAATCTCATAACAATATCTCATAATAACTTTTTTCTTTTGTATCACTTGTTTGTGACGAAAAACTCGCATGTCTCTGTGTCCGTCCCGTGGACACGATTCTACGTTATCCTCTTTTCTCTTCAGGGTGGGTGCGCAGAGAAGAGCTTCGTGACGACATGAGTGTTAATTCATGCTAGATTTAAGGTCCTAGTTGGTTTGTTTCCCGTGACTGCCGAATGCGACTTGATTAATTTGTTTGCTTTCCTATCACTTTTCTACAAATCGATATGAAACCCGTTTGTCCTCCCTGCTTGCTGCAGCGCCCAAGTTGTTCTGAGTTTAGTCCAGGGATGTACTGTGGCGGAAAAGCGTGGCAACAAAGCTCCAACACTTTTTTACATGCACGGACTAACTTGAAGATGCGTATTTTTACACAGATTTCTTGTGTAAAGTTTCAGATGTTGCATAAATCAACAAACAACAACGTATCTCTTGTGCAGTCCCTTAGAATAACTGTACAATTACTAATAATGCTTAATTTTAGTGATGTGTTCCCACACTTCCTTTTTCGCGTTCTCACACTTGCTTATTTAAAACTGGCTGGTTTTTGTCTACGTCCCTACATTTATTTTTTAGCACTACACCCCCGATTTAGTTCCACCACACTTTACGTAGGCTGTTGCCTTTTGCGTTACGAGTGAGCTACACCCAGTCTATTTTTAATTTTAGCACGATGCATTGTTTACAAAGAAAATTATCCAAGGTCTTACGGAGATTTTAAGTCCCACGTGGAATTGCTGTGAATCTGCGAATTTGAACAAACGCACGACACTCACTTTCTTCTCGTACGTTGCTTACTGGCGCATGTCTGTTTCAGGAAAATGCGCGATTGCTCGTTATTCGTTAATATATGGAATTTACAATGCCACTTGCATTAACGCAACTTACAGAGTTTTGCTACACATGCTGAACAGATATCAAAATCAGTCCTGCTACGCGCGCTACATACTCTCACTAAAGTGCGGTCCAAAGGTTGAATAAAGCACTTCAACCTGCGTGTAATTTTACTTTCCCTGTCTATGTAAGCTCACCGCATGACATTTTGTTAGTTGACACATTCCAGGGGATCAAACGGAAAAATTAAGCGATGTGATGGCGGCATACCTGCTTTGCAAATGTAAACATTTGTGCATGTTAAAATTTCGTGTAGTATCCTCGTATTTAAGTAAAAATAGTATATATACTGCGTATGTCAGGCTATATAATCAATTTGATAATATGATCTCAGTGATGTAAAGAACGTTTCATTGTTCACTTCACGTTTCAGTAGTGGTTTAATCCTCTTAGAATATATAGAAACGTTAAGACTGTGGGCACTTGCGCGGAGCCCTCTATAGGTGCAGGGACCTATTTTGAAAAAATATTTTAAACAGGCCATGGTTGAGAAGCGCTTCGTTGCAGTCTTCATCGTGCTGACCTGCGCACTTGGTCAAGCTGTTGCGTTGGAACTCTTCCAATTACACGTGCATAGTGTTATTCCTTGCCTTTGTTCGTCACCAACAGAACCATCAACAGAAGGTCTTCAATTGGGAGACTACGTTTGTGCAGGGGGACTGACATTCCAAAATTTGACAAAAAATGCCCTGATTTATAGTGTTTCATATTTCAATTTTGGGGTACTTGTAGTTTTTTTGGGGCGCTAAGCCCACCAAAGCCCCCGTGGCGACGGGACTGGTTACCAACAGACGTCTGTTTCGAAAACAGTACTACCAACCCATGCCAGCTGGGGCCTAGGCCTTTTGGATGCTCAGCAGTGATTACAACGTCATACCTTCGACGGTTATTGCGATGAAAAACTTTATGCAGTGCAGTCATTGCCAAGCTGTACAACCATTTCGATTAACGATCTTCTTAATAAAAGCGTTAACTACAATTATATCTAAACATATCGTTTACCCTTGCGTTAGGTTTTCAGACTAAAGTTCTTGCCTCAAATTCATCAAAATGAGAGCAACACCTTTTTTAAACTTTTCTTGTTAGAATAACTTTTTTTATGACTGCCAATGTTTAAAGTGCACCGTTGAACAAAGGCGACTTCACGAAAACCACGTTACCTATCGGCTGGCTCTTATTCACTCTACTTACAGTTCAAACCGATCATCTGAGCTCAAAGTTACCCACGATAATACCCCAACTGCACCACCCGCTTCAGGAACGCCATTTTCCGGCACCATTGCGTCATGCAGAAAAACAGCAGTTGTACTGAAACTGGCAAAAGTTATCTTTGCAAAGTTCTTCACTTCAACCACCAAAACGTAATGTTGATAAGCCCACCTAATGACTAGGCTACAGCTTATGGCGGTTATTGGAAATATGCCACTGAACATTCAAAAATAACATGAGATGTACCGAGAAATGTTTTTTTTTTAATTTTGGCGACGGCAATTAGCGGCATGTCAATGCCTGAAATATGCTTCTTACNGGGGCAGTTTAGGCTAACGACCTTGCCTAAGAAGCGCCACGGCNAGTCACTCAGTNTCTGTAAATTGGACACACAACCATCCAATTGAGAGGCGGACACTCTACCACCGAGCTATCGCCACCTCAGCGAAATCTTCGTCGCCAATGCCTAGGTATCAGGTGATGTTATGATGTACCCCCTGGGGCGTTACTGAGAAACCAAAGTTACGAGAAATAGGATTAAGCTAGCCTTGACGCTTTACCGTGATTTCATGCAAAAATTTTTATCAGATTGTGAGAGGAAGGGCAATATAAAATGAAAACAACAGGATCTCTAACGTTTTTAGTCTGCAGTCGAATGTCATCTCTTTCCTTCGTGCAAAGGATGTTTGACTGAGATGGCTGAAATGGCTTTGTCTGGCGTGGAGGTCTAGGGACTGGGGCACAATAGGCCCCCAAAGAAGTATGTCCATAAATAGGGGGCGCAGGAAAATTTTTTGCCCCTCATTGGAAAACTGTTTTGGACTTAGTTTAAAACTATTGAGCATAGTTTAAAAAATTTGGGCCCCTCGAAGAAAACTCTTCGCCTTCCAAACATTTTATCGATTCACTCACTCCAAAGCCACATGTGGTGTTCTTTAAGGCTGGCCTACCAGCTTCTAAACATGAAAATTGAAAAGCCGTGGAATATTCGAAATGTAGGCCTTTTTAAAATAATAACGAAAAACAAGAACTTTTAAACGCCTTTCAAAAATTAGTTTTTGGTCACCGAATC
>JGI24022J15233_10006606_pt1 | contig 12609 bp, 7 predicted proteins | sample Ectturendosymbi2_FD_15233 | JGI IMG/M metagenome (IMG submission 15233)
CTGACACGTTGCACCTTCTTCTCAATGAATCCCTAATGCATCTGAACTACACCACCAATGGTAGGTAAATCACAAACGCAAGCCCACATCACAATGGGACACTGGCAAATAACATGCCTCCGTACGTAACAAAGCTTTTCTGCCTACTTTCAAGTGAAGACCAAGGCGAATGTGTTGCCGAAAAAAATGGAAATAGTAATCTTGTCCTTCAGAGAAACCTATATCAGTGTAAAAAGGCCAAAAAAGAGCCTAAAGGCCAAACGAATTTGTAAGACCAACTAACTTGAGATGAAGCCCAAAAGAGGCCAAATGGCCAAATAATTTTTTTAGGCCAACCAACTTCAAACGAGGCCAGATTTTTCAAATTTGCCTAAGAAAGGCCAATCTTGCAACCCTGGTTGGGAGCTTGAATAATAAATTTCAGACAAAGAAGGATATACCAAAATACCAAAGATAATCCGTACAAAGCTTAGTTCTGATGCATACATGGTCATTTATGTTGAGAAGTACGAAAACGGCCATTTGAACATTCATGAATTTGCAGTTTGTTCGACAAAAAAAGTTTTTGCCTGTTGAATCGGAACCTAACAATCTCATGCGCGGCGGTTAATAAAACATCGTCGATGATGGGCAGAGAACATCTTCTGTGATGTAAAGTAGTATTCTGCAATTACTGTAGCAACACCAATTCCAAATATAGGTTATTACTGTATGTAAAGTACAGTAGTTTCAAATATACAGACATACAACATGAAAATCATGCGATGTACGTAAGATTCACATTAGCTGTGATTTTTGAAGTAGCCTGAGTGGCTACTTTTGTAAAAGGACCCCCTTCAAAATTTTTGCCTGGGACCCCAAATTTTTGGACCCACCACTGATTCCAGGGAAATGTTACTGGTATGTGATCCACTATAAAAACATTGGACATTTCGACATATTTTTCTACAAAAGAACAAAAATGCGAAAAGATACTGTAGCATATCCATCTTGCTCTTAGCGTGTTTCTTCAAGAGTGAAACAAGCCTTTTGACTTTTCCTAAAAAAATTTTGGAATGGCATTTGTAGCTTAACCGTAGACTCACTTCTTTCGGCCTTGAAAGGTTTGTAAAGTAATTAATTTTGATGAAGGTAATTTGCACTTCGATTCATCAGTGCAGTCCCGTCGCCACGGGGGTTAGCCCCCAAAACAAAGCTCCAAGCCCCCCAAATTGAAACATTAAACACCATGAAACATGAAACCGTGGAGTTTTTGTTAATTTTTAGTGTCAAGCTCCCCCGCACAAACACAAAGCCCCCTATTGAAAACTTTCTGGCGACAGTTCTGAATCAGTGGCAATGATTATTACCAAGGAAAAGTATGTAATGCTAAACTTCTTAAATTACAGCAATAACATAAGTAGCTTATGATACCTGAGAGCAAGGNCATATTTTCTAAATGACACAATCTATTTTTTGCGGAGTTGCTTACAAAACGATAAACAGTCAATTTATACATCNGATTATATAACGCAAATCAGCTCTTAGCAGATATATGAACACCGGTAAGGCACACTATCGATTAGTTAGCGTACAACAGTTTACGAAAATGGGTTTAAAATTATTAAGAGAGCCAACGAAAGCATTATCACTGCGCGCACTGGTTGTTCAACAACTGCATATCACCATACGTGCACTGTGTACACTGTGAAATTCGCATCATCACTCATCCACGTCATCAACTGCACATCCGCCGCGTGAACGGGCGACCCAAGCCAAGCGCAAAACAAGACAAACCTCTGGCGCGCTTGGCGCCGACGGAGGAGCCGAGGAAACGTACTTCACGTCGTGGGGAGTGTACGGCGGCGGACTGTCCATCATTTCGTGCTGCAGTGAAAACTTTCGAGGTTTGTGAGCTTACTTCAAAACATAGCAAGGTGTTTCTATACCTTTAAAATAACAATGCAAAGATCAAACTCGGGCCACATTGGTCATACCCAATCAAAAAAGAAATATTTTGCGAAGGCTAGCGTGATTTAACGCTCAAAAAGTTTTGCAATCGCTTTGATCTGTGTTTTTCGATTTTCAAGGTGGCACCACCGTTTCAAGGAAATAAGTTTCTTAATTAATTTATTCCAGTTCGCTGAGGCGATCAAATGTGACATTCGATCAATCAAATTGAGTTTTCACATTGTTAGATTCAGGTCTACATCTTTAACAATTATTTGGAACACACGCATCGCATTCCAACTTACTGGTGTCGAGTTTTCCTAGGTTAATTTTGGCTCCAGTTTTAACGTAGCAATCTGCTAGTTAGCCAGACGAAGCCAACGCTGTTCTGCAACTTTGGCAATTCACCATTTTACACAGGTTAAGTTCAGTTTCCAAGCATTGCAACATTGTTTCAAGTTCTTAAGGGTTTTGTGAAGCCAAGATGTATCTGACTTGAGCATTAGTGGGAAACCAGCAAGTACACACTTACTGAAAACTGTAAAAAATATACTCTACTCTTAACAACTGCGAGGCTTTTCCTCCTTCCAAAATAAAACTTCCTGCAAACTTTCTTGTTCCCAAATTTTTTCAGAAGTCATCTGCCACACAATGACATAATGACGAAGCTAACCACAAAACATGAAATCAGAATGGAAGAATCTTGCCGTAGCATGTTGAAGCACAAGCCGAAAAGCCAGTAGCCATTCTGAACAAGAAAGTCATGAAGTAGACTAACACATCGCCTAAAGTGCTTTAGCACCAAATGGCAACAAGGTTAAAGCAGTGTTTGGGAAATGACAACAAACGTACAAGATGTTTTATTATTTCAATCCGTACATAAAACGGTTGTTTATGTTAATGATTAACTGAGTTCACCAAAATCATTCAGTCAATAAACTCAGCTGCGTTACTTGCTGGAGCACCTGAACACGTTGGCAATGTGTAGGGTGCTGGTTCTCGCAGCTTGTTATCATTCGAACACTTAAGACCTACATTGTATCTGATCGGTACTCGCAAAAATGTGGCCTGCTTGAGGCAACGAAGCTACAAATGTATGAAAGTAATATTCAACATGATCACACCATGTCATTATTCAAATGCGCTTTTTTCGTTCAGCATGAGCGCTCCAGCCCAACGCAAGACCTGCTCCAAAAACAATTTGGTTTCCTCCCGATGATGTAGCGAATTTCCCAAGTTTTTTAGAAAGTAAACTTTTTTTAAATAAATAAAGCAACTGATCACTAGTAACACTGTGATCATTAAATCATGATGGATGCTTTTTTGAGAACTATAAAGCCTTTGAAAAAACTGGGCGTTTCGCTTCCGAACCTGGTACTTCAGGAAGCGTCACATTCTTGCGTGTTTAGCGTTTTGCCAAGCTACACGCTTTTCCACGTAAGCTGTAAGCTACCAAAAAAGGATATGCAAACTTCCAAGACGCTCACCCCATGAGGTTCTGGCGCTCCATAAAGCAATTGCGAAATTACCGTACCAAGCGAGACTTGCTTAAATTTGATGAGTGAACATGCTAAACTGTTGTGGCAATGGCAAGAACATGCTGTGGCATGAATACACTTCAGAAACCAGCTTTGCGTTGTCACTTGAAGCTTGCATTGCATCTTACAGTTGCAGGCAGGTACAATACATTTCCGTCTGGTGTAGAGTTGCACCTTTTGTAAAAAAGGAAGCTTCAATATGCCCCTTTGCATACCCCAAAGGCCGGGAAACCGCTAATAGGGCTTCATTGCGGATCGAGGGCCACCCATTTACTCTTGCAGAAGGCTACAAACACCGTTTTTTAAGTCTGCCAGTTTGACCCCACCAAGAATAAAGCTGGTCTGTCAACTTCGGGGCCAACAACATTCTTTTCACCTTCACTATACCTCACAGATCAGTCCTGCACACGTTTCCCGTTGATTTATAAAACAGGTGAGGCATCCACAAAATGAGCTGCTTATAACTCGTCTCGTCTCATGTAAGTTTTTGTTCGTTTTCAAGGAACTAAAATTCTAAATAAGAGACTAACAATAAAACGTATGAAGAAATTTTGCAACACTCTTGAATTTTGCTTTACTTTGTTGATTACTGGCGTCCCAAATACTTGGCGCTGATTGCTAAATCTACATCGACCAACTGTTTGCTATTGCTTGTTCCAAATTGCAGTGTCATGAAGTATGAAGGCGAACACCGTATATAAACAATAATAGAAGCAACACCACTTCAACTTTGCCTCTGATAAATGATAGCTGCATTACACTTGATTACTTTTGCTAACTACCCCAAATTTTCGACCAGGTAATGCCAAACAAGGAATAAAATATTTCCTTATTGCGCAACCAAACCTGAATGAAAATTACGGTCTGACAATCTGTCGCTGTTTGTTAGAACAACCGCAATGCACCAAGCAACATTGCTGATCGAGCTAAATCACACTCCACATCTTGGCTTGAAGAAATCAATTGGTCTTTTTCCCTACTGAAACATTACAGTACACTGTTCGTCAAACGCTGTAAGTTTGCTGTACGCTTTCGAGGAATCAGTTAAATGGGCTATGCTTTCATCATTTTGCGATGATTCAAACTTGCTCATATCTGTATTCAAGTAAAATCTATTGAATTAGAACCTTCGTAGACACTAATACACTGTTCAGCAAGATTGCAACTATTTTTGTATTGAACTGGTGGCGTTATGAACTATCCTAGAACCCGTCTGTTCGGCAGCCGGTTGTCCTGGCTGACACTCGCAAAGGCCAGATCCGGGTTATTGCCGGCGTTCCATCGGTGAGGAGAAACTGGCAACTCCCTTTAGGTCGTACAGCAGCCCGAGGTTGTTGGCTGTTGGCCAGGAGTCCAGGCTCTCACCTTCAGGAGATATTTTGCTGTAACCCCAGTTGACATGTATTAAACTGCTGCGCCACGTTAAAACTAATATTTGCCAGATCTTTGCACTGAAGTTACCGTGAGATCATAAACAACGAATCAACTTGTCAAAAATCGCTACAAGACACATGTACTTTACGCCCAGAAACATTCACGTTGCTCCCAACCAGGTGAAAATCTCCTCCAGGTTACCGCCGAATCATTCAACAAAACTTTTCCAGGTGTCTGCCAAGTTATTCAGTTGCCCTGAATTTTGCCAAAATATTGATATTAAAAAATGCAATTTTTTTCGTCGTTCCTGAAAATCTTAACGGTTTTATGTATTCCCAAATTGTTTTCCCACATTAAAGAAATTCGATTTGTTACATTCTTGTTGTTTACCACGGCTTATTATTACAATCAGGAATTGTTACATCCAGGCACAGCTGTTCACTCGTCGCTGAAATTACACGCACCTTTGCGTTAGCTCATGGTCTTGCACCTAAAGTGTGTGCGAAATATAAATAGATCAACGCCACACGAAATATCGCATTTTTCTGACGTACTCATAAAACTGGCACTTAGTAACCATAATTTAGGACGCATTGGCTTCTCGTTCTGATCAGGCATACTGGGTTATTCATCCGGAATAGTATCGTAGGAAGGTATCACGGTGTTCACGGGGTGAGCTTTTTTCAGAGCAAGCACTGATTTCAGAAACAACGAAACAGAATGACACGAGATGCGCACCCATCTCAGCAGCAACTGAATCCAATGAGCAGAATCACCTTCTGAATTTCGGTGTCTTCAAGTCACTTCAAAAAAACTCTTGTAAGTTCGTCTCAAAACTTCGAGCCACTTGAATGGCAATCACTGCGTCTCTTGAACCGTGACCGCTACTGATTTCTCAGCACGGCTGCCTTGGCTATCAAATGATGCTATGTCATACGTCACATACTGTATTTTTTCTGTTGAAATGAACAGGAATTCGTAGCAACTGTTTGCCTCTCTATACCAAGTCATAAGTGGTCAGAAAATCATGAAGCCAATAGCGCCCCTCTCTCAATATTTTAACGAAACGACTACATGCAGTATGCTTGCGTTACAGGAATGTAGTGTTCTTCATTTTGTCTTCTCCAATGCTAAAGCAAAAGTTTTGTTTTGTCTTAGCTTTCTTTTATACAGAAGGCATTCTTATCACTCGTGAATGGTGCGCAACATAGACTTACAAACAGATCAAATTGTTTCGATTAGTCAATTACTGGAAAGGAACTGAGTAATCCGCACGGGGCATCTGATGACAAAAGAATAGAAGTTATTGACGCATTTCCTGCCAACAGATGCTTTGTCTGTTAGTCCTGACCTGCAAAAGTTGGCTAGACATGGTTCTTTTTTATGTTTCCTCAGAAGATTATGTAGTAAGCTTTTAAATTTAGCCCAATTAGCCAGTCCACAAGTTGCACTGATTGATTGGAGTTGATTCGCAAAACCAAGCCTCTTAGTTCCAAGGCATGTTTTCATAATTGAAGCTTGTACCCTGCAATTGAGTGATGCTAAAAATAGCCATCGCTGATAAAAGAGTTGTGGGTAAACAGTCGAATTGACATTCAGAAGAAAACGATCACATCGTAGTCCATCCACTGGTTCGCCTACTGGTGAACCNTTAGACCAACGTTTCGCGTGGAATACTGTAGTTTACAACAGCGTGGTCCAACTACTTCTGACCCACGGGGCATTTTACAAATNCATGACAACTCGCGGGCCACTTCCTCCAAAATGATGNAGGTTATAAAATAACAGATTCATAGATTTAAAATTAAAAGGGATAACACGTGAGTTAAGGGAGTGTGTCATTGAAATTATTACACAATAGCAGTAAACAATTTATTACAACTCTCTATCGGTGGGATGGCTGTGCAGTAGCGTAGCCAACCCAAATTTTTTTGGGAGGGGCAAATCTTTTTGACTTTAAGCGAGCAACAGTGTTTTCTTTGGGACACCGCCTTTCAAAGCACAAAATGACAAGATAATGTTAGTAATTGTTGCAGGCATGGCCCCCCAGTCCCCCTGGCTACGCCTATGTGTCTGTGGTTGAGGCTGCTGTGACACTATCGTTCCTTTAACGATAATATTACGTTAGTGTTAGCAAATTGGACGCTATGATCCGGTGTTTCGTCTGCCATTCGATTTTTTTTAATTTGACTTGCTTCATGGCAGAAAAGCTACTCTCACACACGTATGTGCTTCCAAACGTCGAGGGCAATTTTAGTGCGAAATCTTTTAGTTTGGGAAACCTATCTTTGCTGACTAATTTCTAGAAGCTCTCTACAGTCTAACCTAATCTTACGCCGTTAATATTGTACATTATTATTAACAGATGTGCTTGTTCTAATTAAAATTCCCTACTGTAACATACACGCAACAATAAATACTGAGAAAGCTCGCGGGCCTTATAAATTCGGGCCACATGTGGCCCACGGGCCTATAGTTGTGACCACGCTGGTTAATAATTACTTTTTTTACTAACATATTGTTGCTTTTGTTGTTTATAAATATTTTTACATTTTCTTTTATAAAGTAGGGTTAAAACCGTCTCACGTGTAACCGATTCGCGGTTGGTCAGATTGCTGACGACAGATTTATCCTTGAAGGCTTACTTCTTTTATTCTGGCAACATTGTTGAAATGTCTTCTGCATCGCTGTGTAACATACGTGGTACGTAGACTTTTCAGCAACAATCAGATACGCAAATTCAATTACTTGGTCGCATCTGATAGAAAAGTTGCTTGACTACGCGTCACAGTTGCGCTTCCACATCGTTATGGCTTATGCGCAAAGTTGTGCACGACCATGCATGTAAGTAAATAGGGAATCAGTTGAGACGACTTTAGATTAAAACATGCGGTATTCAATGGGTCAAACCTTTACTACCTTTATAAAGTCTTTTCAACACTTGGTAAACATTAGGTGGAATCGTGTGCGATATTTACGTTGGCGATCGGGGTCATGTGTTGAAAGGCTCTTATCGTACAATGGCAGAAACGCGTTTTAAACAGCATTCTTTACGTTGTTTCAGCATTGAAACACTTGGAAGTGCACCTTTTAAAAATCACAAACAACTATTTGCATGTAAGGCAGCCCACAGAAATACCTTGTCTTTACGGTCTACCGAGCTCAACTCGGTGTTTCCCAAATGCCTTGCCTCTCAAATGCGCGAAGCGCTAAGGCTATAGTTAACCTGTTGTTCTACTCTTGACATAACATCGCAGCAAGGACTAGCTTGGGCAGAGCAAAATATTTTTCCCAACAATTCCTTTCGACAAACTGGCCTTCGAAAGCTTTATTTGAAGGTCATGACCCACTTTGATAACATCACCACCCGTCACCGAGTCGCCCCGGTGCAGGCGAACCACGTTGCCGGGTGGTAAAGGCAATGAGCGTCAAACGATTTATCACCTTTACGTTTCGTTGGCCGTCGCAATATGTTCAAGCCAAACGTTGGAGCGTTTTTGCGTAATTGTGGTTGCAAATCATGCATAGGAAGCTCTAGTCTCAGTGTACAAAAGATGGAGTGAATCCTATTTATAAACGTAAAAAACGTTTTCATTAAAAATCCATAGCTTATAGCAAACATTTAACAAATGAATAACTAAAAATCAGGCTTTTGACATCTGCACCCCGAATAGACAAAAAGCTCTGCCATCATTTTTTATTTCTATCCAGCGAAATTCAACATCAAAACGAAAAACCCGAACAGGACACTTTCTGCAATTGCCCTTTCATTTGCCTAAATTGCACATTGACACTTGCTCAGCTTTTGCTAACGCGCCCAATCTAATGATGTACCATTATATCGTCACGCAAATGGCACTTAGGACGTACTTCTGGGTCCTGGGGAAAAGACAACGGAAACAGATGTGTCAAGAAGGTGTCATAAAGTTATGTGTACTCCTGCGTGCAACACTCAGAGTAGAGTATAACTTACTTCGTTCAAACGAAAAACATGATCTGGTTTTGTGACCTGGCCTTCCTCACAAAAAAAAACAAAGTTAGAGTTCAAATCTTTTGAACGACGATCTCTCCGGATAAAGATACTTTATCACCAGTTTCACGAAATTCTGGAAAAATCACTTAGATGCCCTTTTTGTGGTTTCGGAACTCCCAACACTAAATTGTTTTAGGCGCGTTGAAAATAAAGGCTGAAAGTTACACTATTTGTGCAATTAAACTGCTCCACGGAAATTGGGAGAATTGAAGTTGCAGAGTATGAGCATTCTACTCACACTTGTCTTCTTGTTCAATCGTTTACTCATTTTCCTGACACTGACTTGCCGCAAAAGCACCACTGGCAATGAGGAATTGAGAGGGGTTCAACCAGAGACGCTGGAACAGCGGTAGGGCAGGGGGCAGAAAAAAATTTAAGGGCAACAAAAACTTATGAAAAACAAAAAAATCATTACCAACTATGCTCGCTACTGTTAAACAACAATGTTGACCTCAAAAATAATAAAAGAAACTGTAGAAAGTTTGTTTCAATTCGATCTTGATAAATCATTAAATGATCTATGATGCTGTTATGAAAAAGACACTTTTGCCCTCGTCCCTCTTTTGTAGGGTTAGGGGGAATGCCACCGCTCTTCGGCGTACCTGCTTAACGCTATCAGTAGTCACTGTCTCGCTGCATTACCTGCCAAGATGTCTGCGTCCAGCAGGCGTATGCGGAAAAAACGCCTCATGTCGTAACTTGAAGTGAACATTAGAAGATTTGTTGCCATTTTATTGTTACGCATAAAAGACCAACAGAAGAACAATCCGCTCGATAGTTTGGCAACCTGCCCCTGCAGGAAAAGGAGCGGACATGAGTGAACTGCAAGCTCACCACTGCATTACACCAGAACAGTGAACCTGGCTTTTGTGCAGTGTGAGTGACTTACCGGAACATAAACGGTCATTGTAAGAATTAAATCAATTAATCGGAATTGAGCTGCTGACGTCACATTTTCTAGAAAATTTTGGTTCTTAGTCCCAATTTCCAGGGAGGGGCAATTGCCCGTTTTGACCCACGGACGGATCCAGCCAATAAGGTTAGGGGGGCTATTTTAGTAATATTTGGTAGTCAATTGTCATTGCGGGTTCACTATACTGTGAGAGAGATGAAGTACACTTCACAACACTGCTGTGACCAAACAATGGATGACAAAATGGCCTTGTATTGCGAATGCTGTTTTCCGAATTGTATACACAATCATGGTGAATAAAGCTAATTCGTAGGTTTTGGGAGGTCAATCGCCCCCCCTGGATTCGCCCCTGTCTTGTCCCCCCCTTTCAAAGGGCAGGGGAGGCAGTGCCCCCGTAATGCACCCCGTTCCGGCGTTCCTGGGTTCAACTACTTTTAAGCGAAAGACCCGTTTGCAAGATCGAACATAAAAAAGTAAATGGAGCACCTATTGGCGAATGCACACTTTGTTAATGCCAGAAACAGACAACGGGACGATTACATAAACTGCTATATTTTACTTGAAGAAAAAAATGTTTTTGAAGACTAAAGGAAGTAGCTGTGAAGGCGAAAACAGGAAATATATACAACTCATGCGCGTTGATTTCAGCTTCTCACATCATTTGCTCATTTTACACACAGTATCTCTGCTTGCTTTTCAACATAACTTTCAATTTAGAGTTCACGTGCGTACTGCTGCTTTTGCGCAGCCTAAAACAAATTGATCTGAATCGGTTTCAGATTTTTGCTGCTCGTGGCACATACGTTTGAAAGGAAAACAGCTGGAAGTAAAAACATTCATTTCCTATGAATCCGACATGGTGGACAGCGGAGTCTACTGACCAAGTATAAAGCCCTACATTTTTAATTTGGAAGCATAGTCAGTATTTAGATCAATATCAAACGTTGGCACTATTAGACTGAGTTGACAAACAATTTGGAGTTGCGTAAATCTGACACCCTCCAACCAGTTGATGTCGCTTTATCACATTAATTTTTGAAACATCTGTTGCATGTTGCATATAATTTGTTTAAAAATATTTCTACTTACCTCGAACTTCCACTGTCACTCGCACTTTTTTGTTGCGGCTTTGTACTGATATTGTAATGACTGGGGATTTAACAGAACCAAAGTAACAACAAAATATCGATGTAATCATTGACGTAGCCAGCCCAAACATTTGGAAGCCCATAGCCAGGCCAAAAATTTGCTACAGGCCCGTAGCAACGGGCATTCGGGGGCAGTGTTCCCCCATATTTTTTATACCCCCCAAATGTTGTTGTGAAAGAAAAATTTGTTTCAAACATATCATAAAAGCAAAAATCTTACCCCCCTACAATGCATTTCCCCCGCAAACTTTAAAACTTGGGTACGGTCCTGGGGGACCAAAATGTTTGATTTTAGGCGAGCAACAGTATTTTGTTTGGGATACCACCTCTCAGAGCACAAAATGACTAGATATTCTAAACATTTTGTGGGGTCATTGCCCCTGGCTACGACTATGGGTGTAATCACCCATTGGGTGTGATGCCTTTCACATTGTAAGTCCAAGAAGATAATTTTTTATAGGTAAAGGTTCAAGGTTGAGTGTGGCAAAATCGGTTTAACGCAGGGTTCTCAAACTCAAATCGCTCCGAGGACCAAATGAACACTTATGAAGTAACCAGAGGGCCGCATTATGACGCTGACGCAACAGTGGTAGTACCTGAACCTTACTACAGTAGAAACAACTTTTACATCGTATTTCCTGCGGTAGGTATCGTGAGTTACAAGCAAATCATTTCTCGCCATCTCTTCGCTCGGTGTTCACTCGCTGGCCGAGCACTTTCTAACACCGGTGAACAAACTAAATAACCCAAATGTTAATTGTTCGAAATTTCCCAAAAAGGATCGCAGGCTGCAAAAAATGACCGCGCGGGTCACGTGTGGCCGGTAGGCCGCGTGTTTGCGCCCTGGTTTACGGGGTAGGAGGGAATTCATTCATTTTATTTTTAAGGATGATTCTAGTTGTTATCTTTATCCCTGAAATAAGCCGTAGCTAAGCCTGTCAGTCAAACGAAAGAAACCCAAGTATTTGTTGTAAACCAGCGTATGTAAATGGAATTTCTGAGGGAATTGCTATGCATTGTAATTTGTAAGTGTAGGTTGCTCTCCGCTACACAAGAAGCAAGATCGTCTTTGAATATAAACCCTAGTGCTGGATTTTTGGGTAAAATCAGCTCTTTTTGGGAGGAGGTATAAGAGAAATGATTGTTGATCATGATAACCTAGTGTATAGCAATGAGGTGGTGTTACCTTTATATGAAAAGGTACATTAAAGTGGAAAAATGTTCCCTTGATGGTTGTAAGACGCAATTGCTATACCACATTTTGAATCCATTCTTTTAACTTTGAATTTTTAATAATGTTTTACAGACTGTACAAGGTACACGCTAAACCAGGGTCTCAAACACCCGGCCCGCGAAGGCCTTTTGTGCGGCCCGCGAAGGCCTTTTGGGAATTTTCAAATAACTACAATTTACGTTGCCTAGTGCCTTGAAAAAATGCCGCAAAATAATTGAACCGAAGCTGAATGATGCCCAGTGCGCTTTTCGTCCTGGCCGTAGCACTACAGACTACATTTCACTCTCCAGTAAAATTTTGAGAAATCTTGGGAGTATGCCAAAGACGTCTTTACGTGCTTGGTCGACCTTGAGCAAGCATACGACCGGGTTCCTTGTGAAAAGCTTTGGGGAGTATTGAGGAAGTACGGTGTTGACGGCCGCCTATTGCTGGCTGTCAAG
>JGI24022J15233_10006607_pt1 | contig 12609 bp, 10 predicted proteins | sample Ectturendosymbi2_FD_15233 | JGI IMG/M metagenome (IMG submission 15233)
ACATGGTTCACTGATTTGCATGGAAACAAGTGAAACGGAATATGAGCAGAACGGTGAAAGAGAAAGAACAGCAGCAAACAATTTCGTTGTTAGATTTTGAAACTTTGCAAAAATTGCGCCTTATTGGAGAGCACACCGTAGCGGCCCGGAATGACGTCACCGCTAAGAAAGTTGTTAGCCGGACTGTTTCAAAACCTTTAGCGGACTGCCCGAAGACTGGACTATTTAGCGGCCCGTGCCATCTCTATACTACAGCAACTAAAAATATGCTTTTTGAAATGTAGGCTATCTGGCAGTTTTAGATATCCCTTATTGTTTAGAAATGACACAATACTGAGAAGATGCTTATTCATCATGCACATCTGCTATGGATGGATCTTACAGGGATGCAGCATGATCCATTTTTCACGCAGCACCAACTTCATGAGAGGCATGACCAGCAATTGCTAAATTTGTGAAATCTATAATCAGTGTACATGCTTTCCAACTCCCCACAACCCTTTGTTCACTAGCCTGCACAGATGTTTACGGACGCGTCTGCCACACAAAGTTGCAATTTAACTTATTAGGCACTAATTATTATGTAAGTAAATCGAGTAACATTTTTAGCTTGTACTTCTAATTACTAAATTTTGCTAAGAAATAAATGTTTACTAATAACGCTATTTTCTTTTTTTATTTGCTCGTATTTTTAGTTCAGGCCATACTTGAAATATGCCTTGAGGCCACGAAAGCCGTAATCCGGCACTGCCCATATCAAAAAGTTCGTCACTGCACTTTTGTTCTGTTACAGAGCAAGCACGAACCACATCCTTTTTCCAGAAACATTTTCTTGGATATTGTACCATTTCAACAGGCTCGAGTTAGGATTTCTGACTTGGGAGTGCGACGTAAATAATGAATGATTCAATTGGACTTCCGAAGTCGGATTAAAAAATTCGACTCTTATCTTCTTAGGAATCCGACTCCATCCAAAAACCTCCGACTCCTTGCAATTCCGCAACCCTGTTTTTGACCCACTAATTTGATGTTCAATGGTTAAGCAGAGGTTCCCAATCTTTTCAGTATCATGGACCCTTCTGGCGATTTGGCTAAAAGCTGTGGACCCCTTTAATAAAACCGGTTAATACTGTTACGTATTGGTGTCTGCTAGGAAAGGTTATTATCTGATTTGTGCGCCAAAAATCATTCAATGCCAGGGGTGGCCAACTTGTCTTCTCCTGGGAGCGACTAGAAAATTTCTTGATAACTCGCGATCGACCGGTCGGTAATAAAGACACAAGTACAAAATGTTATAAAATGCAGTGAAAGGAATATTGATTGAAAAATGTTCTTTGTAGGTATCTTGTCAAGTCAATGCAAAATCAGGCACGATCGACCTGTTGACCAGGCCACCCCAGATCTATGTCAATCATGGAACTTACCACATGACAAATTGACTTTGTTGCATAACAATCGAAACATCTAATGCAGGGGTTCCCAACCTTTCTCTGACCATGTACCCCTTCAGCATTTCGACAGATGAGAATGTACCCCTAAAATTTCTTATGACAAAATATTTTATCATGCCTAATCATAGATACATTTAACAATAAGCATATAGTGATATTTGAAAATAATATTCACTGATAATTTACATGAATGCTTGGAAATAAACAATATAAATATACTTTTCCCTTCTATTCCTAGCCTTAAATGTACCCCCAGTGGTACATGCACCCCAGGTTGGGAACCGCTGGTCTAATGAATGTAACTGCAGAAGCGCTGCTAAGAGTGGTATAATCGCAACTTGCATGCCTTCCTGAAATGAATAAACATGTTCGTTCATGAGCCAGGTCTTGTGTTGCCCTGTAACCTAGATTCTAGAGTTGCGCTCATGTTGTCTTCTTTTACAAGTTAGGACGGTTGTTTGGCATTTAGCTATTTTAGTTTTATCTTACACATACAAAGGTCATGGACCCCCAAAAATCCGTCTGAGGACCCCGGCTGGGAACCATTGGTTAAAGCAAACAGCCAATCAAACTTGTTAGCGATAGAGTTGTTGGGCAAAGGTTAGCAACAGAGGATAAAGAACAAAAGAGAAATTTTGCATGCGTACTTTTAAAAGCAGTCCACTGTTTTTGAATACTTTTAGTTGTTGCAAATTACGATACAACTTGAAAATGAATATTTTTGACAAACAGTAAAAAACAAAGCAATTTCAACGGTAAAGAGCAAGAAAAATGAAGAAAAGAACAGTGTCCCAGGAAGAAACTTGCTGCTGACTTAAGTCAGATACGTTAGTGGGATAAAATTACATTTGAAAAAATTGCAGTCGTCCATTAAGCAAGTAACAGAATTCAAAGCCCAGATGTATCATCAAAATGACTTTGTCTTTGAAGTTGAATTATTATCAAAAAATTCCCGGCAAGGTACATCGATGTCTCCACGTAGTTGCGTCGTAACCAATGACCGGCTACGCATTAGCTGAGGACATCACCCTTGCAAAAATCCAAGTGTGTCAAGTCTGTAGCGGTTCCCTGTAGGTAACCCCAGCAAGAACTCCAGTTCGTACAACTGTGCTACCACTTTAAAACAAAACCTCCCTTTTAGTTTGAAGGCTAATACGAGGAGGCGATATAGTTGCACGCAAAAATTCCACGTGACAGGGATTATGACCCAATGTTTCCAAACTTCCCGAAGTATATAGTGCTTCAAATTGTTGCATCGCTTTATTCATTCTTGCGAGATTTGCGCAAAGATATACGTTTTCCATTACCGTGGACATTTAAAAAAACTGTTTTGCATACAGTTCCTGTGAAATGCCCACCTCGCGAAAGCGGGACATCTTTTACACGTGTGGGTCACACCTAACTCGCATTTCTGGGTTAACAACGCATGGTCCGAACCAACCACGCACGCGGCAGACCCGCGATGCGAACACAGAAGAACGCTATCCTGTAGTAACAGCCAACTACCGTATGTCAAGCACAGGTTTCGTCACAGAGGTAATAAGATTCGCAATCCATCCTTGATCCACTTGTAAGAAGTCTGGATACTTGGCCGTGAATCTCTCTAGCATTTGCGGTTGGTCCCACCTCGCACAACACTATTGATTGCATAGTTAGCACTAGGTTCATTTTCACAGCCAAATAATTCTGCCCATTCACCAATATTTCAGTCGTTGCCGGTCTTCGGTTCAAGTTACGGTTCTAAAATTCGGCTGGCTTTGCACAGAGGCTGAACGTAGAGCTGCTTTTTCTCAGTATTCGACAGTCGAAGAATTTCAGAACCGAACAGTGAATCGACTGTATTAGATCCGCCAGCCTTGCTGTGATCGGCAGATGGTGACTGCCGACGTCGCATTTGAAGTTTGTTTTCCTTATTTGACAGCTAGGTATCCCAAACGACTAGGAAATTTGCCTGATGTCAACGGTGAGATCGAAATGCATCAACGAGCAGACGTTGACAGGTTTGCATCATCGCTACTGCCGCTAGCTTACGCAATTGTGGCAAGTGAAAATCAAACGACAGCCCTGAAACAGCGATGCAAGTTCGAAAACCAACAGCTCCACACGTCATTCGCAACAGTCATGTGAACGCCGCTTTAAGGTCGGTAGATTTCCAGCAAGCAAGTGGACGTCGCGGCGAGATATCGATTCCAAGCAGTTTTGTATTGCTGCAGATGAGAGAACTGTTCCGACGTTGATGCGTAACACGAAAGAAACAGCTTGAGTTTGTCCTTCTCCAAACCGAACGCTTTGCAGGGTTCCACCACCTGAAATGCACAAAATCTTTGGTAGCAGCGCCACGAGTGATTTGAAAAGCACGTCCGTCTGTATACTAGCGGTCGCATCTCATCAACGATTTCTCGGCCACGGAAGGCACAGTCACAATGAAACTAAGCAGTGCACAGAGCAGCTTCGTCAAATCACATCATCATTATCAATGTCAGTGCCGCGCACGCACTGGGGATCATGGACCGCGTGAAAAAAGAAACTTTTAGGGACAAGTCCGTTAAGCAACATCGCACATCTTCCCCATAGAAGAACATCACAACCAAAGCATCCTTACTCGTTCCACAAGATCCACGAAATAATCTCGGGTGTCTTTCGTCTTATACAGGTTGGTGGCAATGCTGACGAGGCCTCTTGACAGCTGCCGAAATAACGAGTCGCACCATTGGCAGGAGACCCCGTCGCCCTGCAATAATGACTCTTTGAGATCATTGCGGAAAATCAAACAACAAGAACCACTGAAATCTCTAGATTTGCTGTGAGCTTTCGAGGAATCAGCCTACTGGGCTCTGTTTTATCTTTTTGTGATGATTCTCAAACTTGCGCATATCTATATTCAAGTATCTGGTTTCCACAAAGGTGAAGGAAAATAGAATTCTATTTGAATAAGATTGTAGGACTGAAGACGCGTAGTGTTACGTGAAATCGATTTACTATTAAAAAATTTCTGATGGATTCAAACTCTTTTCACCTGTGTGGAGACTAGTTATTCAAAAAAACAACAACAATGAATCAATTTATCTGTCAGCAAAAAGAAGCACACGCTAACGAACGTATCTCATACGCGAAGCTTCGAGAAAAGGCTCCATGCAACGAACGTATAGTTCAGCTAAATTGCAGTGCATTATATCACCGACTGTGACATCACAATGCAATTACAGCTCGACAGTTGCGCACCTGGCTATTGGCCACCGCCTGCGACGTGACAGTTTTGTGAAGATCGAACACACGCTGGTCGGCGATTAAGATCTTCGTTCCTCGAAGCTCGTGTAAGAAGTCTTGATCGAGGTCGACATCTGAGCTTGCTGCACTTCGAAGTGGGTAAGAATACCGCGGAAGGGACAGAAAAACAAAATGATCAGCGTTGCCGGGTTAGCAATTTCAATCGGTCCAATTTTCTTCGCACATAAATCGTGATGGAAGAAAGTTTTCATGATAAAGAAGATGCGATAAACACCAAAATTTTCTATGGAAACGCAACACTTAAAAAATAGCACTAAATTTTCCATGGAAACGCCAATACTGAAACAACCAATGTTGCTACAATTCAATTGGAATAAGAGCTGATATGCCTACCTAATAGGCGAAATATATACTCTGAAAGATCTTAGTGTCTGATTCCTAGCTGTGAAAAGGATTCCTTTCGACAGACAATTGTTAACAACTGCAATTTTTACAGATTTATTAAAATCAAACAGAACAGGTGATGAAAACTCAGACAAAGCATAAAATCGCCAAGTGCTAACCCACCTCTTAGCTTGTGACAGTCACCAACAACGAACCACAAAAGAAATTAGTGGACCCAGTGTTCTGTGACGATACTGTTTACACTACTAACCTACTTTGTTCTATTGATATGCTTCTGTTTTTATTTGTAGTTCGTTCAACGCAAACGTCTGTATTGATATCTCCATGGCTTGATTTTAAGATCGCAGCATTCTCCAAATGACAGTTTCTATCAGGGTCTGTATCTGACACTGTTTGCATTAAACAAACAAAAAAAAGATATCTGAGACAAGTGCGCGAGTTACATGCGGATTTGCAGCTGATTTAGCTTAAAACACGGTTTCCTAAAGCCACCAACGTTTTATTAATGGAAGTATCAGTTAATGCTTTTTTTGTAAAATGAAACATGGCAATAGAGATTTACGAAAAGCACAAATCTCCTGCAAGGCCGTACCTGGGGATGAGCTTGTCCACGTTTTTATGAGACATTTTGCGCATCCAATAAAATCATTAAACGTCATAGCAGTCAGTTTTCGCTTGGAGCATTCAAATCTGTGACTTGACAGAAAAACTATGGCAGAATAACACCTGAAAAAACAATAGTGCATGCAAACGTTAGCATGAAGTGAATAGCTGTATAAAGGTAGTAACAGGGGCGTAACGAGAGGGGGTAAGAGGGCACAATTTCCCAGGCGCTGAATCACTGCGGCGGTGCCAAAAAGCCACAACAGCGTCACAAGTACTTTCTTCAATACAGTACATTGCTTACCAAAGACCTCAGGTTCGAACATAGGGGCGCCACACTTCTTGCCCCGGGGCCCCATCTAACCTCATTATATCCCTGGGTAGTAACAACATATAAATCACATTGCGAACAATCAGCCTTACCATGCCAGTTCCGGTGAGAGCAAAAATTGCAATTTGATGTTTTCCACCATGGACCCTGTTGCATCTTCCATTGCCTTGAAGATTCTTCTGCAGTTGTCGAACTGAAAACAACTATCACAATAAATCACACGGCTGCACATCACAAACCACGGAATTTTGAGATGAAGTGAAAATTAGTTTATCATCGATACAATCACACTCATTAATCCCTGTGAAAACAGGCTGAGCCAGAGTTGGTTGACAGTACCAACCAAGTAGGCTGGTGCTTAAGGCAAACAGATGGTAAAAAATGGCTCAGATGGTGCTCAATCCAAAATTTGAATTACTGAATAACGAGGACGAGGTGCTATCGAATAAAGTGGGAGGTCCTGGTTGACAAATACGTAAGAAGACCTTAGCAGACAGCACGTCGTCCTTATTCCAAGAACTCTGGGAATGAAGAACCAAGTGGATGAGTAGATAGAGTGGTGGCTGTAGCTTCATCTTCTGAACGGGTATTGGGACGGAAACGACTCAGTGTGGCAAAAAAGTAACCACTTGGTGGGACCAAGAGGTGAAGATGCTATTCGACCAAAGAAAGTAGCCTACAAGGCCTGACCATAAAAAAGCCGAATCTTCTTTGCACTTGCGGTACGTCCAGGCACGAAAGTCCGAAGCCTTCGTGGTAAAATAGCTCAAAATGCAAGCTTGGTAGAATATCGTGCATAAATTGGAGCGCTGGTATTTTTATTGAAGGTAATAAAATCAGTAATTGCATTTCAGCCACAAAGCTTCCAACAAGATTGTCAGAAATCCATCAAACAGCTTTGCTTTCATTCATTAACTGCAATGATCTCGTAATACAGTGATTAATCAAAAAACCTGCATGATTTAAACCTCTCAAAATACAGCCAGCAAAAGTTAGGAGTAAAACACACAAAACTCTTCTCAGACACCAACATTGCAAGACAATTGCGTTTATTCAGATTTTAATAAACGCACCTGTCGCTGACAAGACTTAAGTTGAATTTGACATTTTGCAGAGATTTCATCAAGGTCCCGTCGAGTGCTTTTGCTAAGTTTTTTGCCCAGGAGTTCTCTGATGACAACTTCATCAAAATTAAAATACCTGTATAATAAAAAATTAGTCATATATAGAGCTATCTGTCTGAAAATTAAAAACACAGATTTCAATAACAATTGCATTACAAATTGCAAAATCAAGTTGTCTTAACTTAAATGCAAACGTTGATAAAGATGCTTAAAATCACACACACATACATGGCAACAAGTTTTTTTTGGACTTCAGGTGAAACTTGATAAGTTAATTGGTTGCCCAGAATAAGTGGAAAACGCAACATCTGCTCAAGCATCCCAAACATTCTATACTGATCCAGGAGATAATAAAGAGGTTGATTTTTCTGAAGAACTTCTTGCTCCAAATCTGTTTGCCTGGTGAATTGACTCACTGCTTCTTGTGCTAAAAAGTAAACAATGAATACAAGTTACAGCACATTGTTGAAGTTGAATGATACATAAATAGTTTGGACTAGTTCTACTCATTTGACATTTGATTCTCTTAGGTATTTCTTTTTGTATGGTTGGAACCAAAAATAAACTTTTATTTATTTTGTTGTAGCAACACCAAATGTTTCAATTACACCAAGATGGTCTGATTTGTTTAAAAACTTTTTGTTGCATCTTAACCAGTACTGACTAGGATAAACGAAATGCGTGCCATACATCCTTGTATAACCAAGTAAACTGAAAAAATGAACTGATCTCTATATTAGAAAGTCTCCCCTCAAGAGCATTTAAGGATTTATGCTAAAAAATTTATGAACTAGCCCAAAAAATTATTAAGCAAGCAAAATTCAAAACATAAAATTTACTCTGAAATGGTTAGAAATTTCATTTTTGTGTGGAACAAATGTCTTTTTTTGTTAAAATTTTCCTCTTTGCAGATTATTTCCAAAGTGAAAAAGTATACAAAATTTCAATATTGAATCATCCTCACAAGTATGACATAGCAAACATTTCACTGAGCTGTTCAAATAGAAGTTGACATTGCTGATTTTGCTGTTACCACAACACAAATCAGGGAACTTCCATACTAGGTCTCCTATCATTGAGATATTGCTTAAACGTATGTTAACTGAGCTGTAAACGATGATGAGCATTTGTAAAAGCTAACTTAATTAAGCAACATTAGTTTTAAAATGTTGCAAGGTGATGAAACCTTTATTTAAAAGAAGACAGAAAACAAATGCTTAACTTTAGACTATTTGGTGATCCAACATAAAGCTACATTCATTGCAAAGTGTTAATAAAATCAGCCAAAGCAACCACTAAGACAGGGATGTGCAACCATACAGCACTGCTGGGCCAAATGCACATAACCACATTGGTCCATGGGCCACAGTTGTGTATGTCAAGGTCTGTTGTGGGTTAGACAACTCACTGGCCACCCACGGAAGATTGGCAATGCCTTTGAATATCGTAATACTTGCTTTAAAATCTGGCACTTTCTGTAGGCTACAAAACTTCAGCCCCAGGGCCACTTTTGGCTGCATACCCCTGCACTAAATTTAGCTCCCTCTGCTGGTTACAAGCCCTTAAAATTCTATTTCAGTCCTTTCTGTAATAAAACACAGCAAACCAAACTGTAAACACTAAAAATACATATTTCATACAAGTTCGAACAGACACCGCCTGAGCCTAATCAGAAAATCAAGCATAGTTGAACAATCTATGTGCTTGAATATAACAATATTTTAAGGAACAAAAACACCATGTTGTGAACTGCTAGGGAGTCCCAAACATCTCGATCTGACTTAAATATCAGATGTAACAAAAAACTAAAGGTTGATTTATTTTTATCACCATGTTTATGTAAATGTATCTAAAAGCTAGGCAACAATGCTTTATCATTTGCTGTTTAATTAGCTTACACTCAAAATACAATATACAGTTGTTATACATTAAACAAAAGTGCTAAATTGCCTAATAATGAGAAATTAGGTTGAACACGAAGGTTTACGAAGTTAAACAAACAAACATCACTTAAAAGTTGAACAAATGTTTCACATTTTCCTGCATGTCCTAGTTAGACAATCACAATTTCGCAACATAAATGCTTGACCACCAACCAACACTTACCTTCTACTTGCTGCAGCCATAACTGAAATATGCCGAAATCAACATCAACAGAATTTCCCACAAAAACATCAATATCAGGTTCAATTTCCATGTACACTTTAAACTCTACATGCACAACTACATACCCAAAGTTCCAAACAAAGTATAAATTAAATGCATTTGATATAATACAGGGTACACAAAAACATGCAACCAATATATTTTCATAAAACAAATATTAATTTCAACATTTTTATTAGCATTACGCACATTTCTGTATAAGACATGAAACATTACATAAGGGCCATGCCATGGTGAAATAGAAATGTTAGAATACCAAAGCCACAAGTGCTGCAAAGCAAAGCTATAACACATTGATTGCCCAGAATTAGGTACAATGTAAAGAACGAATCAGTGTTGCCAGATGGTTGTCACTTACTTAAATCTGCTAAATGGTGTTATAAAAAACTGCTAAATCCTGCTAAAAATCTTGCCACAAAATTTCAGCAAAAATTAGTGAAATTCTGCTATTTTTGGGGTGTTTAAAATAAACTTGCAAAGTTATGTATCAATTTTTGGTCTTGCACTCATTATCAATGAACTAGGCATTACTACTTCAGCATGGCGTAACTGAACAACCTGGAAAAATCAATTGTGTTGTGGGATAAAAACACATTCTGCCATTGCAGTCTTTTAGCCCAATGCGCTCACCAAGACTGAAGCAAAATCATTTAGCTTTCACCAATCCATCTAGTTGCTTGTTATTATATGATGCAACTATCTGCTTGAAGCAGCTTCGTTGCATCGTAATAGCAGCTCCAAATTATTAAGGGCGGCTAACAGAGATGAACGGACTTAGGTTTTTCAAATCTAAGTCCAATCCAAATCCAATGAACTGACAGTTTCAAAATTTAAATCCTGTTTAAATCCAAAATTCTATCAACTGATAAAGGCAAAATAAATTGATCAATTATTTTACCATTGATTGAATTTTCATGTATTCAAATGTTCACTAACAATTGGTTTCCTTCTTGCGTCACGACTCTTTGTAATGTATTGCTTCTGTTTATTACCTGAGTCATATGAAACAATAAATTAATCAATCCAAAGCAGTGTCTGCCTCATGAGGAAAAAGGACAATACTAAAAAATCCCTTGGAAATTATAACAGTGGACATTTGGAAAACTTCAAAGCAAGCACCATTAGCATTAAATGCAATGAAAAGCTCAGTTATAAAGTGTTAGACAGCAAATCGGACAAATAAATTTCAGACAGTAAATTGGACAACAAAATGTTGACCGCACCAGTGGATAGTATATGTGAGTGATCCAAATCAGAGATGCGTAGAGTCACATTTTTCAGACTCCGACTCCGCTCCTGCTCCACGCTTTAAGACTCCTGCTCCGACTCTGAAAAATTTTGAAACATCTACTCTGACTCCTGTTAACACTCCAAAAACTTCCAAGTAACCCATATTAAAAAGATACTGTCTATTTTACCTCATGAGGCAAAATATATGTCATGGCTATTTTGACTTTGACAGAACACAAACAGTTGAAATGGTCACGTGACTAACACAACATAGAGAGACACAACATATTGAGGTTTAAAGTTATGGCTTAGCCTTTCTTTACACAACGTATACAAACAGCCACTAAAAGCTTGCCAACATTTAAATTAGACATCACTGTCAGCTTTGTAGGTCATGCATTCCAAACTTGTCATGTAATCACTTCAAACAAATGTGTGCAACTACTGACAAAATAACTTCAGAACTGTTTTAGTCTCATGAGGCAAAATAGACGTTGCTTATCAAATATATGCCTCTAAGTATAGGTTCTACAGTAATTAAATTATGTAATGGAAACCATTGAAACACTAGTTAAGTAGTTCAAGCTTCAATAATTAACCAGTTAGATGACAAGTATTTGAAGTGAGTGTTAATTTTCAATTTTTACAAAAGACTCATTTGAAATCTCCAAGGTCAGGAGCTGATCACCTGTTCACAAATATTGAATCGTACTTATCCATGTGCTCAGATAAAACTCTGAAGTATGACTGTGCTAAACTGAGCCATTCATTAGCATGAATGTGCAAACAAATCGTACAAAAAAATTAACAAAATGAACATTTACATGACGCATAATTTAGGCTACAATCACTTTCAAATTTATCATATAGGCAATAGAGATGCAAAACAATGTAGGTTGTCTTTAAAGCTGCAACTATCAGAGCAAACATCCAACTTTGTTCAGTATGGGTCCAAAATGTGAGCAGAGGTTGGCCTATGCAAGCGGTGGCTATGGATTAGAAATCTTAGAAATCTGCACAATGCCAATAAACATTGTATTGTTCTACTGCACATTACTTCAAACATCACTGTCAAATCCTGTCACTAGGCGAACTGCATCGTCACTTACTGTATTTTTGATAGGCCATAACTTTGAAACAATCATTAGTGGTGAAATGCTCAGTACTCCCACCCAGTGTCACACTTCTGTGATATATGACAACACAGGTCAAAAAACATGTCACAATTCCATTCTGTTTGCCAACAACAAGCATCAGTACAGAAAATAGGCCCCTTAAAAATTTTGACTGGCTCCTGCACAGACCTTAATGTTGACTCCAGCTTCGGCTCCTGCTCAAGCATAAAACATTGATTGATTCTGGCTCCAGCCTAAAATGCAAACTCCGGCCGGAGTCCACTCTGGCTCCGTGATCATATCTGATCCAAATGCAAACAATATGTATAATTTCGATGAATGTGAGAAACTCCACTGAGCAAACTTATAGATTAGATGCAGTAATGTACAGCAGAGTACAGAGGTGTGCGGACTCTGTTTTTTTACCCTGCATCCGATCCTGTTTGGTAAATTTTGAATCGCATCCAGTCCGACTCTGCCACTACCATGATGCAAGCAATCCGACTCCTGTTTGACTCCGCATCAATAAAAGTCATGCATATTCCAGATAATATCAACTAAGTGAGCACCATTTTATCTACTTCACTGTAAACACTCCTCTCACAACCTGTTATATGCTTGACTTAAATTGATGGCAGTGTCTATTTTGCCGCCAAGATTCCGGCGGCAACAGGCTTGGCAGAAATAAAGTAAACATAAAAGATAAACCCTAAGCCTAACCCTAGCCTTTACCCTAACCCAGGGGTGTACCACCTTCTGCTATTGCCGGCCGCATTACTTTTGTTTAATGCTATTGCCACCTTCTGCTATTGCCGGCCGCATTACTTTTGTTTAGCCGCATTACTTTTGTTTAATGGTGCCAATGTGTTTTGTGCGCCTACTGAAACATTGGTACAAAGAACAAACGATGCAAATAAAGTGGAGCAAGCATTTTTCTGAACTGTTTCATGTGTCTA
>JGI24022J15233_10006611_pt1 | contig 12603 bp, 7 predicted proteins | sample Ectturendosymbi2_FD_15233 | JGI IMG/M metagenome (IMG submission 15233)
GTGTACATCACCTCATCACTATAGGAACAGGCCTGCGCTGCGCCGACGGAAGCATTGAGTGCTGGCGGGTGCTGGTGTTGCCCAACGCTGTCCGTGAAAAGGTCGCGTGCCGTGCTGACGAATGCAAGAGGCAGAGGCCTTCGTGATGAATTCGGCGCAAACCGCTTGGAAGTCGAAGTGGGTGATGTCGCGCCTGCGTGAGATTTGTAACGGCGGTAAGCCGCGTATCGCAAACTGGGCGTGCGCAAACCTTGCGCTTTGCTGCAGGCCAAGTCACTCGGGCGTAGCTGTGGGAATACCGTAGTTGTGTGCCAGAACAGTGGGCTGAAGGAAAATTCAGAAAAAAGTGATGAGTTTGCTGATCAGTGTGACCTGCTACTGAAGTTGAAATGAGTTGTTGCAGAAAGAATCAAGCTCAGGGAATGTGCTACGCGATTTGGAAAACGTGTCTTGTTAGTTATCACTACTAAAGTTGCTTTTGTTTTTTATTTTAGTTTTCTGCCAATGTTTTTGCTAGTGTTACGACCTGAGCCAGCCAACCCGGCGGAATGGAAGCTCGAGAACACAATTCTCTCGTCTCGGAGATAGCAAACACAACAATCCTGCTGAGCCAGTGTGTTGAAATCCATCAGCGTAACAAACTTTATATGTGGTTGTTCGTCTCGGTTTCAGCCGTTGGTATTTGCGGTAAGCGACTTGCCTGTCAAATTGCTGATAAGTGTATCATTACATCTACTGTAGTTAAACAACAGACCATGCATCTGCAGCTATTGTACAGACGATATGGACATAAATTATGCAAAATGGTCAAAACATTCGTTGACCTTCTCGAGCGGGTACCGTTGCCCGAGTAGTCACTTTCGAGTCCGTTGCTCTTGACGAAAAAACATCATTATGCATTGAACTAAATAATTCCAAGTATTGTTGATAAATCAGAAAGCATTCTTGATCGGTTGTTATCAGAAGTTTGTAACTTGAAATTGCGATTTGCCATTTGCAAATTTGAGGGCTACGTTTATAATATGTAAACAGCTTGCATGTATTGCAACGAATGCATTTATAGAAGGCAGGTTCTCAAGAACTAACTGCTATCGCTTCACCCAAATAGTATCAGGCTGTGCCGACACTTATTTCACTAGCACTGCGAGATATTTTAAACACGTTTCGGCAGCATGCTTATATTGTTTCAACCAAGGGGAGAGGGCGATTGGGGTGTTCGCGCACCCTAAAATCTAAGAAAGTAACTTTATTCACCGTGATTTTGTACAATTCGTAAAACAGCTTTCGCAATGTAAGGCCATTTTGTCGTCCATTGTTTTGTCACAGCAGTGTTGTGAAGTATACTTCAGTAGTGAACCCGTAATGAGACTTGACTGCCAAATGTTACTGAAATCGCCTCCCCCCCTAAACTTACTGGTTAGATCCGCCGCTGGTTTCAACTGCCATTCGTTGCTAATTTCTTTACATTTTGAATGTACGAAAAAAGAAGTTGGATACTTTTCCAAAGTGCGGCGAAAACTTTAAATGCGTGGCGTATGTTTACATTCTTTGTTCCAAACAAGTCGCGATTTGTGGTTTGCATCAAATAGTATTGTGTTTAACAAAGCTCTTCAATTGTACCCCTGGTTTTTGCCCTGTCAAAAATTTGTCCCGATTGGGGGTCTATGCTCCGAATCCCGAACGCGCTACTATCGTTGATTGGTCCGGATACAAAATCAAAGCAGCCGCAGTTTGCTTTGTTGCGGCATTTGTCGAAATACTCGCAGTTTTGTGTAATTTTTAACAATACTTTTAAACGTCGTTTTTACGTTTTTTGCTGATCACCTGAAAACCCTTTACTGCCATTGTTGAACGCTGTACTTTGATAGAAGTTAGAGACTGCTTGTTTAACTTCCATATCACCTCAGTCATGGACAGCCGGCAACCGGCTGACTATTTTTGATCCTCGAAAACGAATAACTTGGTTTGCTTTGAAAAAAGTTTCCAACGAAACGGTGTCTTTCTAAAATACTCCCTTGTTTCGCCTGTAAGGTGTGAAACAAGGTTTCGGTTTTGAGACAAACGGATTAGAAAATGATGAAGAATCTATCTTTTCGGCAAAAACTTGTCAACACAAATAGAATTAGGAGGAACGATGCCATACCGTACGGCCGAGTCTTTCTTCAGAGAAGAAAAACGTAAAAAAACACATAAAAATTTTCTCTGTTCCGTTTGACATTTTAGGCTACATGCATCGTGCGCGTCACTAAGTTTAGACCGAGCGTGAAGTGCACTTGTCCAACTTTATTTTTGCCATCAAAAAAGAGGATGCGGAACGCTCTGGCAAAATATATGACTTTCTGCAGTCAACATAGCCGCAATGTTATATTCTGCTTTTCCACCAAAAATCACGAAAATTCCCTATGTTTTGAAGCCGCACGATGAAGCAGAGTTACGCTGATCTCCTTCGAAAGCAATGACTGGCACAAAGGTTCCCGCGATCTTCCCGACTCCAACCGGACCTTCCCTGGACAGGGTTTATTATCTCCGCAGAGCTGACCAAATCAGAAAGATTCAAATTATTAAGGGGAGAAAATTGTTTTGAATATGGTCTGCAGGCAACATACATAACTCCTTATATATTAGATGTACTTAAGCAATTCGTAACGATTTTTAGTGAGTGGTTGCATTGACACTACGCGTGTTTACCGAGTATGCCAGGCGCAGCCTGTGAGCAGCCGCATGTGAGCAGGTGCGCCTGCCATACACGATTGCGGTCACACACCAAATCCAACAAGCAAGCGGTGTTTAGTCATTCATCACGTGCGAAGTTTCAAGAATTTCCTGATTCTGCAAGGCCCGAACTACCACAGCGTGCAACGGAAAAAGATGACTGCTTATTGTTTTGATTCTGAACGATGTTGATTTTTCAGTCATTCCGTCACGGTACAGCACTGTGTGCACGTTTTTTTCATCATCTGTTGAAATGAACTTACACCAACCACTCGTGCTGAAAATTTTCTGCGAAATATTTGGGAGTTCTGATTTTGCCGGCAACGTGCTACTTTACCGGCAACGTGCAACTTTAACGAACAATCGGAACAAATCGCACTGTTCTCAGTTATTAGAAAAAACGAGGAGCATCTTTGTACAGTTTTCCATGTTTCGTACCATCCGCATCAGTGTCTGTATGCAGTACGAGTTGCAACCAAAGCGGTTACCCTCTTACTAGAATTAATTATCGAATATTCAAACGTGTGCGCTGTAACGCAAAAATCCTCTAATGAACTTTATTTCGTTCCCATATAAGTTTTTTCATTTTAATCTGGAAGTGCGAAAACCTCTCGTGCGAGTCGGCAACGGTGGAGAGATTTTCGCCCCGCATAATGGTGCGCGTTTCGTGCCAGACGCATACGTAAAGCGTAAGATTACGGCAACGATGCCAAAGCTGTTGTTGCGTTTAAGCGAGGCACAGTTCAGATGAGGTTTTAACTGTTGCTGTCTGTTTTATGGCAGACTGCGACTTTGCAAAGAATCGGACAATTTCACGACATAAAATGCTTGAAACCCTCGGTAACTCGCACAAAAGATTGCTTGAAGGTACGTTGACGCAGTACAAACTGCGCGAATGTGCGTCGCAATCGTTGTTTCACAATAGGGCGGGGGTGGGTGGGGGCGTGCGAGATTGTAGAAGACAAAGTGCATTTGCAACCACTGCAGAATTAATTTTAAGCCAACTGATTATAATTTTTCAATTTTTTAACAATGCTTCAAGCAATGAAAGCCACCAGCCTACAGCAGTGGATCTGCTCGGGGTAAATCATTTCAGACAATGGTGAAAAGTTCGTCTTCGAGGAGAGGGCGAAAGTAAGAGAAAGCGTTGTTTTCCTGTTACCAGGGTAGTGCATCTCAGCAATCCGGTGTTTGACAAACCGTTCCGACTGTAAACCCCGTACCCTGATCACACAAGGAATGTTTCAGTCCAAAATCGCACTGGCCGTAAAAAATGTCACAGCTTAAGCTTCGCTTTGCAATTTATTTTTTGCATTGAGTGACAGCCGGAATTCCCACTGTCAGATTAATATCGATTTCTCATCAAGTTCAGGTCACTTCGTACACACCTTTCACAATGTCAAATCATATGCACGCCAGAGTCCATCATCGGCAGGTTTCCTGTCCGAGCGGTGTACATCTACATCTTGAATGGGAATCTATGAAACAAGGTCTTATTATTATACCGCAAGGTGGAATAACATGAAGCAGACTTGACGTGACAGAAGTTCATACAATCGTATCGATTTATTGCTTCCACGCGAATTTGATCAACGTATGGATGTGCAAGGAATTGAATGAAACGAACTGATGCAAGGCGTTTGCTTGCAGTAGCAATATCTCGTGAACCAGATATGAATGCGGCAAAGAAATGGTTTGGAAACGCGATAAACGTACAGCAATTTTTAAATGTGTTCGTTCAGTTTTTCATCCGTTTTCTACACGCCGCGCCTTCAACGACGTTGGCTTGGCACCCGAGGAACGCTTAAATGCCTGCATCTGATCAGGCAGGTGTTATCATTTAAGGAACGTTGTCAGTAAAACATTTCTGTTGAAAAATGCTGGACGCATCGGTCTTCAGACAGAAGGACTTTCTATTCGATGTCAGTTCGCACTCGTCTTTCAAAAACAAAACACGCAATTTTAGTTCAAATGCTTTGATCTTATCAAGAAGAACCCACTGTTTGTCGAAGAGTGTACAAAAATGATTGCGAATGAAAAAAGCGATAAGGTGGTGATACATGCCCGCTGGTGCTGCAACTAGTAACAGCACGGTTTCTGAACTAGGTAAGTGGCGGCAAGATGTGAAATAGTACAGTGCTAAAATTGCATTGCCCAGCTGTACTAGCTGCACGACAAGTTTCGCATCCCGCAGGTTTGGTTCCTGTCGAAGGAGATAAGCCAGGAAATTTTGTTTTGTTCACGGCAGTCAGTTCTGGTTCTTGCAGTCTTCACACAAGCTCCGTTGGCCGCATAAGGGTTAATTTTCTCGGTTTCGACCGGCTTCCGGCTTACTTAAAATTACTTTAAGTGAGCCGGATTGCCGGTGTTGTCGGTGATGGTGTTCCTGCTGCATGTGGGAAGACTGCCGTTGGCCATAAGCCGGATCGTAAGCCGTAACCGGATTCTGTGTGAAGCCGCCTTAAGACCTACACAACATGTCTAAATGGCTGATTGAAAATAAACACACTGTATATTCTGCCGAAAATATAGCAAATATATATTTTGAATTTTCGATTTGGTTTTTCGTTAGTTGCGTTTAAGTTACGACATAAAGTTGAGTTGCCAAATAATGATATAGGTCCTCAGGTCCTGAACGTCAATTATACTGCAAGATACTTTTCCCAACGCTAACCTTCACGAAAGCTTATTCGCAAACAAAGCAGCACGCAACTGCACGAATTCAGACCCATGAGAATGAAACAATGCGACTTTAATTAGATTCGCTTGCCACGAAATTACCATTTCAGAAGCGACTTGGTAGAACCTACTTCAAACTGTTCCGTTTTCCCAGTATGTTTGCATCTCAATTGTTAAAGTTTGACGTACGGTGACAAAAAACGTCATTCATGAAATGGGAATGGCTGTGAACCAGTGGTTTAGACCATGGCATGTTCAGACCAGCACTCACATCGTGACTCGACCTCCCGAACTTTGCTGTTCCGCCTGAAACAAATATTTTTTACAAAGGATTTCATCTCAAGCAACCAGTCACCACAAAGGCGACGCAGTTGGATCAAGCAGCAAATTTTTTATTTGGAAATCGATTTCACGTAACATTGCGCACCCTCAGTCCTATAACATTTAAGGATTGACGATGGGAAACTGTTACGTGAAATCGACTTCATACTAAAAAAACTTGCTGACTGATTCAATTGCTTCGCCTTTGTGGAGACTAGTTAGCCTACTTGAATACTAGTATAGAAATGTGCAGGTCTGAGTCACCGCCAAGCCACGAAAGCACAACACGCTCGGCTGATTTCTCCAAAGCTTGCACCAAACCTAGAGGTTTTAACTGTGGATTTCGTCTCCATTTTCAGGCAACGCTTTCTCCATACTGCTGCTGTTCAACAAGCGTCGTGGCTCAGCGAAAATCCTCTCGGACATATACCGAGTTTACGTGATAGCGCTCGCGGTCGCCGACAACGGCATGCTTTTCTTCACAGCTTTTCTGAGGTGAGCGTTTTGATTGAAGCGAAACCCGCTTTAGCTGACAATTTTGCAGTGCGAACAGTGATCGCAGTTTGCAAGTAGACTTTTTCTGACGTCTTTTTAGTAATTTCAGCACAGAGTTTTTATTTGAAAACTTATTTGAATTGTCTTGCATAATTTGGCTCAAATTTTCATCTCAAACCTTGGGTAATTGGATTGGACTGCGTGGCAAACTTCGCCATAGCTTAGAAATTCGCACAGCATTCATATATGATGCAAGCTCTTGCGGTAAATTTTTCGCTTATTGAACTTCTGTCCATTGAAAGGAGTCCTTTCTCGATGAAGAATCGGTCACGTTGACTTAACAGGGTATATGTTTCGGCAACTGCATGGGCGTCCTCAGTTCTTATTCTAATAGGGTTTTAATTTGGTTCATGACTGTGGTGACCCATTTGCGCCATGTAAATACTTTGTTATATTTGAATAAAATAACTGTAAAATTTTCTTTTCACAACAAATTTTTGCGATAAAAGTTTTCTTTTCAAAATAACGAAATAAAGAAAATGAAAGAAAGTCTGTTTTTCAAACAATCATTTCAATTGCCAAATTGTTTTAAACTAAAAAAAATTTATTACAGAAATTGTTTCTCCAGAAAAAATTTCATTACAAATTTTTTTCGTTACGGAGTCAAGCTCCGCCAACGAAGTGTTTCCCAGTGAAATTTGTGAACAAACCATATTTTATATTCATATGCTTTAAGATATTGTTTAGGGCAGATTTTATCTACTAAATCATTTTATCTACTAAATCATCATTAGCCTTGTTTCTTTCACAGTATCTTGCGTTGCGTTCTCTCAACGAAGTCTAATGTGTTTTTCACTGCTGAAGTCTATTTCAAATTATGGTTGTTGTTATGGCAAGCGGAAATTGTGAAATACATGCCAGGAATTGAAACATTTTGAAAGATGTCTTTGCATTTCACAACTTACAGTTAGAATAGTCTCCTTAGCGCAGTGGAGATACGTCAAAGGTGGAACGCGGAATACTAGAACTGGACCGCAACCATAATAGGAGAGGTCATCATGCTTGTTTATAATAACGCTTGTAACAGAGTTTGTTGTACATTTCTGTGGATTTCTTAGTTTACATCACAATGATCTTTGTTCATATAATCAGATAGGCTATAAATGTGTCTGTTGTAACACTGGATAACTCTGACATGACCGAAATAAGAATTGCTTCCAATTTTCCAGTACTTAATAGATTCAGATTCTTATAGTTACAGCTTATAATGCATACAGTTAATCTTGCTACATTTTTTCATGACAAACAAGACAAATGCCCACAGGGCTTATGGGAGAATGCTGTAGCTTCAAGTGGGGTCCAGGGTCCTCGGCTGCTTTTGCATTCACTGCATTTTAAGGACTTATAATGAGCCCTGGTGAGATCTCAAAAAAGTACCTGTCAAAACAAATATGTAAAGCACAGTTGTTAAACTATTAATTTATTGCTCAACTTGCTTACCCATCTAGAATGAAAACAACTGCACTAAAACCGAAATGCAGCATATGAATTTAAAACATGGTTTATTCACAAACTTCAAAGGGATACATTTCGTTGGCGGAGTTTGACTCCGTAACGAAAAAAAATTTTCGTCAAGAAATATTTTGTTTAAAAAAATTTATTTTCATGTTTTCGAATAGAAAATTTATATTATAAATTTTTTTGCAAAAAACTTGCAGTGAGTATCATAACAAAACTTGTACATTGCGCGAATGGGTCACCCGACATGTCTTGCGCTTGCTTATCGAATAAAGCTGCGAATTATCAAAACTTGGTCAAAAGTTGAACGAATCGGCCGCTGTTTTGTACAAAGAGACTTGTCCTTTTGGGCAAAGCAGTTGCGGTGCTGGAGGATCCGGGGAGGAGGGGGGGCCCTCCTCTAATAGATGATAGTTTCGAAATAAGGACAGACCTCAAATTGCAAGGAAAGCAGATTGAAAAAGTGTTGTTGCCTGTAACTTACACAATTTTTCCTTATGAGCTTATACAGATTGTTAAGAAATAAGAAACGGTTGCTGACGAATGCATGACATAACTGTGTTGCTGAAGGGAATCGAGGTGCAAACGAAGAATGCTAAAGCCTGAAAAACGGTTTCTCAAGTTATACTACTGGCATTTTCAAAAAAGCTGCAAACGCGTATTGTGTTTGAACAATGGCGTCAAGTTTCAGTTTGTAACTCGCTGCAGCCATGTCGTTCAGTTGCTATTATTGAACTGTAACTCATTTGTACATGCCAGGAAGTCATCAACAATTTATAAACCACAAATGTTCGGTGATCTGTATCGCGCGAATTCAAGTCTTGGTGTTGTTTGTTTTGGTGCGCTGCTACATTTGGATATACAGTAAAACTTTCTTTTGTCTGGTGTTGAATTAAACGTGGAACTAGTAACGTTCTTCATTAGTTTGCATAGTCAAATATATGGTTGAAAACACTGCTGCAGACCTTAAAAGCTGCATGATTGAGTCAAAAAGCAGCGCGTTGACAAGGTTGTCTGTTGTTTCGAATAGTTGCGGCTGGTGTTTAGTTACGATGTTGTTGTCTTTTTTCACATTTTGCGTTGAGATTTTAAGTCTTTTTTCAACTTTTTTGCGCCATTTTCGTCTTTCGTCAAAGTTTTTGTAGCGCTTTTTTGTCACTTTTCAAGGCTTTTTGTTGCCCTTGAAGCAAAAAATGAAGTTTAAAAATAGTTTTAACTGCTGAAGACAAGCGAAAACGGAATGCCCAGTGAACCTAATTAGGGCTTCGGACACTTCTGAAAACCATTCAAAAATAGTACAGGCGGGTAGTGCGCAATATCTCTGCGTTGATCGAGTGCTGGCATTTTCTCACGCTTTCGATGTGAAGGTCGGTCTCCTTGCTTCGAGCTAATTTTGTTTAAAAACTGTTTCGTTGGTTGTTGGTGAACATGATCGACGCTAAAAAGTGGCGAAAAACAAATTAGTGGTGTCGTGGAGAGCTATATACCAACAGCTTGCTTGAAACATGGGACGTAGATGTAAATTATTTTCGAGGTTTGAAGCTTTTTAATGCCAGCAAATTGATGTCATCTGGGGTGGTTTGACACAGCAAACAATTGGAACCTTGCAATATCGATAGTACAGGGAATGAATTGCAAGCAGAACATGAAAAATTAAACTCTTATCAAGACGACTGCTACCTGGGCGATTGCCGCCTTTATAGACATAATTTNNCACCTCGAAAGACATGATTGTCACCTTGAAAGGCAGCCGCCGCAAAACTGCCACCAGGGCAGTTGCCATCCATCGAAAACTGCCACCAAGCAGACAACTGCCACCCGAAAAATTTCAACCTGGACAACTACCACCCACATAGTCACCCATAGGACAAGTATAGGAAACTGCATTCCGGAATATCGTCGTCGGAGCAATCGCAGATAAAAATTCTGTTGAAACAGCGACTTCTAGTAACTGTGATGTGCATTGTCATAATTTCTCAAAAGCTTCCCAAAATTTATCAAATTTGTTAAAGATGACAACCCAGTAAAAGCGACGGAAATTAATTTTAATGAAATATTTGTCGAAAATGCTGTCGAAATGTTTTCATATTTTTCTGAGCCACATGGTTCGGGAACTACATGTTAGGATCATACAGTAGTATTTTTGTTGGACATGCGCTCGCATGCCTCATCAATATCTTAAAAATTGAAAGGAATGCATTTTGTCTTTTGGGCCTATCTTGTGTTAATTTTAAAGTACGTCACTCCGCTTAAAATGTGGTGCTGCATCAACGCGTTCGTGGGGCAAACTCTGTCGGCTTCTGCGCCAACGAATTTTGTGCTTGATATTTCTAGATATTTTGGTGTTGACTGAGAATGCAATGTAACTGTTTTATCGCCGTGCTTTTTCCAACACTTTTTACCCTACGTTTGCTTGTAAGCTTTAGTTGTTAAAACAAAATAAGAAAAATGCAGCCAACGATTTTCGAAACTTTTTGATCCTGAAGATATACTCCGTTGGTACAGCGAAACGAAACGCAAGTTACGCAAGACCATCAGTAATTCAGTGTATCAGAGACATTGCCTTTTTTGGAAATGTGACGTCTGAAGCGCGTATGGATACAAAACGCCTTTCATGCGCAAAGTGTTAATGTACGGAATGCAAAATGAGATAATGGTTGCTCTTGAAATAACTAAAAACTTGAATTATTTAAGAGGAATAACTTGTCCGAACAAAAGGCCCAGTATAGGATCCCAAATGGTCTGAAGTGCCAATTGTCCCACTGACATTACAGGCGATTGCTGTTGAGGTATCACTTGCCCAGGTAACGGTTAGTCGTGAACTGAACGCGAAAAACAGGACAAAGTTATCCCTTTCTTCAATGTTTGACTGAGCACTTTGAAAACATAGATGATGTTAACGATGAACCACTGATATTTAAAAACTGTTGCTTGATGAGCGTCCGGCGGTTTGAAGGTCTGTGCTCTCAACGATTGTAGGGTCATGAAGGTGTTTCACCCTAGCTCTTGACTACACGTGGTCTTGTGGTATAGACCACATTTGTTGGCACATCGAACGGAAATATAGGAAACCTTGTGAAAAATTAGCTATTTGTGTATTTATATGTTTTGGAAGACGCTACTGAGAAAATATCGTCTTTTCAGTAATACTGATACCAATCTTATCGGCAATTGTTGTCACCAACGCTGTTGGTTGCGGTCGCAATCGTATTTTAATTTCCGAAATAGAAAAACGAACAACAGTATCAAGCAAATTAGGGTAGTTGTGTCTGACTGAATTAAATCTGCGAAATCTTGTATTTCGGTCCAAGTGGTACAGTTGCTTGAGCACGCACACCAAAGCTGAGAGGGTGGGTTCGATGCCCAGTCGTACTAACGGTACTTGCAGTTTGGCAAACATTGTGCTTGGCGTTTGCAGATGGGTACAAGGGAACGGTTTATACCAGTGCAGCCACTGCGAAAGCAGTCACGTGGCCTCTGGCGCAATCGAGATGAGATGGGCGTTGCAGACTACTCGTGACACTCCGAAAGGAGTGTTCGGTACGGAAACCAAAATTGAAATCTATACTATAAACCAGTGGTTCTCAACCATGTTTGTACCGCGACCCATTATAGCAACCCACGATAACCCAACAACCCCCATCTAAAACACGAATAAAGCACATGTAATATAGCTGTGCACATAAACTATCTACTCGCGACCCCTCTATTAATCGTTCACGACCGTTCTGGGGTCGCGACCTCCAGGTTGAAAACCACTTGTATAAACAAACTGAAATCTTGTATTAAGCCGATTAAAGTTCAGGCTTGCATCTCTTCCTATGCTGTCCACAAATGTTAATTACAATTGCGCTCATGAAGCTGTTCTGGTGTTTCGCATTGCTCTCCTTCCCAATACTAAGATGTTTATGTGAGAAAGCGTCCTTTAAGTTGCAGCCAGAGAAAGAAAGCAAGTTGAAACGAAAGAAACAGATTAACTTTGTTAATTTTTTTTCCTTGATCTCAGCATAAAACTTACATGAACTCGTGGAAGGCGATTGCCACTTTTCTGCTAAACGTCCTATGTTTCTAAACCAGGGGTTCATAAAGTATTGTCTCAATACCCGTAGGGGGTATTAAGCTGGGGGTACTATTCAACAGGGGATTAAACAATGTATTAACACTCCATCATTACATTCGTTCTAGCAATCTAGCAACATTATACCCACATGAAGAAGAAGGTTGGTGCTGATGAATGTGATGCACCCTTTGCGTTGACCTTTTTCCTCACTACTCTAGTGACTATTTCCTTAACAGTACTGTTTCATTTCTTACGATTTTGTTACTGTTGAAAAGGGCTATCAAGATTGAAGAAAATTTAACTTAGGGATACTGAGGCGTTAAAACTTTAAGGAACACTGTTTCAAACTGACCTAGTTAACACAAGCTAATCGGCAGACGGTGCTAGACAATGTATGCAATAGTGAAAGATACAGAAAAATTGCCAGGCACCAATTCGGCAAAACCCGAAATGATGATGGGCATTTAGTGGAACAAACAACTGTTGAGCAGAAAAATCAAATTCGTGAATGGTTAAACGAACCTTTTTTTGCTCAGGTACGTCGTAGTGTCTTGGCTTTACGACCCATTCGAAAGTGACTGGGTGTACGAAAAGCACCTGTGCCGCTGGCATCGCTTTCTTATGCACACGAGTCACAACGCAGCGGTCTGGTTGCTGGTAGTGATGGCGTGCGACAGATTCATTGCTGTTTGCTTCCCTTTCTTCTATCGCGAGATGAAGCATCAGTCCCATCACGCTGTCAAGGTGAGTAAGTGGTGATAAGAAATGCTACGCAGGCATGGGCATCGGGAGGGGGGAAGGGTCAGATTTTTCAGGGG
>JGI24022J15233_10006613_pt1 | contig 12600 bp, 7 predicted proteins | sample Ectturendosymbi2_FD_15233 | JGI IMG/M metagenome (IMG submission 15233)
CTTCCTCCGGCTCTGCCTCAAACTAGCTTTTCGCTTTGAAGAAGGCTTCTAAAATCTTGCGTCAGTTATAAGTTTTCTATATTTACTGCAGTTCTGTTTTTACTACTGCTTTTCCTTTCAAGGCTGCCATCAGGCAACCTTGAATGAAATTGTAGCAAAACAAATGAAATTGTAGCAAATGAAATTGTAGCAAAAACAGACCAAACTTGCGCAGCTCAGCGCAGTGATGCCACGTTATTTTGCAAAAACAAGCAAGAAGATATGAAAAACAAGCCAAAAATAGGTAATTTGACGGAAAAACAAAACCAACATGCGTTGGCAGGAAAATGCAACACAACGAAATATCAGCAAGTAAATTAAATAAGAAAGCATAGTGGCAAATCCGAAAAAACAAGCCCAAAATAACCAAAATTTCATAAAAACACGCCCAATATGCCTTTAGGAGCAAATTGAAACAGAAAATTGCCACAAAATTTGAAGAAAAAGCAATCAGAAAAACAGAATTTTGCAAGAAACAAGCCCAAAAAACAAGCAAATTTCAATTAAAACAAGCCCCAAAACAAGCAACCCGCAAGCCTTGAAAAAAACCGCAACTCCACAAAAAAATAAGCCCAAATTCGCGGGAAAACCGCAAGGTTGGCAACACTGGCTCAGCGGAAAGTCCAGAACTGTGCTAGAGAAAGCGATCGCGTTTGTGACTGCCGCCGCTGGGCAGTTCTCAGTTCTCACGCGGAAAAGAAATAAGGGACCGCAGTATTATTACGAAAGAATGGCATTGTTGACTTGGGTCAAAGTCCGACACGTCAATCCTTAAGTTTAATGTAATTTAAAGCGTTGCTTAGTTTAGTATTTTTTATCTCTGTTTCTACTTCGACAGGCACCAAAAAGGGGCGAATTTATATCAGAGGGGCGCCACAGATCTTTGGGGAGGCAGTTGCCCCAAACTTAACCCCCACTGGATCCGCCACTGGGTTGATCTCCATGTCCCAAAAGCATTTCTAAGACCTATTAACTGCCTGGAAAACTTGCAAGTGCAAATGTTGCATGTTCGCTCAGGTTGTGGTAAGGTTGATTTCTACTATGCCAATGCGGACTAAAAGATATTTTTAGAAACCAAGAAAAAATACGATTGAAGCCGAAATTGAAAGATAATAATAAAAAGCATTCTGCAAGTCAATTTTGAGGCAAAAACAATGTAAAAATTATAAAGAAGATATTGGAGACCGAATTTAGGTTCAAACTGAATACATTTACGAACTTTTAAAAGTTGCCTGCGTGCAGTACACTGTATACTGACCGAACATGTAAATGCCGAGGCGACTGGCACTAGTTTTGGCACTTCAATCAAGGCAAAAGCAAAAACTTTACTCACGTCTAACGGCCAGAGCTGAAAATAACATGCGTATCCGTACTCATCTTCTTACTGTGAGCTGTGATCACTTGCGTTTTGGAACGATTTCAAATATATGTAAGTGAAGCCATCGTATAATTCTTAAGTCATGTATACTCAAAGTATGATCCGTGGACCCCCAGGGGGTGAAACATTTGGTGTTTGGGGGTGGTTCAAGTGCGATGAACAACTTGAAAATATGTTCGCAATAAAGCAATAATATTAAGCCCCTCCTTAATTATTTGCTGTTTTTGTGTTCTTGGGTAGTCCAACTTATTTGGACTTTTTGAGCATACGCGTCACGGTCCCATCAAATGCCATTGTTGCACCACTGAAGTTGGTTGCTAATCGTTAATTTACTTCACAACTTGAAAAGTCAGCGGAGCAATAGAAAGACAAATCAGGCATCTCTTTCAGTATAAGCACATGCTTTCAGTAAATTAGGAGAAAAGAAAAAACAAACCATCAAATATGAACCTAGTCCAAAATATCTGGGAATCAATCTGGATCGCAGCCTAACATTCAAACACCACATCGAACAGCTGAAGAGCAAAGTCTCAGCTAGAGTGTCCCTGGTTAAACGACTGGCTGGCGCAAAATCGGGAGCGCCCTACAAAGCTCTTTGAATATCTGCTCTAGCCCGGGCATATGCTCCAGCTGAATACTGCGCACCAGTCTGATATCGTAGCTAACTGTATGTGCATTTGAGTAAGCACATTCTCGACTACCGGAAAAACAAACGGGAACCTTGCGAATCAGCGAAAACATAACTTTTACAAACGATGGCGTCATGAATTAGGGGCCGTCCAGTAAAAATTGCCCCAGGCCCCCCTACCCTTTAATCCGGCTCTGACGAGAAGTAAACACCAGAGTGTATTTTTACTAAGAAAAAATATTTCACAGGCTAGAGAGTGACTCGGCAAGAAGCAACATTCACCCGAACAATAAGCAGAAACCTCAGATTACAAGCAAAAACACCGGAAAGAGAACACGTCAATATGGCCGGCCAGGTTGAGCGTGAAAGTTGTTTCCAAGATAATGTCTTGATTTTCGCCTTAATTTTCAGGTGCTGTGCTCTGGTTAACGCCACTGCTTTAATGTTGCTTCTTGAAAGTTTTGCTAGAAAAAGTGATTCAGTCGCGGCGTTTTAACTGACACTGCCAGATCCTTGCGCTTTTTCTCCTTAAAAACTTTGCGCCTTTCATAGCTCCTGATGGCATTGCAGATTTCGGTGTCGCTCAAGCTGCAATCTCGTTTTCTTCTCTTTCGTTCTACGAATCGACTAATTAAAACCTTTTCTGACGGACCACGCAATAACATGTGGTGTAAATGGCTTGAATAGATTCGTATGTTTTTGTTGTAACACAACATTAGTAACCATTGGAAGAGAAGTGCGTTTCCACCACAAATTACCCTTTATGACGAAATAAAGGTGCAGTTCGGCTGCGGCTACCTCGAGACTGCACTAGATGTTTGGGATCAATGAAACCAGTGTTACCACTTCTGATATTTTAACATGACCACAGATGTGTTGTTCTCAGATGAATTTCTGATGTTTAGTCGACAAATCTGATGTTGACTGGGTTATTGTTTTTGTTTCCCACATTTAGATTCAAGATTTTTAAATTCCTTTCATCAATTTTTCACCCTAGTGTGTGTGTGGTTATCGTTTCAAACTAAAGAAGCTCTCTTCGCTGCGTTGAGACTAACATTTTACGTAAATTATAAATGACTTCTCCATTTAAATAGGCGTGATGCGCGATTAGAGAATCATACCCATGCCAAAAGAACGATTAATAGGAAAAAGTTACCAGCGAAATCAAATATATTTGCATTGAACAAAACCGAAAATACTTATGCTGTTCAGTAGCGATTACTAAAACTGGCAGATAGTCAAACGTGTAGAGAAATCAGTTGTTGTTGGGGTCCCCTGATACTTAAATCAACATTAGGAATATAATATAGAGTTTTATTCTTGCACTGCTTCTGAATCACAAAATTTTTTCAAACGAGTATTTTATTGGAAACAAATAAATTCCATCACTGGGACCCCTAGCAGCGGGGAGCCCGCAACAATTTCCCCCGTTGCCCCCCCTAATCCGGCCCAATCCCTCATCCCTGAAACTATACATCAGTGAACTGACACCAAAACCAGATGGGTATCAGTACCCCAGAAAAGCTTGGGTACAACTAAACCGGCTCCGTACTGGAGTCGGCCACTTTAAAGCGAACATGGCAAAGATGGACCTGGCAAGATCTAACCAATGTGAGTCTGAGTGTGGCTCTGTCCAGACCGCAGAACACATATTGCAAGAATGCCCTATGCTGAGATCTCTGTGCACCATCTCCGACATTAACAGGGAAGACCTACTGCAATATCTCCTGAACATTGGTTTTTGACGACTACTCGTCAATCGTTCTGCATTGTGAAAAAAATCGCTCTGTATTGTGTACACGAAAGAAGGAGAACAGAACAGGCAGTGTGATCGGTTATTTTGATGTTGCTGAGTTGCACGCACTTCTGCTCTTTCCCTGCGCTTAGAACGAAATGTTTTCTCTACAGAACAAAATACTGTCCCAGTCTTAGCGATCTAAGACACAAACGAAAACTGATGTCTCAGCAGAACGATTTCTACTTACGGTGTAGACAAGCATAGTTATCACGATTCATAACAAACATGTCTAAGACGAAGAGCTGAGCACTCGTCGCAATGTTGGAACGAAATTGTTTGACAAAGCGATCCTTGTCGAACAATGGTCATGCGACCTGGACAAATGGTTTTTGGCAACCTGTGTTGCCAGATGCTGGTTAAAAAAACAGACCAATGTCCTCATAAAACAAGCCCAAAACCAGCCCAAATTACTCCAAACTAGCCCAAATTACAGCCCAAAATTTGCGATAAAACTAGCAGTTTGCAGTGATAGTAAACACCATTATCTTATTGCAGTTGCAACCTTTGTGCAAAACACTACTGATCTGTCTTACAAAGCAACCTCAAAGATACAAAATAACAACAGGTAGTAGCATCGTAACGACAATCAAACTGTCATTAATACCACCACACATTGCAGTCGAAATAAAATGCCAACAGCAAACCCAGATGCCTACTATAGTACGACGAGTGCTCAGTTCGTATTGCGCCCAGGAGTTGCCGTGCCGAGCGGTGCACGAGCGCAAATTTGCCCGACGCAGCAAAACAAACAAAGAATCGTGCGCGGCTACTTTTGGCAACTCCTCAGTGTAGATTGGCCTTGATGATTGAAGGTTCCTTCAGCACAGAAACTGAATGATACACGGTACGAATCGGACGTGTTTTAGTTAAACAATAGTAAATTTACACTTTTAATTGAATCACTCGCAATAAAAATAACAGTGAACTTTGTATGATAAAGGCGATTTTTAGTCAAATTAAAGTGAAAACGTTAGTACACCATAATTCAACGCGAACCATAGCCGCGCTCAGTACGTATTTGTGATAGCAACGGATGTAACTGTGCGGGTTGAATGCTCACTGCGCTTGCGTATGAGAGAATGTTTGCAAGTTGCGCATGCGTATGTTTGTTACTAACGCAACGCGACGCTCAGTTCGTGATAGAACACACGGTATGCTTTGCTTGTTACGAAACCAAGACTTTTTATTTCTTTCTTCTACATGCATTTTTACAACGACTCTTTCTCTTTCGCTGCATGAAACTTCTTGCATGAAAAACCTTTTGTTTAATGCCTTGTACACTATTACTGTACAATATAACTATTATATACAAATAACTTGTGTTATAACTAACAATAGCAACATGGCAGAAAAAAGAAACAAATCTTTTAAGGGCAAGCTACGCTGCCACCTTTCAGTGTGTACAGCTAAAGCTTCTGCTTGTTGGCTGAGTCATATGAAACAATAAGCCATTACCACTACTTTGGAGAATTAGTTTTAGCGCGAACCAGACACGAGTTGGATAAAAACCGGACCTAGTTCTCCTAAAAGGCATCTTGTGTTGGACATAATATTTTGGCAAGTTCGAGATGTTATGATAGACACGGATCTTTATATCAAGCAGTGGTAGTGGCAATATATCAAGCAGTAGCAGTTCCATGAAAGGGAAGTGGAACGATAGCTACGTGGTATTCGGTTTGACGCTAAAGAAGAACACGGCCGGTGTTGATCAAGCGACATGCCTTCCCTGCAGCAAAACACTCTGCAACTGAAGTTTTAGCGATCAAAGTTGAACGAGCCTCAGATCATTCACCGTTAAATACAGTCACTTGACGATATGAAAAGGAAACGTGCTCGATTTGATCAACGCGGAACCTCACTGCTAAACATGGTCTTCTTTCTACGCAGTTCCTCACTGCTTCTTTCAATATTGCATATCCTGTTGCGGAAAAGGAATTACCTCATACAGTTCCAGAAAGCGTGATCAAACCGGCTGCTGTTCGAATGGCACATTTGGTAGTGGAATCTTTTAAGAGCCGAGAAGATAAAGCAAATTCGTTGAATACTGTGCAAGACGTACTTGCAGTATGAAACTGTGACGTTCTCACTCAATTAGTGACTGAGATTGACACCAAGCGCCGAATTTTTCTCCTTCACCTGGATGAATCGACAGACGTGGCGAATTTTTGTCATCTGCTCTTTTTGTGAGATATATTTAAGGAAGTGAGATTAACGATGTATTATTACTTAGCCACACTTACAAAACGACGGCCAAAGCAATTGACGTTTCGAATTGTGTGGATGAGTTTTTCACTGTTAGCGGTCTAATATGGAATATTGATGATTCCATTTGCAATGATGCATGGCGGTTCAGCAGTGATTGGTCACAAATGTGGATTTGCAGCACTCGTAAAGCAACGTGAACCATATATGTATTAACAATTCACTGGTCACTGCACTATTCATCGATATGTCCTTGCATTTATAACACTGCCATCCTGCTTGCAAGAGGTTTTATCAAAGAATGTGCAAGTCTTAAATTTTATTCGACGTAGGGCTTCAAATCATGGCTTGCTTGTTTAAGACTCTTTTGGGATGAGTTAGGATTGACATGCAACATTGTGCTCTGCCACACTGAAGTGTCATGGCTTTGGAAAGGTCGAGTTTGCAACAGGGTATATAAAGTTATTAAAGAAGTTTCTGAATTTGCTAGTGAGTCCAATAATGAACTAGCGAACAATTTTGATGATCCCACTTTTGTTATCCAGCTGGTACACATTGCAAATAGTTTTTCATTTTTTTAATCACGTAAAGCTGTCTTTACAAGAAGAAAGCATGAAGCGCTAGCCAGCCGAAGACAAGATTGAAGATTCTGTTTGAAAACTTGCATTTTGGAAACGTATAAGGTGTTACTGGGAAATTTTTCTGCGTTTTCAGATTTTGCTACTGAAGCTGTTACATTTGTGGAATTTCCAGAGACATTAATTTCAAACACTGTAGAGCATTTAGATAAACATTAAAAAAATGTGCAATGGTACTTTCTTGAAATATCAAAAGTGTGGTGTATGAGAGATCCATTTCTTGCGGACCTTATCTTACTTGATTACGAAGAAGATGATCACAGAGGAGCTCCTAGACTTGCGTACTGATAATGGACCCAAAATAAAAGTCTCTTCACTTTCGTTGTCTTGTTTCTGGGCTTCTCAGCTACAAACGTACAGTACTGTGGCTAGTGGCATTGAAAGAAGTCCTTCCTTTCACTAATACAGGTCAGTGTGACGGCGGTTGTTCCATGCTTGATGAAAATCCAATCAAAATGTGGAAACAGAATGAATGGGAGACAAGAAATTTTTCTATAGTTTTGTCCAAAATCAAGCCTAGAATATCAAAGTTGGCAGGAAAGTGTTGTCAGGAGCACAAATCTCACTGAACGTCAGAGACTCAGAAGAGTGTGTTTAGGAGACAACTCCCTTAAATGACTTAGCGTCTCCCGGTCAAATGGGTGCTGGTTGGCTGGACAGACTTGTGGAAATCGCTTGATGGTCGCTGCTCATATGAAAGGAGACAATTGTGCAATTATTGACATGAATAAAGTTTCTTGGGATGTTTCGTTCATATATATGCCGCCTGTTGTTCTGTTCACTGTTGACGGTATTCGAGAGCTGTAAACAATTAATAAATGGCTTAGGGTTTCGCGATGAAAAAGTTTGAGAAACGTTAACTTAGTGGAAGCCAGGTTACACAAAACGTTATGCCAAGGTGAAAGGTTTATGTTTTGTAATACTTGCTTGCACTGAACGAGCTGCATTGACGTGGCATAGTCAATAAAAATGGCTTGTTGACTTTCCCTGGATCGATCATGCTGCAGACACTGGCTGTTTCCGCTGCATTGCGCGATACCGTCACGAACAGGAAAAACGTGATTAGCTGGAAGTCAGAACACTTTTCGCTTGAATTGGCGTGACGCAATCGCAGCGTAATTTTTCTGCTAGCTTGTGCCGTGCGGAGAAAACCAGCACAAAACTTGTAAGTTACGGTAATGCAACGTGGCTCTGATGAATAACCCGGATTTTGGTGTTCGACGCCAGTATTTTCACGCTTTGATGACTATTGCTCCTTAGCACATCCAGTCATTGGTGGTTCAAAAGCGTGGTAATGTCTAGAGATTTCTACCCTAACTTTACATAACAGTAAAAGTATAAATTGCAATACGTTTGTATCAGCATATATAACTACTGCCGAACTTTTCGACATTTCTTTCACAGAAAAATGTTATTGATCTCAAAAACGATTTTTTTCTGAAAATGAATTGTCCGATATCAAAAAATAATATTAGGGCATTTGAAATGGCATCTCCTGCAAACTTTCCCAACAACGAAATACAAAAATTCTCCAAAAGTGTTTGAAACTTTTGAATTTGTTTCTGTAAAGCAGTTTATGTAACAGCAATTTCTTGAATAGTGAAAAAATAACGATAACATTTTCCACCGAAGAGAGTTATAGTGAGAAATATTAGCGTCATGAACCTGTGTAGNCTCTCTGAAAAATTTTTTCTCTGCTTGGTAGACTTGGTTTAAGTCATTCTTGGAATTTGATAAGTGTCTATAGTTGTTGTCTTAAAACTTTGCTGATGCCGACGCTGCGGATGCCAGAACTTTTAAACCAACAGCTGCAACCGTTCCAGCGTCACTTTCCAGCAAAGGGGGTGTAAAGTAAACGTGCATGTGATTAAGTGAAAAAGTCTCAGAGCACAAAGCTTCTAATATCTTTGAAAAAACCTTGAACCCGCAACACGGCAAACTTCTTGAGGAGGTAAAATTTATGGAAAAAAACAAGACGATAATAGAAAAGTAGATTCTGAGAAACTTGTAGGATTTTGTCCAATTATATACCATCATGAACTCTTTGAAACAGAGAGAATTCTATAGTCAAATCTTTCAGAGTTGGCTTCACTGCGCACGTGTACATTTTCATACTATAAACGTTAACCAGGCCATTTACCTGCCGTGAATGCTGCCCATTAATTCGATGAAATTAGAGCTCTTTAATTTTCAGTTACTTTGAAGTTCAGCTACTCCCAACTGTTGTTGAAAGTAAAAATTAAGATTTAAAGTTTGTGGATGAGAGCAGACTTTGTATTTGTATAAAAAATTTCCAAAACCATAACCTGTCTATGGGTGTTCCAGAACACTTTCATGATCTTTGTCCCACTCATTTAAGAATTGTTGCAAAATTTGTCTTCGAAACGTTTTCTCGAAGCGAGTGATACGTATACATCTTGTTTCGGTTGGCTGCGGTTCGAATGGGTTAAGCACAGCAAGGCACATCATGCTTTTCATCATCCAACACCATCCATTTGCCAGTACACACGCATAACAACACAAGAAAATCACTCAATCAAAAAGGAAGATAGACGTAAAAGAATATCATGCCCATGTTTCACATTTACTCAAATTAGGCTGGCTTGCGTGAGCAGGTTGAATACGACCGAACAAAGTATGAGATGCCTTAATTCAACAATTGCTGATCAATGCCTTTAATTACAAATGTAAATGTTGTCTTAATGCATATCTTGAAATATTTTTTGAAATACCAAACCGCGCTTGAAAATGGTAGTTGCTTTCCATTGTCGTTTCGTGGCAAAATCTTTTTAAATGTACAGCTTAAAATGTCAGTAACATACTTTTTGGAAAACCATCGAAAATCCATTTTCTGAAAATCTCAAGCCATTGCCCTTATCTTCTGCAGTAACTGCAAAACAAAAAGCTTACCTGAAGTAACAAATCACTATGTAAAACGTATGTTTCGTTTCAAAGTCTAATTGTTCTGCGATATAGCCGATCATCTCGCTAAATCGCGGAAGACTTAAAAGCTATGGGTTCTCGTGGTTTGTAAAATAGTTATAATTGATTGTGTCGGATACCCGTCAGAGTTTTATATATGAAGGAGTTTCCAGCAATGTGAAATTACTCTTCGCTGAAGTTTCTTAAGGATGCGGCGCTGGTTTCGAACAAATTGTTTTCAAATGAGTATAACGGCGGTGTGAGAAGTGTGGAAGCATGAAACAAAATTTTTAGCACCCAACTTCCATTAAACTTTTTAAAACTTTGTGGAATAACAACAAAAAAGCGAAGGTTTGTAGTTTGTTGTCACATTTTTGGGATACAAAACATAAAACGTCAATAAAGAAGAGTATGTTTGTCTACTGAAACAGACTGTGAATCCTGTTTTACTAGTTGCTAAATGACTGAATAACAAAATAAGCTGCGTTCGGCAATGGAAACGATCACACTCAATAAAAATTTTTATCGACAAAACAACAGTAAATAAGAAAAACAGTATTGAAAAACAGTAAAGAAGCTTCACTTTCCTTTTATTACTTTTGCTTAACTAGCATTAATAGCATTAATCGTTGGCTAGCACTAAAATCAATGTTAGCGTTAACAAGCACAGAATGATTTTTCTGGTGTAAAATAACGTGTCTCACATTCTTCGGTATATCGCTGTTGACATTTCTGTTCAAACGTTTATTATTTTTGTCTCTCGTGGAGATTTTCAATTACTTGCAGGCGCTTCCATATTAGCCGTGACCTTGGCTGATTGTTTTAACACAGGAGAACTTTAATCCTGTTTCATTTATTTTTACGCAACAATCGCATTTGTTTCGCTTAGGTGAAAATTTGCGTGTATGCACATTTAAAAAAAATTTATTGGAAGTGACAATGCTTTGAAAACGAAGAATTCGATTTTCTCTTCTACAACAAATATGTGTGCTGATTCTAGTCTTACATACTCAAAAGAAGGAAAATTTAGGTAAAGATACGAACCACCAAGAACGATAGGCATAGCAGAAAGTAAAAAGGAAGTTAACGCAACTCAAAATAAGTAGAGCTCTCTCGGCATCAGGCCCGCAGCCAGGAGGGGCCAACCGGGCAATTGTCCCCGGCGAAAATATTAAACACATGTTTATTTGTCAGGTACAACAAGTTGCAATCGTTTTGCCCATCACCGGAAATATCAGCTGGTTGTGGCCCTGCTTGGTATCGCGCTGGATCACTCATAAATGCATTCAGAAAAAAAATTAAACGAAAAGTACACATTGCTTCAAACTTTATACACCTATTTCCAACTGGAAGTAAAAGGAATTTAATTCACGGCATTGTCGCATAAGCATCTTCTGCTGCGTCGTGTTGCACGGAAATGATATTACTTTACATTAATTACTTCAAAAGGGGTAGCATAAGCAGTGAAATGTTTTTTTAGGTAAAAATCAGTTTCCTTCATTTTACTGTATTGGCAAAAGAATTTCAAAAATATCTCAACTTTGATTTTGAATTGTACCTCATTTTAAAAAATGTAATTAATTACAAAAAATAACTGTTAAAAAAATCGCAAAAATCTGTATTCTCAGACAAACTTAGGCAAGCTATTTCATCATTCCCTTGGATTTTGTAAATTAAATTTTCAATAGTGTCCAGGATTGATTTGACAAAATAGTAAGCTCCAAACAATTTTTATCAGACTTTGATAATTTGTAAATGACAGCACCTTACATGATTTTAAGAGGTTACCTTCTAGCTTATTTTCGCCAATTTTTACCAATATGGCATCCACGATTTTGTCCAACTTATCGAAGTCATCCAAATGGTAAACGTTGTTGTTATTTCCTGTTTGTCGGTTTGCTACAATCTGGTAAAAGTGTATAGCAGTTTCACGGTAGGAATAATACTGATTGAGCTCTGCGATATATTCACGCAGTTTGAAAACATCCTGGTCTAATGTAAACAAAGTTATCTTCTCACTAAAAATGGTTGTAAAAATCCTATACCTAACGATTATATACCGAAAACTTTCATTATTTGTGACGATAACGCTACTGACGTGTCACAAGTCTTTGTTAGTGATCGCAAGTGTGACAAAATATTCAGATTTTTGGACGAAAACATTACACGTGTTGCGTCCCAAGCTGTACAAAACAAAAACAACAAACATTGGTTCATTATAATCACCAAACTTTGTTCCTTGAATGGTCTAAAGTTAGATATGGTGCAGATGTTTACAGGTACTTTGGTTGGGTTTTCACTCGACCACTTTTGTGGGGGGTTGTCTGGGACCAGTTTACAAAACAAGGCAAGTGCACAAGAAAGGTAATTTTTGATGTAAATTACAAGGATGCTGTGGACTCCAAACTATACTGTCAATCTATATTCTAGGATGATATAACCTACTGAGAGTGCACAGCATTTGCAAACACAAAATGGGCCCTAAAATCCTTGAAGAAGGATTTTATGCTTCGTTGACTTGTATGAATTCCATAACTTTAGAGCTGTAAGATATTATTCTAATTTAGGCAACGTGAGAGTAAGTCATATTGCCTTTCTTAGGTTATCAGCACGACATACCCTTTGTAATAATCCACCCTTGTCACCAGGGTTGCGGAGCCGGAGACGGAGTCAGAGTCATAAGGAGTCGGAGGTTTTTGGGTCGGAGTCGGATTCCTAACAGCAGGAAACACTGGGAGTCGGAGTCGGGAGTACAACACTGGGAGTCGGAGTCGGATTTTTGCCCGACTCCGGATGACAAATTGGATCATTGTTTACATCACACTCCAAAATTGTGAAATCCTATTGAAATGGTACCATTTCTTTTGAAACTTTTGTTGAAACAGATATTTTTTACTGTGTACTAGAGTCCTGCGCGGGTTGAAATTTTGTGCCCGCACCCGCCCCGCAAAATTTAAACCCGCCCCGCACCCGCACCCGCAGGAGTTCGAAAAAT
>JGI24022J15233_10006614_pt1 | contig 12599 bp, 6 predicted proteins | sample Ectturendosymbi2_FD_15233 | JGI IMG/M metagenome (IMG submission 15233)
TCGTGCGCAAAAGCTTGCGGTCCTCGTACGAGGCTTCGCCTGTGAGAGCACTCGGAGCGCGGCTCCCGCTTAAAGAGAGAAGGGGGAGTGATGTAGCAGCGCGGTGTCTGCTACATGCGACGCGCTAAGCATAACATCCCTAGTAGCACAAAAACTACTGGGAGCTTCCTTCAGCCTAGTGCGTAATTGCGCAGGCAAGCCGCTTCTTCAGTATCATGCGATTATGAGGTTATTTTACAAGATATTCAGCATAGTTACCGAAAGTTGGAGTTATATTATAGACATTTTTTCACTGACGTCTTATTTTTGAATTGACACTTCAGTGATGTACATGCAACTGCACAAGCTTTGTCTGGAAAGGTGATTGTCATTTTCCTGTTTAATCGACTCCCCATGGGACTTGTGTTGTCACATGTTAGTGCAAGAAGAACCATTCTACTTCCGGAATGTTTAAGACATTGTTTTTTCTGATCTTGCTACGGATGGACGAAACAGTCAAACACTAGCTCGCACTATGTCATAGGGCAGTGGTTTTTAACCTTTTTCATGCAGCGACCCATTTTGCAACCTGATTTGACCTAAGGACCCCCTTCCGAAAATTTCCAGTGAGGCCAATGAAACGCAGTTGTGTTTGCACAATAGAAAATCACAATGACTAACAATAACGTACTATATCACTGCTGTGTTGAACAAAGACTCGTTTCTTAAGTTGATGCACATGGCAGCATCAGTGAGAGAGACCTATTCCGTATACATATCATCCACAGCACAACTAATGGAAGTCTTGAATAACTCTCAAGTTAGCTACCGCAATCAGATATCTAATTTGCAAACACAGCACATTTTTGCGTAACAAAGTTATTCGTGCTTTGCCAAACGCAACAGTATTCTGTAGTGTAATAGTCATTTAAAAGATCTTGGAACGAAGCGTACATTATTATTTTCGCCAGGTGATCCTATTATTTCGTCTTCGACAAAAAGAGGTTCCATATACGAAATATAAAATATAGCAGCAATTATGAATATTTTTATCAACACTCGTGACCCCAGAAAAATGGCAAACGAGCCCCAAGTTGATAACCACTGTCATAGGGTATAAATTTTAAATATATTTTATAGACAAAAGATATTGTTTGAGACACCAGTAGTGTTCTTCTTTACTGTGCAGCTTGTGGAAAATGGGATTCATCATTTTGGACCCGCTTCAAACGTTTTGTGAATTACTGATACAAGCCGCTTACTGTGTGACTCCGGGAAAGAATGCGCAGTTCAACCAATAAAACAATAATTTTGTTGGCGTACAAACGGTATAAACACTTCTTTGTTACACCTAACGATTGCCATGGAGATTCTGCAGCGTTTAAACAAGTGAAGACTTTTCGGCTCCCCCTATATGACTGCCCCTCAAACCCCTGGTATAGATCCGGCACTGTTTTTTACTCACAATTCAGCCAGCATTTTGCTAAATCGCTTACTTTACTGTTAAGTAAAGAAACAACAGTAGATGTCACATTTAATTTAAAGAAACGACAGTCGATGTCACATTTAATTTCGATCAGGGACGTCGGAAGAGCAGTAGGGCAGGGGGGCAGTAAACGTGTTGAGGAGAATGAAAACTTATGAAAAATATCATTACCAATTATGGTTCTTTCTCTTCAGCAACAACGTTGATCTTCAAAAAATAATAACGGAGAAACCATTCTGAAATTTCTGGGTGCGCGAATGTCTGCAATAAATTTGTTTCAAGTCGATTTTAATAAACCATGAAATTACCTGTGATACCTTTGTAAAAAGGCACTTGCGCCACCATTTTCCCTAAAGAAAGTGCAGTGGGACAATGCCCCCGTCATGCCCCCTCTCTTCGACGTCCCTGATTTCGATAGTACACTTTTTGGGTATGAGTTGCCTTTCAACACAAAACAAACTGATCCTCGTCGAGTCATTATCATAGTTGCTTGGTATATGTTAATAAGCGTAGCATCTCAGTGTCATTCCGGATGCAAAGAAAGATCACGAACTATCAACAAATCACGATCTGATTCGTTTTCATCAACCAGATTAGCAAAGAAAGTTCGGTGTACTGTATGCAGGCTGAATGAGAGGGATCATTTCGCTTGAAATTTCTGTAAACATATCGTGAGATTTCTTGGCAAAGTAAGAGAGCTGTGCTTTTTTCACTGAAGCTCAAATGGACTTTGTATTTTGTATACTATGCACAGGGTATGGCCAAATTATAGTATGACGAAACAGAACAATCACGTGTTCAGTCAGACTATTTGACAGTAACGTTTGGTAACTGCTGTTCGTTAAATTTCGTTTTCACTGTCTTACCTTGAGTTGATTTCAGTTAAAACTCGTTAACATATCTCGGAACTATTTATTTAAAGTACTTCATCAGTTGAGTNTCATCTGTAACTTGCAATATAACTGTGATTTGTACAAAATATTTGTCTCATTTGCAAGGAGGGTGTGCTTTCACAGCGTAAACTGCATCATCGTAGGTTTGCCTAAAAGTGTGTTGCTTGTGTTGGAAAAAAAACGAAAAAAAACTTCTGCAGAAACATTGAAACAAGAAATACAGATCCTTATTAAAAACTTTCAAAAGGCAAGATCAGTATGTCGCTTACTATTGCGGGTTGTGCAAAGTAAAGAAGGGTCATAACACGTAATGGCAAACTGCTTTGCAAAGTCTCGGCAGGTGCCGGAATGTACTGCATAGAAATGCGTCTTTAAATCCATACAATCTCTGCGTATAATGTAGAATGCTTGTGCTTCGGGAAAGTTTGCGCATAAACATTCGGAAACGCTAAGGATCTTTCAATTCCTCAGCATCAAGTCCCACCCTTTCAAAGTTTTTAATAGGACACTTTCAGGATTTTCTTTCCAGTAAAACGGAAGTATTATAATCACAGAAAAAACATTGCTGGTGATCGCCAATTTTTACGATTAACTTGAAATGCACAAAAATTTAAAGTACTTCGAATAAGAGTTTTACTCACTGTACTCACCGAAGATACAGGTGTTTGCTGCGGTACTGATGTTGTCGGAAAAGTATGAACCCTGTGCAGTTTTGCTTCGCGTGTGTGGTATTTCTTATTTATTACTTTGGGTCAATAGCGACACTTTATAAGCTTGATATTCACCAGTGTTTGAAACTAATCATGTAAGATGCTTAGTAGGAAATACGATGCTACTGCTATTCACAAACTGACTGCGCCTTTCAGTTTAGAAAGGGCAACTATTTTAGTTTTCAATATTGCAGTTTCACCATTATTTAGAAAAGGCATTTGGTTTTTGAAATACAATGTTTTTAAGTGGCTACCTTAATTCAATTCGTATTGCAGAATTTTTTTGTTTAGTTGTTGTGGATATAAAACATTTTCATTAAAATTTTGAAAATTAAAATAAGTATAAAAAACTAAAATAAGAAATATTTTCACTAAAATAATTTATTCCACAAAAATGTAATCTGGGGTTTACACTGAAATGTATTTGATTTCCAGAAAAGCTTGTTTTGACCATAGTGATTTTATTTCATCGGTTTGACGAAAATGCATTTACTGCTGAAAAGTTAAACTTTTATTGTTTTTTTCATGTGCTATCAACAGTGTGTTGGTCACAATTTGTTTAATAACAGATGAAATTCTGCTTGAGGACGGCGATAGAGTTTGCAAAAAATATTTTGAAAAGTTCATTTTTGATTACATCTACTCAACTCAAAAGTTTTCTACTGCATTTTGTAAAACTACTGCTGAATTTCGTTTCCAATATAATTTAAGTTTTTCCACAATAGCCACACATTGTTGTTGAATATGCATTATGACAATTCTATGCTTGTTCACATTTGTTGAGTAGTCTTAAAGACATTGCCTTACAAATATTTTTTTCAACTTTCTAAAATTTTGCTTCAGTTTACCGTTTCAGCTTATATAAAACAATTCAGCAGCATAAGGTTTTGTATCATCTATATAAATGGGAAGAAGGGCATCCTCCATTACGTATGGACTTAGATTCAATTCCGGATTGGTTTCATTCGTAAAAAATATGCTTCAGTTTGATCGTCGGTAAAACTGAATTACAAGCGGCCTATTTTTCAATCTTACAGTTCGTCCGGACTCTGTCGGCGGATAACGTTACACGTCAGACATCGTGAGTTTTGTTCCCCGCTCAAGGAAACCTAACCTTTCCCAGTTTCATGTGAAAGCAGCACGAACTGTTTGTCGTCCAGGCATGATGACAAGTTGTACCTTTGCTTCAGTAGTGCAGATTTGTTTTACTTGTCGTGTGGCAAAGGTGAGGTACCCGTTGCCGCTGAAGAGTGATGCGTGTTCACGGTCCTGAACGAGGAATAGTTCTCAACAACAACAACCTCCGCAAGCGTACCTTGCGACGAAGTTGAGGTGCGGCGTTTTCAGAGTCACTTGTCTGATCGTTGACAGATCAGACGGACAAACGGCCATCTGCGATACTGAGACGTCTTCATTAAAAGTGATGTCAGTCTTTGGTCTATTGATTCCTGTGAAGTGATTAAAAAACGTGTTTATACAAAAAAACATTAAATGTATAATGCGTTTAGATTTAGGAAGTCGTTTCTGATAGATGGAAACAGTAGTAAAATGTTTTATTTTTTATCATTAAATCTTACTGACGCGTTGCGTCAAGGATAATTCCTCAAAGCAAATCTACTGATTTTTAAAAATGGTTTATGCCACAATCAAGTGAAAATTTGCACTCTAAAGCAAGTATCAGGCTTACAGCATTTTATGCAAAATTTCATAGACTGCAAAACAGTTTACACTTAAGAAGAGTAATTGATTTGTTTCAGTACAGAGAAGGAACTGTTTTCCTATTATGAAACATTGTATTTACGCTCTATAGACAGCAAAGCAAAGTCAATCAATGCAACAAGGACGATTGCCACGATTTGACGTTCTGAGTCACATCTTATTTCATGCCATGCATTTCAGTAAGCCGGAAAGCAATGTTTTTTCAAAGCGAAGAAATGACTGACTGTAAGTTCGCACAACATGCTAGAGTTGTATGTAATCCACTACGTTGTTGCACGTTAGATAAGCCTCAGTAAGGAAATCTGCCAGATTATTTATTGATTTAACGATTAACGATGCTAAAAAAGGTTCAATAGCTTCGAAAACGTATAGTTAGGCTCGCGATTTTTCAACATACAGTTGTTATTGATTAACATATCTCAGTGACTGCCATGTGTAGACATGTTGCTCTTTCAGCTTCTTCCTGTCATGTTTATGTTTGAAAGGGATTGAGTCCAACCGCTTTTGACGTCCCAGCGACTGCCGNGGCGGCTATTTCACTGGGTTTGGCCATGTGCAGTAGGACAGTCCTTCCTTATGGATCATTTATTTTACTAGGCTTTTGTCTCCTGTTCTGTTGTCTGCAGCCGAAGTGTTACTCAGTAATTGGAAGCGAAGAAAATACAGCATTATTTTTTCAGTTGAGAAAAATCTTTACTTCTAAATGTTGTACTGGTTTGTTCCCATGAGTTTTTGCAAAGGCTTGTTAATTAACACATCATTTTTAACCACTGTAGCTTTGCAAAAGCAAATAAAAAAGATTTTGGACAGTCATTGACAGCTATTCTCAATAGTTTCTGTTTTAGAAATTCCTATATTGTTGCAGTGAGATTTGATGAGTAATGCTGCTAGTATGAAAATAGTCGAATCATGAGTTATCGCTGTTACATCTTATTCAGTTTGGTTTTTGTTGCGTTCACTAAAATCGCTCGCGTTAAATTCTCACAAAAATTAGTGGGACGCCCCCTTTAGGCTCCAATAGCATTGCTAATCGTGTGTCTGCCAAACAGAAAACAAACATCCGTTCCCATGAATGATTCATCACATCGACTGAAAACGCATTTCCCAAACACATGACTGGACGTCTTGTTATCAGCCTGCTTAAATTTTGCAACACACTGTGCAGCGGTGGACGTGTTCATAACTGTCATGACGCGTTTCCTCTTTAGCTACCTCGAACAAATGCCACATGCAGCTAACCTCGGTTAATCCGGATTCGGTTAATCCAGATCTACGCCAATACCGGATAAAATTCGCTCTTTTCACATCTCGCAACCCGGATTTTTCTGCATTTCCATGCTTTTGTAATCTTAAGTGCACTGACTGGCCTCTAGGAAAGATTCCGAAGCTTTCAGACGCAACACAGGCGTGCTCACGATCACCAATGAACGTTTAGAATTTACGATAACAACGACCACAACTGCACGCAACATCCGGCTAATTGCAGAGAGAGGATTATTACGTCACACACGGGCATAGCATATCAAGTTGAACATAACGCTCAACGGGCGCCGCCGCACCACAGTTTTTAGTTATTGATCAGTGTTGAGTGTGCGTGTGTAGAGCATTATCCCTGAGTGTATTGCACTTGGCAAGATGTCTGGAGGGCATCACCTTCCAAATAGAGTGAGTGTTTATGGACAAGTCGCAGATACGTCTGCGTCAGGCCAATATACCGGGTTTCTTTGCAGCCAAGTGATCTAAAATTATGAACTTCCTGGTGATTGTTTATAACTGCCTAGATACGGCGGTTACTAGTGTGATGTACCATTGTAAATACAACAATGAATTCGTTTTGCTTCAGCGAAAGCCTACTGTTGGGCCATAAATGTGCTCAATTTAAGTGATTTTCGCCAGTATCTCAGTATTAGATGACGTCAGGCTTGAAACAACCATCTTCGGTTAATCTGGATCTTCGCCTAAACGGGTTGAAATCGTCGGTCAAATCGAATCCGGATTAACCGCGGTTCACTGTATGTGAAAACAGCAAAGTTTGTGTGTCGAAGTTTTACCAATTTCGTCTGGCGGCTTAACTTGCCTGCACAGTATTTTGCTTCCACTAATCGTATAAACGTAATGCGTATATTAAACCTAATACTCAGAGTACGAGACTTCTGCTTACGTCTATAAACTGCTCAGTAGCTTCGCCCTTAGTTTTGCAGCGCCAATGACCCCTGGTCCTTCGCAGCTTCATACTCTCCCATGTATTTTGTCAATCGGTGTACTTGGAACTCATTGCAGCGCTATGCAACCGTGCTTAATATTATAGCAACTGTGTGGGCGTTATTCATGCATGTTCCCTTAGTGTCACTTATCTATAACCCGTGTTTTAACACAATTATCGTGTTAGCGCCATGAAGTTCATGTTTTTCTATTACCGCCACATATCTGCGTTAATTTTCTTTAAATGTGTGTGTTCCTTGTTTCTGCCATGCATGCGCAAGTACTACTCAGTTATGTGTGGGAGTGAAAACATTATGCAATACAAAAATGTTAATACTTTTAAAATTAGTGATAAACATCAAGTCTCCAGCTACTATTTACGCAGTTGTAGAAACAATAAAAGTAAATGTTAATGATAAAGTTGTCACATTGTTCCTCATTTCCATAAATCAGACAAAATTACCTAAGTGATGAAGACTCACCAAGTTGCGAACCATAGTTCGAACAGTGGAAAACATGATTTGGATCATGTTAATCACGTGATCACCGTTAATCACGTGATCTGCGCGCAGTCAAAGCTTGCCAAGATACTCCATGTGCCAAATCACTCTCGGTGTGTGATGCGTGCCGATGCCACTGTTGTTTGAAAGTTCCCAGCCGTTGTCGTTATTCTAGTGCTCACCACTATCTATGCTACCTGTCAGCACAGACGTCCTATTAAAAATGTAAACCGCTATGAAAAATGTTAATAAGTATGTTTTTCGATGAAAGTGAATTTCATTTTCGGTATAGTGTCTTTTTTTCAGGTTTTCAAACATGACTTTTGCAGCTGCCAACAATGAACAAGGTCATACTTGTATTCTGAAAAAACTTATTTTATGTTATTAAAACCAATACAGTGGAAACCGCTTAACAGAGCATCGGTTTACAGAGGAAACCGCTTATTCGAGGAGTTTCGGCTGAAAAAAAAACGATCCTATGTTTTTCTTTTTATACATTCTTCGCTTATTAGAGCAGTCAGACGTGTAGCAGCACCATGGCTTGCGCGCAGTTAGCGTAAAAATGAAGAAACACAATCAAAAATCGACCATTTCTTTTGTGCTGAAGAGAGGCAAGAGTGAGCAATGTCCACCACAGCAGCTACTGTGCAATGCATTATGAAAAAAATATTACAAAAATACAGCAGCTTTTCTTTTTGCAATACTGTGTACAGTGTTCACAACGAGAATAAAATAGAGTACCCCTGATAATGATGTGTATCGGTTAACACCTACTGTGAATGACACCCAATTTTTATTGCAAAAGGTTCTCATCGGATAAAAGAGCAACCGTATATTAGAGCAGGTTTTGCTATTCCCGAGGGTGTTCTATTCAGCTGTTTTTGCATTGTTGCACTGGCAGCCTTATGCGGATAGCAGGAAAAGCATCTCAACAGGTAAAGTAATCACACTTACGTATGTATTTAGCTTCAGGTAGTTTCATGTCAAGTCGCTTGTCNTGAATGCTAGGGTTCAAAGGTCACCGAAGCAAATATCGTATCCGCAGAGTTAGATGCAGAGTACTTTTGCGCAGCCCATCTTATCAACATCGTTTCCGTTTCTGAATCTGAAGCATCAGGTGAAGGGATGGTAACCCATTTTTCAGTTGTCTTGATCTTAGCTTAGCGTTTCTGCTGCATTGCCACTTCGGGTGTAGCAAAAAGTAAGTGTATCAGAGCAGAATATTTGCATGTACTTCAGTAGTTTGTATCTTGGAAGAGCAAGATCCTCACAGACAAAGCCGTGCTGTCTTTCTTCGATATTTTGGAGATTTCGTTTGTTTGTAAGAAATTGGTTTCTTGTTTTGTATGACACAAACCTTGCATTGATTGGGCGTGGATTGTTCTTGTTTCTACTTATTTGTCCTGGCCGATGTATCCTCTGTGCAACATTTGGCTGGAGATTAATTTCGAGCTCATCTGCTGGTGAAACCAAGATCTTTTACCCGTCGTCTTTATCAACTTCTAACATTATAAGTGAGAGTATTTTCTCGTCTTATGCATTGCTCTTGTCTGTCAAGTTGAAAAACAGTTCGGTTTATTTTTTGAAGCAGCTCATTGCCCAGCTGTACTTTTTCTTTTTCAAGCAGACTCAACTTGTTTTCATGTTCATGTATCTTGGTTGTCTTCCGTTTTTTGTGGGAGATCAATTAGTTTGTTCAATTTCTCATGCATGTTTTTGATGGCTGGTTAAAGATTTCTTCATTTGAAGTTGATGTTTGTTTGCAGTAATCTCGTTGGTTGGTTGTTTTTTCATTATGTGATAGAACAGGGCTTACCAACCTTTCTCTGACCATGTACCCTTTCAGCATTCTGAAAGACTAGCATGTACCCCTTCAGCATTTCAACAGATGAACGTGTACCCCTAAAGTTTCTTACGGCAAAATATTTTATCACGATTATTCACAGATATATTTAACAATAGGCATATAACGGCTTTTGAGAATAATATTAACTGTTACATGTATAAATGTATAAATATTTGGAAATAAAAGGTATGTAAATATATATTTCGCTTCTGTTGCTAACCTCAAATGTACCCATTCGGACAGGCAAATGTACCCCAAGGGGTACATGTACTCCAGGTTGGGAACCTCTGTGGTAGAAGGTCCAATGTCAGCGGAGCAGCAAAATCAGCACCAAGTTCCACATGTATTGTTTACAATATTAATTAAAGCTATTAACTAGACTATTCCCCTGTCTTATTCCCATAGAATGTGAAATCTCACGTCTAACTGCAAAATCTCACGTAAAAATACCAATTATTGTTAAAAATCCAGCATGCAATATCTCCAATTATTTTGCCACAGTCAATTCACTGCAGAACATCAAACGAAGCCGTAAAAATTCCAAAATAAAGGACATGTCCGCAGAAGCGTTTCATATATCTCGCTTCACGTTTATCGACCAGCTTTCAATCATTAACCCAACGTGTCATTCTCTAACTTTTAAGTAATGAAATTACAAAAATTCCGCGCGGCTTTCATGGAATTGTTTGATATTCCTCTCCACGTTAAACAAATACGCGAGATCACGTGCTTTAGCTCCGTTGTGCAAGTACAGAGACGTATTTGCCGTCTTTGAAATTTGAATGAGTTCTGGTATGCCATTCGGTACGTTGCATGCGTTTACAGTAAAAGCCTGTTAAATAAAACCACGTTTTATTAGATGCTATTTGACTTGTAACAGAGTTTTTCGTTTCAAGCTACATTGTAAAAGCCCATAAAACCCGCAGTCAATAATCCAGACTCCGCCTTATAAATGCGTTTTAAACTATCTACTGTCCATTTTATTTGCAAACGTAAAAAGGCTCATTCTGATGGAACGAATTGTTCTCCAACGCCAACAATTGATACCTCGGTCTTCCACGCTCTTGGGTCAACAGTTCAGACGGTACAGCCGAGGCGTGTGTTCCATTCGACACAGACTTGAGAGAACAGCCTTTGAAGGCATAGATATTGCCAATGTTGTGAAAAACAAACGGATAATAATCTTAGAACGACGTTTCCATTTTGGCAAACCAGGTCGTATGTTGTTTTCTTCTATGTTGAGTAACTGATGGATGGCATTTTCGCCATCCAAATTCGTTATTTTACAGCTGGTGGAGATGCGCTGGTGGATAAAATTACCTCTTCTTTAAATTTGAAATCGGCAGGGACCAGGGTGTGTTTGTAAAGCGATATCTACTGTATTTCGTTGGGGTGCTAATGAGATTTGCACGACATGTGTTTGGGAATAGGAAGGGGGATTAGGTTGGAAACCACTGTGTTAACACCTGAAAAACCTCTGTTTAGCTTTAAATAATATGAAAAACAGCTGGTATTTAGCATTTTGTAAGCTCAAACCGTCTTTTCAGAAACCCTTACGTTTTTAAAGTAAGACGAAATTGGTGAAAGAGAAAGTAATTGATGACTGCAGCACCAAATCAAGAAATTTTTGTTTTTGCGATCCCGGAAATTTTTTGCTTTTGTCATAAAAATTTTTCACTTTTGCAATAACTCATCGTGAAAGTCATTAATTAATTCGTTTACAGTCCAGGTTTAGACAACATATTTACTACCACAGGACACATATATTGTGGAATATCGATCGTGGGTCGCGAAAATGATTAGTTTTATCTTAAAATGGCAGCATTGTCTTTCTATGGAAAATAAGAAGAAAAGCTATGAGAAGGAGCGGGAGATGCTTCTCGACTTAGGTCTGGGCGTCTGCTTGTCATGGAATTTCGTTGTGACGCGATCTTATGTTCTATCTTGGGCAATCAAAATTCTGATGCCGTCCATGTTAAATGTTTACGCGGGCCTTGTTGTACAGCACATTAGATCTTCCTCTGGGAATGGTTGCGATGTAGTGCAACAGTTAACCTCTATGAGGTCTCTAAGTACCCAACGGTTTTCATCAATATATGATAGTTCTGTTGGCTCCACACCAAGCCGGGCGAAGACAGGTTGAATATGTAAACACGCCAAGTTAATGTCCTTGGTAGACTCGGCCCCTTTCTTACGGGGTGTAGCCACCAGGCCTTGTCTCCCCGACCTTTTCTGGGGCATTGTGTTCACATGGCCGAACCATCGTATCTGGGATCTCTCAATTCTGAAAAGCGGCTCTACATTCATGTTTTATGAATATCACGCAGCTGCGTACTTTGTCGCGAAGTGTGACGCCGTGGCCACTTCACAAAAATCCTATCCCTGCCACTTGTACTTGAGATACTACTCTTTCAGGCATTACTCATTGTTCAAAACCAGAGATGAGGATCGGAATAAAGACCGATTTAAAATAGCGCATGCCTTTAGTTAAACTCGTGAATATGAGCGTTCTTACTTTTCATGCTCTTGCTAGAATTTCCCACAAATGCGACTGCAGCCAACTCAGTTACTTCAAAATGGCCCGGATCGGACTGAGGCTGAGCACATTCATTGGCACAGTGCCTAACTGTGATTATAATTTTAGGTAGTTGATTCAAGAGTGACGTGGAATCGCAATCCGAGAACATTAAATTAGAGCATTAAACCCTTGCCCCGCCATTTCAGGCTTCAGTTTGCCGCCAATTTTCTTCACCAAAATACGGTAAAGAGAATGAATGCATGAAAACCAAAACGATGTTCTAAGTCTCAAGCGCTTTACAGCTTGGTAAACTGCTGCATATAATGATGTTTGCACCAGATTCTGCTATTAATGCCCCATAAAGCAAATTTACGCTGTGTAGACCGGAAAATTACACTTGCTTCACCTGTAATATTTGTACCGTGATGGCAACGTGACCTGTGAGCGATGTAGATAGACAATTTTCCCTTGAGCTACAAAAATCAGTAGCTCCAGGACTGCGGTCTGCAGATGCATCGAAATAACCACAAGGTGCTGTACAAGTTCATCGGATAAACAAAGCAGTGAAAAGTACTTTATGTTTTGAGGCTTTCGGTGAGTTTTGAAGTTCAGTATTTGACAAAACAAAGTGGATCTTTTATGACAAATGAAACAGCCACAATAATCGAAAACATTGTTTTATTCGACGTTTCGGCTTATGCGTAAGCCATCATCAGGAATAAACGAAATGCGACAGTTAAAGGAAA
>JGI24022J15233_10006615_pt1 | contig 12597 bp, 5 predicted proteins | sample Ectturendosymbi2_FD_15233 | JGI IMG/M metagenome (IMG submission 15233)
TGCAGCGTGAAGAGTTTAGGATAGGAACAGCAGTTCAGAGGGACTGGTGTAGTACACGGCAAAACCACACCCGTGTTCCTTTCTAACGTTGGTTTAACTACTGCATCTGACAGAGAAATTGCACATGGGCAACTTAGCTTTTGCTGACAACGGCGGACTAGCAGATTTTTCCGCCATTGTCTCGCTTAACAGTGAGCTGAAATATTTACCAAAAAGCTTGATGGCGACAAATTTTACGCAGTGCTTCAGACCAACATCACATTGTTTCTCAGCCGTCCTGCAGGGGTATTAATCTCTGGTACGCAATTTCTGCTATTGTGTGCTGAGCAAAGTCTATCGTGAATACTGGAAATGCGCGCAGTGATGCGATTAAACGAAAAGCACGCAAAATACAAAGTTAAAAGATACTTAACAGCAAGTCTGAAAAAATCTGGTAAAAATTAGTTAAGTGGGCAGATAATTGGAAAGTACATAAATGCTTCTAAGTGAATTTTCTGTTTTGTAAAACAACCTCGTACGCCCGCAAATAAAACTGCAATGACAAAACACCGCTTGTATAACTGGACAGTTAGGCAACAATAATGAAAAGTGGTTTAGCTGCATGCGTAGACACACGTGACGAAGTGATAGACTTTCAACTGTGAACCCCAAAGCATTGCCTTTCAGTTGGGGCATAATGTTTACCACATCCGCTTCGCAGTGTAACTGCAACTTGTCTTATTTAAATTTGACCAAATACTCTACTGTTGCTTGACAGAAAACTACATCTGGAATTGTTAACACAAAAGCTAACTTACTTTGATTCCGATTATTCGCCTCTGAACCATGAGCCGTAATTTTTTTACGGAGCTAACAGTGCTGTGATACACCGTCAAATCACATAAAGGAACGCAAAAGTTGATGTGACAGCTTTACAGTGGTCCAATAGTCGGTGCTTGGTTAACGTAACAGACGATAGTTAGCAGCACAAGGTTTGCTGTAATCTTTTGAGGAATCAGCGACTGGGCTCTGCTTTCATTACTTTGCGATGATTCAGACTTCTACATCTGTTTTTAAGTGCAGTTTCTACAGTAGTCTCCCATTTGAATAATATTTCAGGTTTGCGGATTGGTTGTATTACGTGATATTAATTTCCTACTAAAAATTCTTGCTGCTAGATTCGACTGTGTCGCCTTTGCGGCTATCGCAGAATGTACACGTGGTGCAACCCGAAAAATGTGGGCATATGCTTTAGAAATGCCCATGTGCCAAAGAGAAATTTGCAGTAGCAGCAAAAGACAAATTCAAAATAGGGAATGAGACTGTGAGATGTTAACATGTCTTAGATATCAACTAGACGTAGGCCTACTTCACTCATAGAAAGTCGGCTCCTCGCTTCATTTTTCTTAAAAATGTGTTTGGAACACTTTTTCAGGCTACCTAATATTAGAGCGACTATTCAGCTGGTTCCACCTTCACAGCACTGAAAATTTTTAAAACCGCTGCGATGGTCTTGCGCAATGATGAAGCTCGCACATTTGACAGTTAGGCCGAGTACGTGTCGCGAATTGATTTCGCCTCCAACCGCACATATATTGTTTGGATGCTTTTTGGATTTTGAACTTGGTACAAACGAGACTTAGCAAGATTCGACTTCTAGATTTCAATGACTTGAAATACGAATTTACACCGACAGCGAAAACGTGATGCGAAACAAAGCTTCGACAACCTCAGGCCCGTAGCCACTGGGGTCACTTACCCCAAAATTTTGTTGTGCCCAGAATAAGGTTTTAAGCATATAATAACAAAAATCTTTTCCCCGTAAAAATGTATTTTACCCTCCCTAACCTTAATACCTGACTACGGGCCATGACAAGGTTGTAGAAGAGTGCAAGATGAATCACACATGTTGTGCGCTAAAGTTTCGAAGAATTACTGTCATCCTTTTCACGCAGTGTTTGTGAAGCGTAATGTTGAAGTTAGTGGTGTTTTTCGTTTGACATTACTCCGAAATGCAGTTGAGCCAACGGCTGTGATAACAAGTTTTCTACATCTTCCAAATTTCTCAGATATGTGTCAAAACTCTTTAGTACTGAGCCAACTTTGTTCGTTAACAACTGTACATTGCGTAGAGCAGATGTGTCCAACGTGTGGCCGCAGTCACCTTTCATATGGACCACGCCTCAAGACTTCAGATTGTGTTGTTGTATACGGCCTAGTAAAGCCTGGATTACGCTGCTGTGTTGGAGCGACGGCGGTTTCTCGCTCCAAAAAACGTTTTCCGTTGTGTAAATGTGTTGAGAGCGAAGATGAAAACGAAGACTATGACAGAGTGTTTTGGCTTTAAACCCTAAGCGAAATGCACGGACTAAATTAACCCGCACCTTACGGTTAAATGTTGGAAGAGAATGCTTGCTCGCGGGGGCCTTCACATGGTCAAATTTGCCCACTTTGAAGTTTGGACAACTTAGCGCAGAGTATTCATCAGTCAGTTTTGCAGTACCAGAAGCGATGGCAACCTTTGTGAAAGAGAGGCTGAAACATGGATTTGTACGAACTTTCATTACCATTAATTTCCGAGCTGCTACGCAACATTATACGAAGTCGAGCACATAGGCGCAACCAGGGAGGCCCAGGAGGCCATGGCCCCCTAAAGTCTTAGCATTTCTAGCCATTTTGTGCTTTGAGAAGCAGCGTCTCAAACAAAAATACTGTTGTTCGCCTAATGTTAAACATTTTGGCCCCACCAAATACTTGGGCTGGGTACGCCACTGGTCGAGCAGCCACCAGAACTTGCGGACGGTTGACAGCGCAAATACTATACTACTCCATTTGAAGAAACTCAGTACATGACGGGTCGGGACAGCTTTGACAATGTATGTGACATACTGTATAATGCATGGCGTGCGCCGAGAATTGATTGGCGTCAAACGTGGTTAACCTATCTTTTGATTATCCTTGATTTTGACAGTGTTTGTTCTTTTGTTGAATTGCGTTTGTGTGGACGAATGTTGAAAGATCCGCTGATTTCATCCACTTTCAACTATGTTCATTTGCCACACATGTTAAGCAATTAGTTCCCGCTAAAAACTTCAGGTGTTCCGTTTACAGCAGCTTAAATGTACTGAAATGACTTCGTTTTTTCAAATTCAACAATACCACTGATTTGTAAGCGGGGGCCAATTCAGGGTGAAAACAGTGTTCAAGTGGGCCTACTGTACCATTGATGTTTTGTGTACTCACCACATGCTTTTGAGGCAATGCCAGGTAACGACGTGCAGGCCTACATCGCACAATGTACGTAAGTTTATCGCGCGCCCAAATGCAGACAAACAGGAGTTTCTTCTTTTTTGTTTCAAGCAGCTTATTTGTTGCTGTATTGGTTTCATTAATATAAGCCTGAATTTTTTTTGGCGGGTGCAGCTTCGCAAAATTGTTTAAAAAGCAAGCTCCTGAGAGCAGCATAGGCAGGATGGCGTACTTGTGCGATTTCAAGAGTTGACCGAAATGATTTGTTTTATTTATCCCAGAAGTTCATGACCCACTGGGGGGCTCATGGAGTGGCTATGATTCACTGTCATGTGATCTGTACACAGTTTGAAGATATGTTACTTCAGATATATTCATGGTCTGCCGCAATTTCCGTCCCTATACCCACTCATTTTCATCATTAGCATGTGAGGTAGGAGCATTTCATATCCTGAAGTTGACCCGTATCCACAAGATGGAGATTTTTGGAGTAGTGATATCGCAACGGGCTGTTGTTTTTGATATGAATACACCATGGAACCAATAAAGCGTCCGCCGGAAAACCACTGGCGTTCACAATTTATCAGTTGGAGTTCAGGAACCATTGCATGCTCCTGTTTTGATGGCTTTCTCAGAATTTCCTAATTGATGCTCAAAAAGTGCACTAGATCCTCTTGCTGGATAATGACAAACTTAAAAGCATTTGCAATAATGCAACAACGGGTGTTCCTCTGCAGTAGGGATGCCATGCGTCCTCTTTCTGGAGGACATTTCCTCTTTTTCATGAAAAACGAAATTTCCTCCCAAGGCATTAAATCTGTCTAAATGTTCTCGTATTTCTTAAATTTACGCAGCGATAATGTTGTACAGTATTTGCGTATGGTAAGGTAAGCCGTCCCTACTCAACTGCAACACGATACGAGCTGATAGTGTAGCCTAGTTTGAGAGGGTCTCCTAGTTGTATTATGTTTTAGCTAAGTTGATATGCGGGCTGTGAAGTGAGAATGCTTTGCCATTAATTGTTACGTCATTGTGTAAGCTCTTTTTCGGTATCTCCTCTTTTTTGGTATCTCAACGACTTTTGGCATTATAGTGCTGACTCCATTGTACTATAGTAACTTTGATGATTCCTTATACGATGAAAGTGTACTGTACAAAGCCTAGTTTGGTTGTTGCGAGTAGTGTCAAAAAGAAAATTCCAATTTACTGAAGAACTACGACCAAAGTATGTCCTTTTTCAGAAAAGGACAAAATGATTTAATCTGTGTGCTGTGCATCACATGTGGATATGGAACGTTTGTTTCTGTGGCAAACAAAAGGAGGCTAAGCCTAGATATGCATATTCACAGAACAAAGTATAAAAACTATCAGAGGAATAACTTCGTCAATTAAAGTGACTATTTCTGCAAGTCTGTTTCAAAGAATGAAGATGGTATTGCAGCTGCTGAAGCTACATGGCAGCATTTCACACTGCAAAGCGCCATTATAGCCATATATCCAATGACTAAACTGCTTATTTAAAATGGACATTTATTTCCTGATTCAAACCTTTCAAAAAGTGTTCTTGTGCTCGCACCAAAGTTGAAGCTATTGTTTACCAATGTACTTTCCCTTGTTTGTTCAGTATACGGTGAAAGATACAAAAGAAAATGAAATTATATTTCTGAGTGCCAACTGGTGATAGCAATCACAAATCCACATAACTCTCCTATTGTACTACAATATTTTGTATGGAAAAATGGCGGTGTACAGTCTAAATTCCTTGAAGTCAACGCACTAAAGACGGAACATCTCTGACAATTGCAAGTGAAGGAAAGGAAACCTTGAAGAAAAAAGACTGTTTGACATATATTTCTTTTACTGGTGACAACTGCAACACAAACTTTGGTGGCTTAGTTCGAAAGAAAGGTAACAATGTTTTCCCTCGTTTGAAAGAAGGCTTACACACACTGATTGGCGTTGGTTACTTGGCATATATTTTCAATACCTGTTGTATCATGAGGCCAATCAGATGAACCTTGATGTTGAAAGCGTTATCTACACCAGGATTTCTCAAACTTTTGGTGTTATGGAGCCCATGAAGAGAATGACCATAATTTACGGAGCCCCACAATAAATTTATAAAAATTACGCCCCTGGTAATATCTATTGGGAACTAATAAATAACGCCATATTTCAATTACCGCCACGTTGCCACATTTCGACGCAACGGTTGTCAAATTTTATTAATGCCATTATTGCTTCTTAGGTCAGTTGCAAAATTAGCCGCCAAGTCAGTATTCTAACAAGCAAGCNAATAGCCCCGAGGTTTCTCTCGCGAGCCCCGTACTTCGAGAACCTATGATCTACACGACCTACCAGTAATTTTGCATTTACACTATGCGCACAAAGGAGCTAAAAGATCATTGTAACTTTGTGGAAATTGAGTACTGAAACTGTTTTTTACCGTGTGATCAGGTGGTTATCACGTTATCCTAGCTTGTCAAGGATGCTTCAAATGTACCCAGCTTTATAATCACACTTCATGTTCATCCACAAGTTGGCTGTTGAAGTCTTTGAGCGAACTCTATTCAACACATTTGCCATCACGTGATTGTTTCTAATGTGCAAGATCAGAACACTGGTAAGTCAAAAGCATCAACTGCTGAGGTTGTATTGTTCGTCACCACTGTTAATTCAATGATTCAAGAAAGAGAAGCAGGTGAACATATCAACCACGTTAGATAAGCACAGAAAAAACAAAGAAGTTAAGGATCGTGACTGATTTATTCATGTCAAATGTATCTGCCTTGTAAAAACCTTTGGTTGCTTCTCTGGATAAAAAGAACAATTTAATTGCTGAATTTAAATGCTTTTGACTGGTTGCTTCTGTTGCAAACATCTACATGGGAAAATTTTGAACCATGTGAGGAGTGTCTGCTTGAGAAAATTGTTGCTAGTAAAGCCCAATTGTTTGACCAATGCCGCAACTTGTGTAACTTCGCTCAAAAAGAGTGGGAAACACGTGCAATGTATTGTAAAACGATGGCACATGAAAGTGGGGCAAAATATTTTGCAAACTGCAATACCATTGGATCCTTTAGCGAATTATTAAAGATTGCAGTTTTACTTCGGGGTTTTGGTCAAAACGCTAACGTGCTAAGTATTTTTTTTCCTTGGTGTTGCCATAATGACCTAAAAATAGAGCTTTCCTGTTGAGTCAGTTTCTACTCTATTAAAGTTGGTGCACAATTTCCAGCATTTTTATATTGTCAATGGTGATTCTACACTGTAGAGTTGTTGAAGAAAGTTTAGGTAACTGCAAAATATGCATGGGCTAAATAGGACTAGTAAATTAGGATTGTTTTTGTGTTGTTCGACTAAAACATCGTCTACATTGGACGTCTCATTTCAAACCCACGTGACAGCCGTAGGTTTTCTTCCTTTTTGCTGATGAAAATATGATAGCCCTACTCCTGAAGGGAATCTTATTCTGAAAACAAAAATTCATCGCTGAATTCATCATGCAGGGCATGTCACTAAACTACCACCATTTTGTTGTCCTTATAAATCCTACGAGTATGACATCTGAGTCAGTGTAAAATTTGCCAATCAGGGATTTCTCGCGAATGCAAAGCTTTTTCGCAGCCGAGACTTCAATTTCTTTCAACAGCAGCGCGTAATTCCAAGTTCCTTCCCATAGGAAAACTTAATTCCATCTATTTTATGATAGGCAAGTAATACCACACTTACACGTGTGGCCTGACGGTCACGGTGTGTTTACGAAATGAGTTCTCGCATTTCTTCCAACGAACGTGTGCTGCAGTCATGCACGTGTTTACCACACGGATAAGAACGGCAGTTTTACAAAGAAGTGTTTTCTGGGTCCGTATAATATTTCCTATGTTCAGATAATTTGGACGCGCCTAAATCGTTAAATGGACGCACCCAAACTGTGTAAGACCAGTCAAAAAGTTGTAACGGCTGAGTTCGTTGAGCTTTAAGCACGTTACATCGTCAGCTTCACTGAACTTTATTTACTCCTAAATCGAGTTTGTAAAGCACAGAAAACTTCAAGTGTTCGCCTGTTATGGCCGTATGTGGTCAACACAAAACATGTCAGCTGCGGCACAAGTTACCACGAAGGGCAAATATATGATAGTATCGCTAGTGCGTTTTATGTAAAGTCGTTTGTTATTTGTATCAGACGGACTAATCTGCAGTGAGCGAAGCAATGGTAAAACGAAACATTACATCAGTTTGCCATTCTGACACCGATCAACGATCAAAGCCGACAACCTGAAACCCGCTGGCTTAGAAAAAGCGTACTTAAGCTTCCAGTTGATGTGGTTGTTCTATAAATAATCAGCATTCACAATTCTCACATGCTGCGATTCTTAGTCCTCCTTCACAATACTAGGGGTGCCATTCGATTCCGGATGACAAGTGCGCTCTGGCAAACTTTCCTTCTCAACAATCATAGTGAGTAATTCACCATGGACCAGGCCATGTTTGCACGGAAAAACAAAACATTTTTGAATACCGAACCGGAACAAACGTCTCTCTACAGAGAAATAGGCACTTCTGCTTCTGAAATTCATTCCTTTCACGTTTAATACGACACTGAACGAAATGAACGCTTCTTCAAAAATCATTCCTACAATATTGTGTCAGAGGGCGCTTTAAATCGGAAGTTTTGAAAAGGTGGAAAAAAGTACTGAAATCAACTGGAAGGTCATTAGGTTTATCCGGCAACCTCCGTATCGGAGATAATACCGGATCTAACACGTGGACTCCTTCAATTTCTTTTAAATGCACATCAAACTGAAGGGCTGTCAAAATCAGGTTTTGTAAGTTTGTCACAACGCGATAAGATGCTGACCAGCAAAAATAAATTGTGCGAATGGTTATCCAGTACAACAGTTTGTATCGATGTACTTATGCTTGGACCTGACTTCGTTATATTGCCAACTCAAACACAGCTTTGCGCATTTCCAGTCTCACATCGATCCATGTTCAGCACGAATATCCTAATCGTTTCTTTGTAGTAATTAACTTACAAATACTGGGGTGTTGCTTTAGTCGTCCGGACGAATTAGTGGAAAGTCAACGTACTTTTCAAGCATACGAAGTTGGCAAAAAAGATTTTTGAATAAAGCGTGACACTTCTGGCAATTGCCGTCATACAACATTCAATCTTCTTTTTTATGTAGTCCGGTGCTTCCTGACGGTATGAATGAAATTTTTGCAAGGGTGAGTGAACTTTCTGTTCCTAATTCTTTCTATCCTCTGGTAACGTGTATTTAACTTGTTTTTTTAGCTTGCATTTAACTTGTTTTTTTTAGCCAACACATACCTGCAATCGTGAATAAAATGTTGAATTTCAAGCGTTCTAACTTTGCGTCTTCACCATTCAGCCAACTTATCACTTCAGAAAAAACGTAGTATGGTGCAGTTAGCTGCGTCTATGACGTAATAGGGATGTATGTCACCGAGAGATACCTATGTTTTATTCACTCGAGTGACGGATGCTCGCCATGAACGTCCTGTACTCCTGTGCGAATCTTATCTATTAAAATCGCAGTACTTCCGAAAGTTCCATTCTTGATCTCGAGAAAAACCCAGACACATACATGAACACTGATCAGTGGTCACTGTTAGAGTTTCCTTACCAAACGAAAGCTAGTAGTACATGAGTTGCCTGGTCGTCCTATTTGTTTGTTACCACTTAGGTATTGATTCCAACATCTAATACGCGTTTGTATCTCAGGTGACCTCCAGAGTGTCTAAGAAATACGCAAACAAAACAAATTTACTTTGATGAAGACAAATGCAAATCTACAGATGAAATCGTTCAGGGTAGATCAGTTTCATCAGCTTTTTAGTTTAAAAGGACCAGGTTTATAAAGAAAAGTTATAAGTTCCCTTCAGCAAGATTTTTGTCTGAGCGTCTTTAAAAACATATCGTAATCATGGGAAGTATTGAGTTGGTTTGCTTGAATTCCCGGAGTATAAAGAAGATGTATTAAGTCTTGCAACAACTGGTGCTCATGATTACCACATACAAAAGGTTAAGAAGCACTGGCTTCGTACTTCCACAGTTACCCGTAATCACAACCGCTGTACCCATCATTGCTCAATCGACATTACCCAGATGGTTCCGAGTGATAATGAACAACCGTGAATGAGCACGCATACCCCATCGAACATGCGTCGCGCAGCTGCATTCCCTTGTGTAGGTGCTACCGCAAACTCCAAGCGTGCTTTCGTTCCATAGCTAGCTACTCACTCTAGCGATATGCTACTTAGAAAGGTTTCTTGAATGTAGTTCATATGTTAATCTTGTTATTGTTTGATCACGTTATAGTATCTACTCATAGTAAACAGAATGAATTTTTATGAATAGTAAACATTTAAATAAATAGATTAATTTAAAGCCCTAACTCATGTGTCTAGCGACAATATCAAAATGCTTATGTCTAAATTAATTTTTGCTCGCTCCTTCGTCATTGTTGACAGCAAAACTTCCTTCACGTTATTAAGGAGTTGGGGTCGGGAATTTTTGGAAGGAGTCAGAGTTTGAGTCGGACATTTTACCTCCGACTCCGCAACCCTGACCACAACGGTGTCTTACTTGAATGAAGCGTGACTACATTGCCAAGAAACAACTCTTTCAACTACATTTTACCGTGTGCCTGTGTAAATTGCTAGCAATTAATATGATCATGTAATTTTTTTCAGTTTGAATCTATGAGTTCTTTTGAGTATAAGCCTATAAATTTTTTCAGTTTCTCGGCTGGCAATCACGGTGAAATTTTTTCTCGCCACTGCACACATTACTGCCACTATGACAAGCAGTAATTGATTCTCACGTTGGTACATGCAATGTGTATGATGATTCACTGTGCAATTTTTCGATTTGTTCAATTTCCTCATGCTAGTCATCTTCTGAGATTTGTGACAGCCAACGGCAGCAATGCTGATAAGATTTGTCGACAGCCTGGCTAAACCTTTTTGTTGTCAGCCATTTTTGTCGACAACATTCGTCGACAGCCTGGCTAAACATTGATTTTACGTCGTTTACAGAATGCTACTGTGCATGTCAGTGAGCTTGTACTGGGTGAACTTTAAACAAACAGTACTTGAAGTTTTATTAACCTTAGTTCACGTCCGTCCTTAATAAGCTTTTGTTCAAGGCCTAAAAATTCCATTTCCTACCTAATGCTTCTTCAGATCAGAGATGTAAATGGACCTCATTATGAAGCCTGAACCCGGCCCGAGCGCAACATTTACTTTTGAAACCCGATTTAAGCCCGAAAATCAAATTGTGTGCTAATTTCGTCATTGTCGTCACCTTCCCAGAAACCGTGGGAGACTTACCCGAGTAGAGAACAAACGAACGCAGCTGTGTTTGCAATTCTACAATTAGCTGAAGAAAAATCCGGCTTTTTGGGCCCGGCCCGACCCAAAAAGCCTAGCCCGACTTACATCTCTGCTTCAGCTAGGAGCATGAAATTTCACTCTCTCCGCATTTGTCACATATTGCGCGATATCCGAAACAGATGTTAACAACGTCATCGAAATACTTAGGTGGGGAAAGAAAAGTACTTTTTTTCTAACGAAAAAAGAGCGACGACGAGTCAAGAAAAGCGACCAATTATCGAAGGTGTTCTTGTGTGCAAGGTGCACTGATTTTTGCTGTGTGAAATACTTCATACCTGAATATTGTCATACCAACTGGCGCCTCTTGGGTGCATGGAAAAAGTGATCATTCAGCGCCCAGTGTGTTAAATTGGTTGCATTGAACCTATTTAACGCCGTATTTTTGACAATACCGCAGTGCCTCAGAATAAGAGTAACAACAAAGAATGGAGAGGGTAAAATGATGCTCACGTGTACACAAGATCGAAATCTGCTTCTGAATTTGAGGCAGCAGGCCACAAACCCGAAGGCAGCAAATTTCGTGACATGCTTCCTTAAAGATCGACATGCGAACTACGTTAGAAGTTTATCTCAGAACCAGAAGAGAGAATGTACAAACTTTTTCCACCACGGTGCACTTCCAGAGTCGGTCATAAGCCTGCTAATGTTTAGAACACCTTAAAACTTACTACTCTACGTGCATGCCAACATGACTTTTAGCATCAAGAAGAAGTTATTGGCAAACAAAATGGATATGGCAAAAAAACAACGCAATGCATGCTTATGATTGTTTCAAGTCGCCAGTGACACGGAACTCTGTTTGCGGGAGAAGAGCTTTTGAGATCGACTGGGGTAGCAACAGAATTCTGGCAAATCGCTGTTTGGAATCAATTCTTGCTACAGTAATCTTACTGAAATGGAGTTCAATCAATTAACTACACTTCTTACTTTTGGATGTGTAAATCTGAATGGCTTGGTCATTGTGATGTGATAGCTACCGAATGACAGACAAGTGGTGCCGCTTGCACAGAGAGCATGCATTATCTCAAATATGAAATCTTGAAACAAAGTGGTTCAACACGTTAGGAGTTAGGATTTTGGGGTGTCAAGTGCGAAGACAATGGGACAAATACGCGATCACATATAGAGAGTAAGGTTGGATAGTTACAGTTTTAAATAGAGGTTGGATAGTAAATAAATGAACTGGGCAACAAGCAGCTTCATCAGATATGCCGGCCAAGATTACACGGGGCTGAGTTCGTCAAAGGGAAAACATTGAAAACTATTTCAGCAGAAACTGTAGCAGACAAAGGAACTTTTCGCCCAGGTACGAAAGAGCATTTTCCATCCACGCCACAACAAATGGCTTCATCGTGTGTTCGCGACATCGGGCACAGCTCAGCTGGTGCTTCTGCAGTCAGTAATAGTGAGATAGAGTGGGTGGGTTACTTTAATGGCAAGACACACAACTGCCTTTTGTGTAATCTTTGGCCGGCACATATTTTGAAACATGGACCAACTTTCGCTAATATAAGAAAACGAAGGTGAATGCATGTGCACCACAAGGTCGACTCCAACAATAGAATTAACGGCAGATTCACCTTCCAACCTGACCCCTGACTCCAATTCAAACTTTGCCAAAATGCGGCTGGACTACTAACCGTTAAATGTTACACCTGAAACTGAGATCGATCAACTTACCTGTGACGGAAACTTACCTGCTTAATAGGCACTATCTATTTCTACGTAAGACTATCTCACCTTCGCGTTTACATAGCACCGTATCTGGGGCCCATACGGGATCTTGGACCACGAAGCAAGGCGCCGCGACTAGCCATTCTCATACCAGGTCGAGGACCTCGTGGTGGAGGACCTGAATAAAAAATGTACAGCCTGACGTTTTATGACGAAACGCTGAATTCAGCTCAATTCCAATTAATCACCTCTCATGCGTAGACCGCGTTCCAT
>JGI24022J15233_10006617_pt1 | contig 12594 bp, 7 predicted proteins | sample Ectturendosymbi2_FD_15233 | JGI IMG/M metagenome (IMG submission 15233)
ATAATTCACTGTCGAAAATGTAAAGTTTCTACCTTATGTGGTTTTTGCGATATAAAAATTTTTAATGTGTGCAGGACTTTATGGACACCCTGTACATACTTGAATGGAGATATGTGCAAGTTTGAATCATCGCAAAAAGAAGAAAGCAGAAGGCAGTCGACTGATTCCTCGAAAGCATACAGAAACACTAGTGCTTTTAAGTGTAAGGACAATAAGTGTTATTAGAAGTCATAAGCATGTGGTTTAAACAGAGGAAATCAATGAGTTTGATTTATCAGCAAATGATGACAAAAAGTTGATCTCGACGATGGAATCATAACACTTGCCTATGGTTGCAAAGACAGTTGATCGCCACATATCTATATAGAAACTGAGTAATTTCTATAGAAATGCAAAGTGTTTTACATTCCTCTTTTTACAACTGCTTATGCCTGTATCTTTCACATTTCTCAACTCAATAATTTGGTTGGGGACCATACAATCGAGCATTCGTCCCAGCAGTGTCGGATTAACCATTAGGCAAATAAGGCACGTGCCTTAGGGCCAGTAAAAAATCCAGGCCATAGAAGAGAAAAGTGAGAAAATTGTGATAAGTCCTGGTGATGACAAAAATGTTTTCATGTTTTTCAATGTAAATGAATATTTATTGTTATAAATATATTTATCTATTGGCTAATCCTCACGATTAATATTGTTGATTAGAACTTGTTTTATTTCAATCTCATTTGTACGACTCACTCAGATGTTGCAATATCTAGTTGGCCAGTCAGCTGTGGATTGTTGCGTCGAAGCAGTTTCATATTTTGATTTATTGCAGCGCCTGTATGCATTCTTTGTATTATCAACACATCGTTGGGGTGTCCTGATGACCCACGGTAGAGAGCAACCTGAATGACTTGTTCCAAAACACCCGGATACCCGGTGGTCTGCTCGAGCTGATGCCTCAGAAGCATTTTACAAGGGTTATCACCAGTCTCTCCAGTAGATCTCCCCAGATGCTACTCAGAATAGCCGCACACGAAATGAAGCAGATGCATTTGTCAAACACATGAACACCATTGAAATTGCCCTAATGTGTGAACTTTGGAATGACATTTTGCAGCGCTTCAACAGCAGTAGTAAGTTGCTGTAAAGTAATACCATCGAACTAAACCAGCTATTGGCCCGCTCAAAAGCTTGGACAAATTCTTGGGTGAATGCTGAGGGAAGTTTGACTATTATGAGCAGCAGGCAGGTGATCGTTGTGGCAGCAGTACATACAAATCTGAAAGTCAGAGACTACCCAAGCGTCAGGGGTATCTCAGTGATGGAGATGCCGTAGATGCCGTGGAAGGATGTCGAGCCAGCAAACGTTTAAAGTCATCAGACTCATCACCTTTTATGTCATCACTGATCAACTGAAGAGCGCCTTATGGAGAAACGTATTGAGGCATATTCCCTGGTGCTGCAGATATTTGGTGTTTTAACTGAGTATGAATCTACGTCAGATGAAGATATTGATGTTGCTAATGCTATCACAAGACTTGTTGATCTGTATTCGAAGGACCTGTCATCCAATTTCCCAGCAAAATTTCGTCAATGTATATGCTGGATCAAAGAGCAGAGTCACGATGAAATAGCATCAACTGGAAGTGTCCAGATGATGTTTAAAATGCTGTACACTACTGGCGTTTATCGTGGATCTCCGAACACGGAAGTAGCACTCCGAATTTACTTATCTCTGATGGCTACGAATTTCTCTGGGGAACGCTCGTTTTCGCAACTAAAAAGAATTAAAGATGTCAAACCAGTGGCGTAGGAGGCGGGGGTGCCGGGGGTGCAAGCGCACCCCCAAAAGCTTTGATTTGTTGAAAATCCGCGCAAAATCTCTGAAAATGTTGGCAAAAATTCTGAAATTTTTGGCAAAATCCCTGAAAATCCGAACAAAATCCGTAAATATCTAAGCAAAATCCATAAAAATCTGGGCGAAATGGCGCCCAATTTTGTTTGACTTCAGAAAATTTCGCCCAAGATTTTCAGAAAAACAAGTGAAGACCATTTTTTGGGGGTCACCCAACAAAAACGGTCGGCGAAATTTGCACAACAACTTTTTTGGCAAGTTGGGGAAAATTTGGGCAAAATTCCTTTGCACCCCCGAGAATTTGCTTGCTCCCACACCTATGTGTCAAACGATCAACAATGGGTCAACAACGTCTTGGTACACTGGCACTTTTGCGTATTGAAAGAAATTTGCTTAAAAAATTGACTTAAAAAGTAGTTGATGAATTTTCTGTTTCAAAAGCGCGCAAAGTTGTAATCTAACTGGGCACATGAAGGCTACCAACCAAAATTACTGTTAAAAATATTGGCTGTTCTGAAATATTGTGCAATATATTTTCTGTTGCCAGGTCCAACTTTTTCTTCTTTTGAGCCGGAAATATCCCCATTTCAGGCCACTCATCAAAATATGCCTTAGGGCCAGCTGAGCCTTAATCCGGCCCTGCGTCCCAGGCATCATCAAATCTCAGAACGCCGTTGTGGATAGTGCAGTGGCATATGCTTTGAAAAAATCTCAGAAGGCAGTTGTCAGTAAGCATTGCATGTTTCGCAAATACTGGTAACCTTGCAATAATTATCCAAGCTTCACCGTGACTGTGCACACACAACATGTTTGACAAACAAACAAAGTGGCCATTACTTTTCGTGAGCTAATTAACCGCAAAACCACTGGTGCTAAGACGTGCCGTTTTTGAGCTGTAATGTTGCGTTGCAGTAGGCTATAATAAGGGAATGAATTTTCCGCAGAAACTTCTACGCTTTTCATCAATAAACTCCTTTTTCGCTGAAATTCTCTCGAGAAATGAGGCTGACTTTTTCTATTTCTGTACTGTCGCATAACATCAAACTTTTGAGTAAATCAAAACCTGAGAAGCAAGGAAATCGCAAAAAATGGAAATCGGACGTGAAATGTGAACTTAAGTGATAAATTTATTTCCCACTCGGATTATATTCATCTTGTCAGTGTGATTTAGCTCGAACAAGATTTTCCTGATTGAATGCAAATGACAAACAAGAAGAATACAAGTGTTTTAGTAATGAGGCAATTGAGACATGTTTTCGTATTTCAATACAACTGGCACTTCTTGCAATAGCTTCTTTGGTTGCTTTATTGACAAATCAAGCATTTGCGCAGGTGCAAATAAACAGACGTTTTGATGTGTGATCAGGTATAGCGGAAAAATCGGTGAGACGACTCAGTTTTTCATTGAGAAATGCGTTATAATTTTGTAGCTCGGTGTTGGTTTTCACCTTAGTATTTGATGGTTACTAGGAAAAACAACAAGGAATTTCCTTACTATAATGAATCAAACAAGCTAAACAACCCAACTTGTTGATATAAATCGTACTTTGATGCGACAAAATCACTTAAATAGCATGGGCTACATTCATTTTTATCCCCGCTCTTCCACTAGGGAGTGTCACCGGGACAGCAGCCGTAGGAAGAATCCAGGGTGGGCAATAGTGGATTTTTCCCGAGGAAGCCAAAAAGATTGTTCAAGGGGTGATCAAAAGTGGTGAGATTTCCTTTTTCCCTCTCAAAATTAGAAAAGCAAACATAATTTGTTAAAATTGTAGTTGCAAAATGTCAAATTTCAAAATCTATTGGAGGCATGGTCTCCCATTACCCCTTTCAGAGGCCCTTTGCGAGGTAAAAAGAAATACAACCTTGTGAAAGAGAAAAACAAAGCCAACTTCTATCAACTACTTTGCCGTTGTTAGTCTAGCGGCTAAAAAGTCTGGTGGTGCGTTTACCTGACCAGTTTGTGGCTTTTCGTTGCTGTGGTACAGAATGGTTTTCATCGCAATGTCGCAGAGTTTGTTTTTCAGCCAATATTCCCGTAATTTTCCGGTATCTTGCGTGGCCAGGAACCAATATTGTTTCCGCCAGTAACGGGAGTCGTGTTTCAGCCTATTTGACGTATTTTAACAAAATGGTTCCTGTACGTTTGTAGGGCCCTGCGCAAGAGAGAACTGAGAACATTGCAAGCCTTTTATATTTCCAAAATAATTGAACCACTGCTCAAACGTGAAGTGAAAAACGAAAAATTCTTTATAATGACTTAAATTATTTTATGTTTACCTTTATTGTTATAGCTCGTTACATACAGAATACACATGTTTTCAGTTACAGCTGGGGTTGTTGTACGAAATATTAACGTACATAAATGTTAACATCTCTCAAGTAGCGCCGCTGTCACTACTCATAAGTTTTTTTGCTTGATCCCCTGGAATGAGCAAACCATAAAGCTGAGTGAATTTGACAAAATTTGCCGGATCCATATATGCATGTATAAGAAAGCAGAAAAATAGGAAGAGTAATGATGAGAAAGGTGGCGATAAGCAGAAAAGTGAGATCAAACGCGAAAATCAAAATCAAGGCCAAATTCAGCTTGTGAATGCTTGAATGTAATGTTCAAGATGCTTTATTTTTCCAGATAACTTGTCCATGAACGGAACATTTGCACTAAAGCATTATTTTTTTTCATTTTAAATTTTTGTAAGAAAAATGTACGGGTGGAAAGGCCAGCATTTTATGGTTGACCTCTGGCGGCATTTAACTTCGCTGCGCCACTGGCTCTGAGACACAAAATGTGGTAAAATACAAGCTATCTATAGCTTGGTATAATGAATAATTGATTTTATGCAGTCATGACAATGTTTTATCAATGTTCAGTATTTGCAGTTCAAAATTTGTGGAAGACGACGTCTTTTAACCCTGCGTGACTAGCCGCCTGGCAACAGTCATTGGTAGATATGTGGTTTTGAACCTTTTGTTGTCATTGCAAACTCGTAGACAGCTGAAGCCGGCAACAAAAAGACAATTTTAGCATGGTTAGCAAAATCTGCAACTGACAGATCATGGGCCACCAAACTTTTTGTCAGAGGACAAAGCTTTTGGAAACCTCTGGTCTAGAGATACAAGCCTGTTCTCCTATGTATCATGTCAGGAAAGTTAGGGGAGTGATGTGANTTTCATTGATCCAATGCATCCAGTCTCTTTTCTTGATTAATAATTGTTATATTAGTACAGTTATACCCACTACATATAGCAGTAACCTTCAGCACAGTTCATCAATATTTGTACATGTAGCCTAGCGTAGACCATGAGATTCGCTTGTGCTGTATATATGATCTCTCTGTTTTGATATCTTACACCCTGTAAAATTAAGCTTCTCATTGCATTGCTGTTAATAGCGATTACCCTGATTCTTGAATTGTCAACTGTCATAGTGCGAGCATTACAAATGGGCAATACAGAACTTGTGAATATATTACTGTGCGTGCTGGCTTGCTCTAACCAATCAGGGCAGCCTATTGTTTGACTAAGAACATGCCATGTGTTGGTATAGTTTGTTTGGCAAACATTTTAACAAATATATAGCAAAAATTTTGACAACGGCAATATTATTGGAAATATAGATTTTTCGATATTTAATGTTTTTTGCATATATTTTCCACACATTTCAGTTTTCAAAGTTTGAAAAATAAAAAAGATTTTTTAAAATGGGATTCAAGACGCCTATTCAGTTGGTAAAATAGCTCCACTGTTTTAATCATAGTCTCCGAAATTGCTTGCAGAACCAAAAATTATGTCACTATGACTATCTTGACTAGGGGCGCATATTGAATGATTTACTTTGATCTCAGCAAATCAAATTTATTTAAGCTAACATGCTGAAAGCGTTCGGACTTACCTGCAATGGTAACGCATGTTTTACATCTTCAACCACCCTGTAAGTGCATGGGCGCAATTTGGTGGGGTACACGGTGGAAGTGCCCCCCACACTTTTTTAGGTGGGGAGAATATAATATGTCATGCCCCTCCACTTTCTTCTCATTAGGTTTTGTAATTGGAGAGGTTTAAAAAAAGTGATGCTTGTCACATTTCGTGTGAAGAGTTTTTCATGTTAGATGGTAGGTTACACATAGTCAAGTTCATGTTGAAACAGAGTTTGGCGTGGTATCACTGATTCCGTTAATTTATAAATTTTACAATAGCTTCGTTAATAGAATTTTTTGAATTTTTCAAATTTCTAGTTACTGTGAAAGATGGTTAACTGCTTTTGTCCAACATTTTAACCTGTGTAGTATACTGTTAGAAAGGTTATTTTCTTGTTACAGTGAGAGTATTACAGCTCCACATTGGAAACACCACAGTACAGCCATTATTTGTTTCGTGCAGAAATTTAATGGGCTATCCTTTAACATTGGTTGTTCAGAAACAGACAGCGTATAATTTGATGATGCTGGTACAGGGGCGGGCAAATAGCGGCCCGTGGGCCGCATGTCGCCTGCCACAGCGTTTTCCGTTGCCTGCGGAAACATTCAGGAAAAATATTCAAATCTGAAATTTCCTTCAATTTATCACAGTACATGTTAGTGCTGAGGTTACCTTGAACCGAGACTTGCTTTTGTATCCATCAACTTGCTTCTATTGGCATTAGAAGATACGGCCCTCCTCTAAACACAACCTTTTCAATGTGGTTCCCGCACCAAATTAATTGTCCACCCTTGTACTAGTGTACTTGTTAGAAAGTTAGATTTTCAGGAAAATATCTGCAAAGCGTTTGCCGAAGACAAAAATGCAACACTATTGTGGAGACTTAGTTTTGGGATGGGCAGTTTTGCAACAAACTTTCTTCAACTATTAGTGAACAGGATTTCAATCAAAACGTTGGAGAAGTTGCCTACAGTACTTACCTGGCTGTATATTGACCTATAGCTCAAAACGTAGGGACTTGACTAGGAAATAAGGATAAAATATACATTTATCCTCACTTCTTGTAATGTCGCGACAATGGTGACCAACAAATAAAAATATATTTTTTCCGTGACTCTTGAACTTTTTGATCGTGCTGAATGGATTGGTTCGTAAGTCAACTGATTTGCTTGAGTTTAACCAAACCCACAATGCAGTAACGTTTTCATCCAAGTGCGAAACGTTTGCTTTGCAAGTACATCACACCTAGTTTTGTTGGACATTCTTCTCGTGTTAAAGGTGAAACTTGGTAGTTTTTGCCAATTCACCGTTGTGCACCAAACATTTTCATGTCGTTATGCAAGTACACTAGAACTCTTAGAATGAAACCTTTGACATGGTACAGAGTTGTAGGTCAGGCCCAGGCTTTTCGGGTCTGGCTGGACTCGAGCTTAAGTTTGTCAAAATATTTCGGGCCTGCATACAAAACTTTTTTATAGCATAAAGAGTAACGATTTCTTTAATTCGTGACGTAGATTCGTTGTGCTCACAGCGGTAACTTCTGTGAGTGAAGTGATTGCGATTTTTTTCAGCTAATTCTGTTTGCAAACACAGCTGCGTTCTTTACTTCTCTGTTCGGATAAGTCTCACACTATTTTTGAGAAGGCGACAGCGGTGAGGAAGTTAGCAGGCGATGGCTTTGCCTCAAAGAGATCAATCACTCACGCGATACTTGGCTTGTTTCAAGAAGCCTACAAGCCGGCTTACCATGCCTATAGCACCGTCGTGGATAGTTTCGTGATAGTTTCTTTTTTTTCTTGAGAAACATTATATTCCGCAGTATTATCGTTTACTTACACGCTATGTTTGTGCCAGATTATGCCAATGTTTTGGTCAAGGTGCAAGGTGGTTGTTATTTTCGGTGTGATAAAGCCTATACCCAGTGGCGATTCTATGGGGGGGCCTGGGNGGGCCATGGCCCTCCCAGCTTTTTGCTTGGCCCCCGTTTGGCCCCCCCAGTTTATTTCTTAACTTCCCGTTTAAGTTCATTTGGTTGACATACACAGTAAAAACTACAGTAGATAACTTTCGGCCAGCAATATTTTAAACGATTATCAAGATACCCTCTAGCCTGCATTCAATATTTCCCAACTGCATGATAAGCTGTGTTGTTTGTTTTTGACGGTTGGGTAACTAGAGTTGGTTATGACGACACACATCAGTGCTGTAGTTGCTCGGATCCTGCATGAAATTTAGTCAGACCGCAGTCGTGGTGTTGAAAAATTCATTTCAAAACTAAGAAACAGTCGCAGAAATGGCAAGGTTGATCTTTCGTGCATTTCAGTGTGAGATGGAGCTGGATTACATTATTGCCAGCAGATTGTTGCTTGCCAGTAGCAAAAGGTTTGTGAGAGTATTAAGAACTGGTATCAGTTAATTTATCTGAAATTATCCTGGCTGCTGCATTGCGTTCTGCTGCCTTGTGTATACGACTTCGAAACATCTTACTTAAGTGGTTCGTGACTATAGTTTTAACTCTGCCCACATGTCCTGCAACCTCATATACGTTTGTACTGATTTTCTGTAATGATTCAGAAGCAATTTTTTCTCGTGTTTCAGCTCTAAACCCCGGAGGTGAAACATCGCCATTAGAAAAACACTTGGAAGATATCGCAAATCATATTCATTTAGTGAAAATGATTTAAAACATGAAATAACTTTGACAAAGAATTTTCTTCGGAAGGAGTCGAAGCTGCCTACATCGCTCGAACAACTTTTTTCATATATAGCTGCTCAAAAAGCTGCGTTTGGTTGTTACTGGTAGCTGTCACACTTCCCGTCACCACCGCTTCATGCGAGATACGTTTTTCAAAAATGAAATTAGTGAAAACATTTCCCAGAAATTCCATGACCAGTGAAAGATTGGGTAACATCGATCTACTTTAAATATAAAAATACCAGCTGAAAAACAGATCTAGATGATTTCGTTGATAAATTTGACGGTCGACATAATCATCGAAGGATTAAGTTACATGATATAAAATTCAGACATAGACTGTGCAGGGATCTGTGTGAGAATTATATTCCTCATTGTCTATTTGTCTGAATCTTTTTTGGTTTGGAGGTGGTGCGTGTTTCGCTTATGACGAGACAGTGATAAATCAACGCGGGGTTGAAAAGTCAGCTTTTGAGGATCAGTCAGAGGAAAATTCAGTGCGAATAATAAAATGAACGACCTTGTTGGGAATATTCTGCGAAATATGTTTTACGCCTGCTGTTACATCTTGCTATCAGGTACACGCCCTAAACGCCGATGCACACCTATCTGCGGCGCTGCTATATGTTGCTTAGGTGCAGCTGGTGCCGAAACCTTGCTGCTATTAACTGCACACTGCACTGAATAGCCCTCACCCTGTCCATGCTACACACTCGTAATAGTAGTTGCATAACATTGTTATGGTTACACCACAATCACAAAATGTACACAAGCTACCACAAAAACGGATGAGTCAGTAGTCACCAATCTGTTGGAAGATGATTTATTTCTATGTGCTTTGTAGTACGAATATTTAGATGAAACTAGTTGGCTATCAACAGCCCACGTGTCTTTGTGTCAGGATGGAATTTGTGGTTAGAATCATTTCGCTTTCAAGTGAATTATATTCAGTTTCGTGGAACTGTTTTCGTTCACGTGGATCCAGCACACTTGTGTATGTAAAATATTGTTTCGATTTACATGTGGAGTGATGTGGAAGTTGCATGGTTAGCACCACAGGTGTAGGAGCAGGCAAATTTTTGGGGGTGCGAAAGATTTTTGCCCGAATTTTCCCAAACTTGCCCGAAACGTTTTGGGCGACTTTGCTTACAAATTTTTTCCCTCAAAAATCATGAAGACCTTTTTTTGGGATGACCTCCCTTTTAAGGGATGACCTCGGGATGAAAAAAGGTCTTCATATTTCAAACAAGGTTGGGCGCCATTTTTGCCAGGATTTTCAGATATTTTGCCCAAATTTTCAAGGATTTTGCCAAGATTTTCAATAAATCAAAACTTCTAGGGGTGTCTTTGCATCTCCCGCCTCCTACACCACTGGCTAACACGGAATTTTCGACATAGCAGTACACGTGTGTGATTGCATCTACAGAGGCGTTTAAGTGTCTCCAGTGAATATTAACGTTAGTTCATATTTAACAATATCCACAAGCCTATGTTGGGTTGGTAGGGTTAATTATAGCAACTTAATCTTCAAAACAATAAAAAATCACCATGCAAGATAGTCATTTATGTTACCCCCCTACTTTTTCCTTGGCCCCGCAGTGCCCCCCCACTTTTTTATTTCCAGAATCGCCACTGGCTGCAGACTCAAATACATTTAATGACAGAAATCGGGATGGCACCTTTCGTCTGACAATATATACAAAAACATGAGATTAGTATCTAAATTTGAAACAAATCAGAAAATAGTAGCATTTTTCAATATTGTTGAACAAATTTTCATTCACAAAGTCTTTGCAGTCCGTGTAGAAGCGGTGAAATATGCAAGGTGTTCTCTTTATACGACGCGAAACCTTTAGTAAAGTTTGCAGGCAACACAATTTAGAATATCGCCTCTCGAAAAAACAATGAAAATCATCCGTGCAACATTGACAAAAATACTTCGCAATAATGGTTTACAACAGCGGGTGCTGAATTTCGTGCTTCGAGGTTCCGGGTTGTGAGTCTTCACGATAATCACTTTATTAAATCTAAACACAAATTTGCTCTGTTCACCAAAAAGTTTGTCAGACCAAGTGCCGAGGGTCGGCAAACCGTCCACGAGACATTACATCCAAATCAATTGGATTAAAGAAAGAAAACGAGAATATCCCACAAACTTAAACCCTCCAAAGTGACAACAAAGCTGGGGTTTGAGCAAGAAAGTACCAGTCATTGACATGTATCTGCCAACTAAAAAATACATAAAATTTATTTTGTCAAGTAGAGCATAAGGAATTAAACACCAACCAGTTCAATTGCGCTTCTTTACAGTTAAAGCGGAAAATATCAATCGAGATTACACTCGCATTTTCAAGAAGACACGGGACTGTACAGTGAACAGTCCAAATTTGTTTCTCAGCAGTGATTTGGTTATTTCATTTTCGCATCGTTCTCGTCCAATAGAAGGCTTATAAAAAAATTACATGACGATTTTGTAACAATACAGTAAACTAAGTTGTAGTGGGCTTTCTCATTGCGCTTCAACACTTGTGTTCGCAAGTTCTTGTGTATGTAGCAATTCAAGTGCGAAAATACGGACAACTTTGCTCAGGATCTGACAATGAGCCTGTGGGGCATGTACAGGTAGGCCCTGAGCTTCCCTTGATCGACTCAGCATTGCACCATCTGTGAGAATGGATCTCCACTGCAAACCTAAATGTTGCACTGGTGCGTGTGCATGGTAGATTTGAAGACATTTGAACTAAATTCGCACCAAGATACCACAACGTCTTGGAAGCTTACATGTCCGTGTAATCAGGCGTATACACGTCCAGGCTCGCAAGTATGCAAGCACACCAAGCAACATCAGAAATTGATTGGGAACTTCGACGAACCACAAACTTCGGCTACTTCCAGTGATTGGAAACACTTTCCAAAATGTCGCTCGTCGTAGAACGCCAACATGTTAGAGGCACGGGTTATGTCCAACATTAATTAAGGTCAATCACCCAAATCCCAAGGATGTTGTCATGATACCCAGTTTCACTCTTTTTCTCTACTCATGCAATTAAAAAATTTTGCCGACAATTAAAACAATTTTTCTTGCAGCTTTCTATACAATTTCCTCAAGGTTACTTCCTTCACAGTTTACTTACAAATAATAATATATTTCCATGGGAATTCGCATCAAATAGATTATCGGGGATGAAGTTTTTTTGGGGTTGGGAAGCAATTGGGGCTAAATGTATATTTTTTCCATCAATGTTTTCAGAGAAACAGCAAGTTGTAAACTGCATAAAAATAATTTGCTACACACTTCTAACTTTTTTTATGACAAAATCAACCGGTAACCACAAAGTATGTCCTAAATTTTATTAATCAGACACCAGCGCAGGGTTCCTACGCAATTTTGAACAAATTTTTTCAGCTTTTTGCCAGACGTTTTCCCGACTTTCAGGACTTTTTCCAAACAACCTTTTCGAAAGACATACGATAGTTAACATGATGCATGTTAAATTATCAATCTTATCAAAAATATCAGAATAAAATCAGAATGCACGTCAAAAGATCAAGTCTGGAAAATTTTTTTTTTCTGCTAGCCTTGACTCCTGGGCAACATCCAACAACCTCGGACTGCTGTGTGACCCAAAGGAAGCAGTAAGTTTCTATTTTCACAGATGGAACGTCGGCACCAACCCGGTGTCAAGCGAAATTTCTGACTTCACACCATGCAGGGCCGGATTAAAGGGTAAGGGGGCCAGGGCCATTTTCACTGTAGGGCCCCTATTACGTAATTCATAACGTCATCGTTAGTAAAAATCACGTTTTCGCTGATTCACAAGGTTCTCGCCTGTTTTTTCCGATAGTCGAGAATGTGCTTACTCAACTGCACGTGCAGTTACCTCAGAGAAGAGAGTTTATGATATAAAGACTAGAGTGTATTCTTACTAAGAAAAAATATTTCAAAGACCAGAAATGACTCGGCAAGAAACAACACTTCACCCGAGCAATAAACAGAAACCAGAGATTACAAACAAAAACACCGGAAAAATAACATGTCAATATGACCAGCCAGGCTGAGTGTGAAAGGTGCTTCGAAGCTTATGTCGTGCGTTTCACCTAAATTTTCAGATGGTCTGGTTAACGCCACGTTGCTGCT
>JGI24022J15233_10006619_pt1 | contig 12592 bp, 5 predicted proteins | sample Ectturendosymbi2_FD_15233 | JGI IMG/M metagenome (IMG submission 15233)
TCATGATTGAAGGTACCTTACTCATTCTGACTGAATCCATCAAGAAATTAAGTCTTAGCTACACTATTCGCAAAAACACACTGCATCTGTACTTCCTACTCAAATCATTTTGTATTCATGAAAAACAAGAATTTTTCGCATCTCGTTTGTTTCTGTGTATGTTCGTTTATTGTTTCTCATATGCAGCATTTGTCATAAATGCTAACCGCTGGTTAATAAAAACAGACAAAACAGAACGTTTTACAACAGCGTTCGAGGCTAAATCACCGGTGTCAAGCGAAATTTCTGACTTGCAAAATTTCTGACATCGCGTCATATGCGCATGCGCAGAGAAACATTCAACATATCCAATACGCTCAGAAAATTGATGATTAAAGCTTAGGATTTGGTGTTAAGTGTGTCGGGTTAGGGTTTATGTTACAGTTAGAAAAAGAAAAATAATTGAAGTCTAAGATTAAGTCCAATATCTTTCACTGGTTTTACTTTTCCCCTTGCTGTAGCTTGTTGTGTGTATATGACATCTACCTAAAAAGTTTAATTTACACAACACACATCAAAAAAGTAATCGCCAAACTTTATTCCTTTACTCGGAGAAGCAAAATAACTGACGAAAAAAAATAGGTCAGAAATTTCGCAGAGGTCAGAATTTTCGCTTGACACCGGGCTACAGAAACTTACTTAACAGAACGTTTTGTAACGGCGTTGGATGCTGAGCCTCAGGTTTACAGACGCATTCTTAGCACTATTTGTTCACTTGGTACAACACTACTGCAGAGTGGGACGCTAATTCCTGAACTGGTCAAGCCCAAGTGAAGTACGAATGCATTGTGACCTGCACACCCTCAAACGAACAACCACTACAAAGTTCGAGCACTCAGTCACAAAGTAAAATGCCGTCGTAGTGTTCAAAGAATAAGTAAGAATATAAACAATCTGACTGCATGAAAGCAGGCAACCATTACGTTATTATACCTTCTGCATCTTTCGATAAAAAGTGCATACTTTTTTAAATACAGCCTCAAATGTAGGAATGTTACATTGAACCTGATGAGTCATGACTACTAACACTCTCCTTCCAGGGCACGTTGTATAGAGCTCTCCAAAGTTATAGGCCACACGCATTTTTACTTTAATTATACGCGTCCAAAATTATAGGCCACACGCAATCTCTACATGCATAACATTCTGAAATTTAACCGTAATTGTGATGCATACATGGGCGTACAAAAGGAACGAAAAAGAACATTTTTAACAGCATTTGAACATCAGGAGAAGAGGCTCACAGCTGATTTGTTGCACAATATTTTTATCGCAGTTGTCCCTAAACGTCTTTGTCATCTGGGAGCTCAGTATCCAGTACAGGTCCCAGATATTTGTACTGGTTAACACATTTTATATTTTTACCATCCATGTGTCAGTAATGGGGTGACTGCGCTTTTTGCACTCTTAGCCTTAAACGTCATACAAACAGTTTTGCTGTAATTGAAAATATTTCCATGTGATTCTGCATACGCCTGACACACACATAAAAGTTCTCTTCGCAACATTTCCGAAAATGAGAACTTTTCAGTTTTAATCAAGATGCAGACCGAACGATCAGGACAGAGAAAAAATTTGTATTCTCATACAAACACCTGGTTCCGTACTCAACTAGTGCAGTCATGGCTTTAGTTTGACAAATGTATAGGCTACTACAGTAGTAAACCTGCCTAAGTTTCGTCTGGTTCTAGCAAATTCGTTCCAGCCCTATTCTTCTAGCATGTGTTTGAATTTCTATCACAAATGAAGATCCCAAACTTGAAAAATAGCTCTATGTCAAGGGTGAGGGGATCTTTTAATGCTACCATTTCGGGCAAAACGTATCAGATTTCTTGTGTAGGCCTAATTGGCGGATAACGGATCAGGTGTGTTTGGGAAAAAAACGCTTTTTCTGGCATCCATCAGTTGTGTGAAAGTTTTTAGAAGCACGTTTAGGGCTATGAGCTTTCACGACTTGCACTGGTTGCAAAAGTTAGGGTCTTGTAAAGCGTCGATTGGAGCCAAAGTAGTCTAGTAGTTAGGTGCATTCCACACTTGACTAGCACTCATATGCATGGACGTCCGAAGGGGAAGGCATGGGGGCAAGACCCCCCTGGATTTTGAAATTATTAGCAAAAATGATTGTTTTTTCAATTTCAAGAGATAAAAACCACATTTCACCGCTTTTAAGCTCCTGGAAAAAATTTTGGGAAAATCCCCTACTGGCCCCCTTATGGAAAAAAGTCCTTCCCACGCCCATGTTCATATGACACCTCACTAAACCTTTTTCCAGAGCCGTGGTACTGGGATCAACCCAGAAAGATACTAAAACGTGAAACAGACCTCAACCTAAATTTAGTTAAAAACTATCAGGTGTCGAAGCGAAAATGCAGCTAAACAACGCTTTTTTAGGAAATGTACTAATAATGGTGATCCGTTTTGCCCTAACAAAAATAATAATCAAAAAGTCGTAGAGGAACAAGCGGTTTGACGAGGCCCTAACTGCTATGTCAAGATTTCTCCTATCAATTTGAAAGTTTCAGCAATTTGCACGGTTCAACAGCACCCTAATGTTATAAAGTTTCATGAGGATAAATTGAGGCCTGTCTAAGACAAAATTGTACACGAACAAATAGATAAAAAAATGCCTTAAAAATACGAAAGTTTAAGCTATCTCCCAAGTTGACACTTCCAGCATATTTGTGGTTGAATACCAATCAATTAAGAAATTTTCGATCAGATAACCTGTCTCAAGATAAATTTTGTAAGAAGATAATTACCGAGAAAGACAAAGAAAAATTCCAATAAGATTTCTTAAAAATGATTAGAATATAAAATTTCATCTTTATTGTTTGAAAGATTCTACAAATGTCAAAATTGCTATGCAATGTTTTGAAAATTTCGGGGGGGGGCCGATTTCCCCAAATGCCCCCACCACCCCTGGTTGTGCTACTGCGTCCAGAAGTCAGACTTCCACTTGATCAACGTATAGTGTGTAGTGATTGTTGTAAAAAATGTAGGTTACAATGTCTAGCCCATGTAGTCTTCTCTTATTTGTACTGTATAGCAGCAAGTTGCCCTTGGTGCTTACGACCAAAGTTACACATTTGCACAGCCTGCTGTTCAGATAGCTAGATGGAGTCAATTGTGTAGTTAGAAGAGTCTATTTTGGGAGTTGTCCCAAAACAGAATAGTGCAGTTACCGTGTTTCCCCGGAAATAAGACAGGGCTTATATATATTAATTTTCACTCCGAAATTTACAGTAGGGCTGATTTTCGGGGGATATCTTATTTTGATATATCACAAAATGTAGTTACAAAGTAAAAATTAAGAGATTTCTAAATAAACAGAAATTACGAAAAACTATCTATATTTACTTATCATTAACATGTTTTTATTCAGAAACTCGTTAACAAACATTTATTGGCTGAGATTCGGGAACGTTTTGTCGTCACCAGTCAACTGGGGCTTATTTTAAGGGTAGGGCTTATATTAAAATCATCCTCAAAAATCACGTTAGGTCTTATTATCGGGGAAACACGGTAGTGGATTATGAATGTTAACCGTTGCGTCCACGTAGGCCTTAGTCAATATTTGTTAACATTTATAGGGATTTGAGATGCGAAATGGTGTTAATCTAAACATGTGCCATGCACCAGTAGATTAACAGTCCAGACATCAGCAAGGTTTATGCACGCGTATTTCGGCCAGTAAAGAGCCCAATGCGCACGCTTTATAAGCATATTTCACTTTAAGCTCATGGTAAAGTTTATCAATTTGCGCTAATGAAAGAAAACGTTCATCTCGGCGCACATGCTTTGACCGGCCTCATGTTGGCTCCTTCGGTGATAATGTTATGATAACTGAACGATTAGATTGATTCTGCTTTCCTGCAATTTTTTTACATTTGCATTTTATTACGACATCTCTAAATAACCACCGTCATTTAAATGACAATAATTTATGACGCATTTCCTTTTGTTAAGCTCGTTCGAAAAATTTTAGTTGGAAACTACGAGTCTATGATGGGTATTTGCGGGAAAATATTTATAATGTAATTTGCACAATCTGCAAATGCTGTTCATATTGTGAATTAAATGCAAATTTTCAGAATGTCTAGACTCCTTGCACAAACATGAAAGCTCCCAATGGAAGACTTTCTAGTTCTTCCCGGGCCCACAGCCACGGTGGGGCATTCGGGGGCAGTTACCCCCAAATCTTTTTTGGGCCCCCAATTTTGTTGTGCTCAGAAAAATGTGTTTTAAACATATGAAAAAAATGAAAATCTTTCCCCCAAAAATGTATTTTGCCCCCAAACGTTAAGACCTGGCTACGGGCTTGGTTCTGCCAAATTGTGTCTGCAATTAGGATATTTTGTTTTGAAGGCCATTCGGCTTCGAGATGTAGCATATTTTTTTATAAATGACTATTATGGGAGCCCCTGTAAGCATTTGGGGGGGAGCAGAGTTGGGCTGATACGGCACTGCTTAGGACATTCAGAAAAGTACACGACCCTTTATATGTAGAATCTGAATGATGGCTCTTGTCGAGCGATGACGACCAGAACGAAATGAAATACGTATTTCATGCGATGCTTTTGTGTTCATTTGGCTTATGCATTGTCAAATACTATAAATATATCATCGTAGACACGAACTTAAACTTTAAATATAAAAACATTTGAAAATTTCATTAAGAACATTTAAACGCACTTTATTTTTAATAAATCACTGAGGTGTACAGATACTTTGAAAATTAAAAGTATGCAATGCTACAAGAAAGGTTGACAATCACTGTTGCATGTATATTTTTAAACTCCTTTCAGACAAAGAGATTGTTGAGAACACCAAAAGTGCTTTACATTCATGTACAGCGTGTGATCAACGAGGCCAAATTTTTGCACCTCTTTCAAAGATTTTGCGAAGTTATGACGTAAGTCATATTTAAACTTTGATGATTCGCCAAAAGGTCCAAAATTCGACCAATGCAAACAGTGATTTTCTTGGTATATAAAAGGTATTAACATTCTTGTGATAATCAGCAATGTCGCCACCAGAGAATCTAAGGTATTTTAAACAATTGCAGCCCTTTTTATAGCACCCCTATAATTGGCCGCCCCCCAAACGCCTGGCTTGGATCCGCCACTGCTAGACGCAATTCAAATGAAGAAATGCCTTTACAAATTAAACTGAGCTGAGTAAACAAAAACAATAAAGATGAAATAACATTACCTGAAACAATAGACATGAAGCAGTCATGTGTACGAATTTTTAGAAACGAAATGAAAAGCTCCACAACTCATTGCGTAAGCAGGTTTGAATTTGAGTGTATATTTACACCGTATTGACAGTAAAGAGACTCCGAATCGTAGTGACCTCAAAAAGAAATATTTCTTTAAGTTGAGGAGCTAGAACTGTGTTTGAGAGGGATTGTGTTTAGGAAGAACTCGTTTGATTTCTCCTAAAACATTTTTATCGAATCATTATAATTTTCAGATAATTTTCTCGGCTTTGCACATTTTGACGTTTCGCTTAGCAGTGCTGTTTTTCTGATTTTGCATCAATAATGGGAGGTACACAAAACTTTCATATTCGATTGACAAACACCGGAGGCTAGTTACGTTAAGTTTGGATTGTCAGTGATTGTAGTAACTTTAACTAATACGGGTCTTACTGCTTTCATTCATGATTTGGTTGATCCTGACGTCTTTCCTACAGTTCTGTTTGGTAGGTATAGCATTCGTTAAAGTAACTGAATATTTCTGACTAATTAGAAAAGCAAACGAAGAATATTTGTGATAACATTGCAACAGGGACGTAACGAGGGAGGGCACAATTCCCCGGCCGCCGAATGCCTATGGGGACGCCAAACTTGTTTCTTGACCCGGGCGCCATCTATCCTCGTTACGCCCCTGCATTGTGAAACGACCTCTTGTGACCGGTCAGAGTTTTCAAACCACTGCCGTTGTGGCAATTCACGAAACAAAGCATTGAAGTTTTCAAAACGAACGTCACCTTTATTTATGTTTGCGAATGATACCCAAGATGCATTAAATCTGTGGCAGTTCAGAACAAACATAACTTTTTCAGTTACGTTTTGAATCATAGCACGTCTTCAGTTTTTCGTTATGGTCTAATTAAGTCACAGAAATTCTTTGATTGCGTTGGTATATCTAATTGTATAGAAAAGCTGTTTGTCACATCTTTTCACCAAAAGGCAATTTATGGTTCCGACTATAAAGTTGTATAGTTTGAAAACCAGATACTTTACGTTGCAAACTGGGAGTGTTTAATCGCTTTGTAGTCAATGGGTTCGCAACTAGGCGTTGACCCCATTAAAGAAAAAATGTAGGATATTTGACCCATATAGCAGACAAAGCGCAGAATAATGAACTGATTCAACGACGAGTCAAGATTCTGTGAAATAACCTCCATGCTTTATTAATCAGGTTGCAACAAATGTGACAAGATAATTAAGCATGCTGAGTAATGGGTAATTTTACCTTGTTTTTGAATAAAGATTTTTTCCACTACATTAGCATATTTCAGTCATGTTATTCCATGCAAACACAAATATAAGCAAAGCCAATAAAACCTATTGTTTGTTTTCCAGATATCGAACGAGGTCAAGTCAGATGCAACGTTTCAGTGCAAGTTACTACTGGATCTTGTATCTAGAGCTCACCTTTTGTTGTTTACTGCTTTCAAACGATAAATATACCCAATTGCTTTCAACTGGATTTCATACTCGTGTTATCACAGAGATCGTGAAAAAACAAAATTTTGTGATTCAACCCTCAAAGAACCACAATTTTTTCTTTGCTTAAAAAAATTTTTGGGCGTGTGTTGTTGGCACAAACTGCATCAATATGGCACTGGTACGAAGTTTTTGGAAAAAAATACTTTACTCCCCATTTTTCAAAACTTTTAAAAATTTGTTACAATGGTCCAAAATGGTTGAGGTCTCTGTGCTTTCAATCAGCCCTGGAAGCCAAGTTTGAAGGTTGGGGGGACTCAAAATGCATTTTTAAGGCGAAACAGTTCGTTTTGTTGCATTTTTGAAAAAAAATATTTTTTTCAGAAAAAATTAGAGGGGCATAAAGAATTTTGGGGGGATTGTCCTAAACAACCCCCAGGACTATGGATCTGCCTGAAATAAAGGCAATAATCAAAGTAACTCTTCCCCGCAATGCCCTTCAAGGTTACAGACCAGCTTTGAATTAAAAAGTTTTATACGTCAAATGTTTGTAAAAAGTTGCTGTACTGAACTCAGCAAGCCTAAAGCAGTTGGACTGTAGAGTCACCTTAATTATTGTTGTTTCCAGTTATAGCTTTTGAACTTGAAACCCCAACAAGTCATCCAAAGTATCAAAAGACTCGGATTTTAGCCTAATTTCCAAAAAACCTGAGAAAAATGATACGATATAGCGGTTTGGGCCTAGGGCCAGATGATGTGGGCCAAAAAGGCCAAAAGTACTCTTATTCACAAATATTGAAAAACCCAAAATCAAACAACATTTTTTCATTGTCGATTTGAAGACTTGCCAAGTCTTTTGAGGGTTTGAACAGCTCTCTAGCGCAATTGGCGGAGGAGCTATGGACTTGCAAAAAATGTGGAAACTGCTGTGCTTGGCTGAAAACACCGGTTTGATTCGATTCGAGGACAAATTTGTTGCCTCCATCATAAGTAGACCTCATTGAAAAATTTCAAAGTTTTGTGAGAAATATTTGCAATTGTAGCCAGTAATATTAAAAACATTAAGTTTGCTGTAAGCTTTCGAAGAATCAGTTGAATGGGTTCTACTTTCATCTTACTGCTATGATTCAAAATTGCACATATATGTATTCAAGGAAGTAGTCTCCAAACAGGGGAAGAGTTTAAATCAATCAGCAGATTTTTAATNGGAAATTGATTTCACGTAACACTACGCATCGCCAGTCCTACAAATGTTGCTTGCGGTTGAAACGGTAAAGAGAAGAGAAAACAAACACACTCAATACTACATCAAATGATTCGATACGTATTTCCGGCGGTGAGATAAGAGTAAGATGTAATCTCTATTGCACCGAATGTGCGGATAAGCTTTTCTCTGGCTTTGGCACATTTCTAACATTTTAGGAAAGCTGTGCTGTTAGGAATTTGTTTGTCAGATCCACCACTAGCAAAAACTCTAAATTTGCTTACTGGGCCTGCTTTCATATTTTTGCTGTAATTCAAACTCGCACTAATCTGCATTTAAGAAACTAGTCTCTACACATGTGAAGAATTTCATTCAATCACCAAATTTCAATTGCAAATCGATTTCTACACATGGTCAGTCGAACAACCTCATTCAAACACAATCTGGGGAACGTCTGTTGATTCTGTTTAAGTGAAGTTGTAGGCAGGTGCTCAGAGACAAAATCGTGCATACAACATGTTAGTTTCTCCAAGAATTTCAGAAACAATTATGTTCAGTTCAGAAGTGATCTAATTCAGAACGGTTTATTTTATATTCAGTTTTATACAATTTTCGGATTTTCGCGAATGGTATCGGACCGTCATCTTCGCTTCCATGCATTTTATTTCTTGTGATCACTACAAAATATTTCTAGATTGAAAGTAAAGTTACTTGTAAAAGATGCCAAAGGCCTTTGTTTCAAAACATTGTTCGTCAACTCACATGTTTCATCTCTGCATAAGTGTACCTTAAGCGGGTATGCGGTCTTATCTTAAAACCGCAATCTGTTTTTTGGTTTTAGTGAAGTTAACTCACCCGCAGAGCAGCGTTGACAACAATAACTGCATGCGTCGAATCTTAATAACAATCTTGAATTCGTTCGTGCAGTAGCGTTTTGAACTCGTTGCTGAAGTGGAATTGCACTCGCAAAATTGCGAAAGAACTTCAGTGTCTTTTTCATTTTTTCCGAGTATGCACGCGCTATCTTAAAACTTTTGAATTATTCCACTTTTAAAACAAAATCTTACAAAAAACGATCTATTCAATCCACGTCTGTGTTTACTATTGTTTCCAGGCATGTTTCGGTAAAGTTTTTCAGAGGCATCTCGAATAAGTAGTGAAACAAAAATGTATTGCGCAATGTCTTGTCAAGGCACTCGGGCCCTGGCAGGCTTGGGAAGCTTATCGGCTCCAGCCACTGAATCAGTCCTCCTTCTATGCCATATTGTTCCAAGAACTAATTATAGCACCTTTTCTTAACCATCCTCGTGGCAAGGATGGCCATTGCTTATTTTCTTGTCTTTTTCAGTTGCTGTTACTTCGGTTGCAGCTTTATTAGTGGGTATGCAGGTTTTGTTTGTTCAAACCCGGTACCTTCAATCTTTAAGATAACGATGACTTTGTGGGTATCCACTTTCAAGAATGTGGAAGCAAATGTGCAAAAGAAGAACTACAAAAACAAAATAGGTCTCTTGTTAGGTCAACCAAAATGCATGGGCATGTCAACCATGGAAGATCATACAAAAACGAAACGTCAATACAATCCACGTCTTCATAGAATGCTAAAAATCTTTAAAATAACGTGTACGCAAAGTCCTCTGCCTTTTAGCAATGTTTGGCAATTACTGACGCTACCATGTGTTTTGCTGATTTTTTGTTTTATCGAAACTAAGAGTTTGTGATGATGCGTTATACAGAGTTCATGATTATATTTGATTTATTTCAAAAGTATTTTTTTGAGGATTTTCAAACCTTCTTGTAAAAATACTAATTAAAGTGAGAAACCTGCAATTATTTCCAGTCTTTGCAATTACTTTCCCAGCCCGATATATTGGTTATGATCGAAGGTTCCTTTACTCATTCATGGATGAATTCATTATAAACAGATTAAGTCTTAGCTGTTGGGAAAAACAAACTGCATCCGTTTTTTCTACCTTCTGTTTTCTGTATTCATAACAAAGTAGAATTCGTAACATAGCGTTTGTTTCAGCGTTTCAGTGTGTACAATGGTTCTCTTATGCAGGCCTTAAGTCATGGATATTCTGCAGGTACGGTCCAGTGCAACTTGCTTGAAAGGGCAATGTTCGTAACTTGCATTATTACGTGTTTTATTTCATTCTGATCGTCGTTAGCCGACAAGAGGCATCGTTCAGGTTTTATGTTCTGTCATAAATTTTTGTAAATTAATATAGTTCATTCGATAGCTTTCCAGATGTACTAGGAAAAAAATGGTGAAGGAAGGCTTCTTAGGAATCTATAGCGCATTTTGAGGAATGCAAAATGTTAAATTTTTCAAAACGTTTCAAAAGTTCTCTGAAAGTGCCAATGCTCTTTTGAAAAGGGCATGTGCCAATGCTCCCGTTATATCACATTAAAGCAGTGGTTCTTAATCTTTTCTCTGCCACCCACCCCTTTTAAGCAACCGTCCTTTGTTTCAAGCCCTGACTTTGAATAAGTAACTTGGACGGAACACCTTTCGTTCAAAAACTTGCCATGTTGTAGAACGCGTAAAGGCTCGCGGCCCTCTGCAAATTTATTTAAGCTCCCCTGGGGAGGTACGCACCCCGGTTAAGAACCACTGAGTTAAAGAAAATTGCGTAGCAGGATTTCTTGGGGAAAATAATATTTTTACAGTTTCTTTGAGTGACAAACGCAAGCTTTTGATTTATGCTGAAAAACGTCATACTGTCCAAGTGGTAAAGTTGGCGCAAGCAAGCGGAGATGGGGACAGCAGGCCACCCGTGTCACCATGAAAGAGGTACGAAACCGAGTACAAACTAAACTGATCTACTGTATTACTAGGCTGAACACAAACCTTCCCGAAACCCTTGAAGAAACTAACACTTGGTTGTATCATTTTGCCTCTGAGTACAAAGTCTGACATGATGCTCGATAATTTATTTTGCATGAAAATGAGAAGTTCAAATGAAGACAAGTACTATCTACTGAAGTAATTAGTTTTTTGAAATAGATTTTCAATCACAACTCATACTATTCAACATGCGTGCGTCTCATGCTTGGTATGAATTTTCGACTCTTCATTTGAAATAAAACTTTTTTCAAATGGGGTCCAACCGAATTAAGCAAACTTTAAACCTCTGTTGCAAATATCAAAGTGATTTAGGTCCAGGACATCAGAGCAAAAATTCAATCAACTGCAAATGATTTTGCCTATATGAGAAAAAACGTTTGAAAATTCACCCATTTTTAGGACATTCAGAAACGTAAACGACCCTTTATCACACTTCATTGAAAGCTTCCTTATTCACTGTGGTGATTACAAAATATTACCAGATTAAAAGTAAGGATACTTGTAAAGAATGACAATAGATTTTGTTTTTAAAAGTTGCTAGCCAACTCACAAGCTTATTTGTTACCCATGTGTCAACATATCATGCGATTATCACACCCCAATCGGTTTGATAATTTTCGTGAAATCAATTAATTCATAGAACAAGGTTGGCAACAATGACTAAATTCATCAGATCTTGATAACAACCTTTAATTTTAACGTGCAGTAGATCGTTGTTACAAGTTTAATTTAAAAATCTCGAAAGAAGTGATCGGCAAACTTCCGTTGTGATTGCCCAAACGAACCTTTCGGTCACAATTAACGGCCAACGCCTATTGTTGTAGACCCAATCTCAAGCTTATGCCGTATGCACTTACCTGTTACATAACAATACCAATGTTATAAACTGTGTAGTGACAAAATGAATGATCTTCAAGGTCAAAAAGTCAATATTTTATAGTTGTTACAGTAACCTACGCTTCAGCTCACGCATGCGGCGCAGAACTGCAGCACTTACATACCACGCGGCCTACAACAGAAAGTGTTGCGCTGCCCAATGAGAAGTGCTAGCAGTTGGTCCGAAGATAGCAGTTTGCCGAGCATTAATCTACTGCATAGGCTTTTTTTATTTTCCCGCGTACGCGTGTGCTTTGTTAAAACATTTCATCTATGCCACTTCAAAACGGAATCTTGCAAAAGGAATTACATTCAATCCACGTATATGTTCACTATGGCTTTCAGGCATATTTAGGTGAAGGTTTTCAATGGTTACTCAGGCACGCAGTGAAACAACAGTATATGACACAGAGTCTCCTCATGGCACACGAGCCAGCGCAGCTTTTTGAAGCATATCGATTCAGCCATGGAGGGAGTCTTCCTTTTGCGTCATGTTGGTCCAAAGAGCTCATTGTAGCAGTTTTCTCGAGCATCCACGTGGCAAGGCTGACCTATGCTTATTTTCCTATGGTAATGCAGCCTTTGTGAAGGATGAAGTTTTGTTTGTGGGTGTATAGGCTTTGTTTAAACCTGGTTGCTTCGATCTTTAAGATAACAATGGTTTTATCGTATATATCCGCTTGAAGACGTGGAGGCAAGTGTGCAAAAACAATAATTACAAAAACAAATGAGGTCTCGTGCGAGGTTCATCCAAACTGCAGCAGCATGTCAATCATGGAAGATCTGCAGAAGCCCAGCCCCAGAGCCAATACAACTAAGTCTACATTGAAGACTAGGGATCCTTAAATAATGCAATACTACCCCAGGACACATTCACATACATTAGTGATGCACACAACACAACTTCTTGGATAGACCATTTTGTCTCATCCTTTTCAGTGCATCA
>JGI24022J15233_10006623_pt1 | contig 12591 bp, 7 predicted proteins | sample Ectturendosymbi2_FD_15233 | JGI IMG/M metagenome (IMG submission 15233)
GGCGGTAGTAGGCGTTTAGCCGCATGTGACTGTTGAAGGCATCTGTGGCAAGTAATGCAGCGAGACAATGACTGCTGATAGCAGTAAGTCACGTACTTTTATACAATGTGAAAAGAAACCTTGCTGCCAACGAAGTGTATTTTTGGCACTGCTGCCGTGACAATTTCTTTGTGGTGTAGAAAGGGTAAAGCGTTATGTGAACGCCCATTTGCATTGTATCGTCAGCAGCCTGAAATGGGCAAGTAAAATGTCGACTTTGCCGATCAGTGGAAAAATTTCTGTGAAGGCCTATGCCTGTGTTGTTTAGAATGTAACATCTGCTCTGTACTGTGCTATAAATAACCATTTTTGTGTTATTCGAGTATCGTTTGTTGCAACCTCTCGGTTAGCATGTCGTTTAATGTGCCAATCACCATGAACCAGGTGTGCATGAAGACTTACACCCACATATCAGTGTCGCAAACATGCGAAGACTAATGCCCATATATATGAAATGTAGGCTATGTGAATTTTTGGGAACGAATTATTGCATTCCCAAACGGTGTCCAATGGTCCCCCATCAGCAAAGTTTGTCCCCCTGGCTCAAACCTCTAGTTACGCCACTGCGTATAAGATACAGATTTTACAACTTCAGACCGATGCAAATAAAGTTGAGAGACGTGCCTTTGGGCAAACCATCAGTAAGCGAATTGAAAACCATCCTGATTTCTTGGACTTAATTTTTTTCAGTAACTAGGCAAATTTCGCCTTAGCAATCACGTTCACAAACAGAATATGCGCTTTTTGGCTCAGACTCAGCTTCATGAACATCAGTATCGCTCGTAAAGTGTGGATAAAGTGACTGCTTTGTGCGCGTTGTGTCCTCATGGCATTATCGGGCTATACTGGTTCGAGGTTGTTGTTGGACTTTCGGCAACTGTGAACAGATCGATACATTGAACTAATGAGAAGACAATTTAATCCCGGCACTGAGGCGCAGGGGCGGATCCAGCCGGTAAGCTCAGGGGGGCGATTTCAGTAATATTTGGTGGTCAAATCTCATAACGGCTTCGCTACTTAGCCTACTGTAAGAGGGGTGAAGTATCCTTTACAACATTGCTGTTACAAAACTATGGACGACAAAACGTGCTTATATCGCGAATGCTGCTTTCCGAATTGTAAAAATCATGGTGAACGTAGTTACTTTCGTAGGTTTAAGGGGGCCAATCGCCCTCCTCTCACTTCTGCCTCCGACCCTGCTGAGCCGGAAGGGAGAAGTGGTCAGGGATACTGTGATATAGCAGCATGATGGAGCACCACCGCATTGCTCCAAGGCTTCACTCAAATACCTCCAACGTTACTTCCATGGAGACAGGCTCATCTCCTGTCTTACGGACCATCCTTGGCCTGCACATTCTCCAGATCTATTCTCTTCGGATTAGTTTCTGTTGGGATGCCTAAAAGACAGGGTCTATGCTAACAATCCCCTATTGATGTGTTGCGCTCAAAAGAGGGTCGCCAGACCACTTCAAATTTTTTCAAGGGCATTTTCTAGTTTTGTGATTATTGAAATTTTACTTCATGCCCACTTTGAATATATTTTAGTTGTAGTGGTGTAACACATTTTTAAACACACATTGCTGAATAACTATGAGTACTTTTTTCTACGCGGTACTTTTTACTACAAAACTGTTTAAGATGGAACAAATCTACACAATATTCTGTTCAATTACTTTGTTTAATCTTGGTTCTTGCATGTTCAGTGTAATCCTTAGATCAATAATGAACAATTTTACAAGTGTTCAAGAACTTTCAAGGACGCCTTAAAATACTCAAGGACAACAAACTGTTTTACAAGGATTATGGACAAAACCAGTTTTGAAGGAAAATTCAAGGAAAGTCCTTGGCGCTTAAGGACGTCTGGTAACCTTAGCTCAAAACAGCATTCGAGCGGAGATGAGGAGAATTCACCATGAGGTGTTGAACAGAGTAATTACAAACTTCAATGTGCGAGTAGCCATGTCAGTACTTCAGCCAAGCAGCTTGGATAGAGCACATTATAAACTATTGAGCCTTGATAAACTGGTGGTGAACGAGGAAAAAACTTACACGCCTGTAAGGCAGGCCTATAAAAAATATAGGAAAGCTTTCCTTTCAATGCAAAATGCTATTTTATCAAAAATAGAAACACCTTTTTGGATCACCCTGTAGAGTAGCCTACAAGGAAAGAAAATCTTTGACCTTTTCCTTGTTATGTGCCAGGTTCTGATTGTATTCTCTGTGCCGCTTCAGCCCCTCGTCTTCCTTGACTTTCTACTCCTTTGAAAACTTTAAAAGCAACCATTCGTCATTTTCACACGCTGATAACGTCAATTGCAAAGATGAATCTTATTTTACAAGAGCATTTACAGTGTTATAAAGGAAAGCAAATAGAACATGCTTTTTGTTGCAACTTTTTAATACAATCCAAGTCGTGCAAACAATCGTACAGAATTTTTCATCCCATACAAGTATGTTTACTGTATTAGGTCGAGTTCTGTTTCATTTGGGCAAAAAACTGTGTTAGAATCTGAATTGCTAGCGCTACATAGAAAATGAACTGAATGAATTTGGAACTGCAAATATTGCAATGCGTGTAGAAAGTTTATAGAATTTTTCAAAAAAAACTCAAATATCTCTCCCTGGAAAAGTTCGCCCGAGGCAGGCCGCACCCTCTTCAAAGGGTTTGCTTGGTTTTGAAAGACCTTGCGCCAGCATAGGGCAGTCACCTTGGCACATTGCTTACAGCAAGTGTCTTCCTAAACACATTTAGCTCGACAAGCTGTGAAAACATCAGTTAGACGCGGGCATTTCACGCATAAATGTAAATAGTATCCACATTTTCCGCTGAGTATCATGGTTTTCGATTCTCAAGCAATTACTGAACAAACGCATTTTCACGCGTAAACCCTCTTCCTTTGTTGATACCGAGCTGTTTTCTGTTTTTTATGAGTTTGAACAAAGTTAGAGATGTTGATCCGCGGTTACTAACGCGGCGTTCGTCAAGATCGTTTTTCTTCACGTGGCTTTCTAATGATCTGATTTGTTTGCAATCACTTTTCTCGTTAGATGCCGGACAAACATCTCCTTCCGGTGGGTGTCGCTTCATTTGTTGAAGGACTCTCCTTCCTACAAAAGCACAAATGAAACATGAGCCACTGATGTTTGTAGAGCTGAAAGATGCGATGCGGTTCTTGTACGCATTTTCGGCAGTTTTTTAGGAAAACAGGGGTTTTCACTTTTCAACATTTGGGGCCGATACCCTGATTAGCGAATTAAGGGAAAGTACGCACAAAATTATTCGCTTACTCAAAACTATTGACGTTTCTAGCTGGACTATTTATCCCGTTTAAAGAGGAAAGACATTTTTATTTAGATTAGTTGTAACACTATTTGCAAACCATAAGTTTTTTACTGTATTATTCAGCTTGCATTACCTATTGCAACCGACCACTGTCCCTGTTATTGGAAAACACTTTTTTGAGGATTTACTTATTTCAAAATCGCATAGATGTTTCTGCGGTTTTTCGAGGTAAGTTCAGCTGACACCAGTTTATGAGTTATCAGTTGTGTTGCGGCCATATTAAATCCCATTTTTCTTTGGTACCAGTTGTTTGCGTCGTTGTTAATTACCACACTTGAGCAAAAGCTTTGTTTTATATGCGAGTCTTCCCTGTTGGCTAATTTTGCAATTAGAAATTCTGTTGTTGCGAAACTATCCTCCTAGAACCCCTAAAGACAGGTTTGCTCGTATATCAACGAGTACACGCGAGAAAACATATTTTTTAATAAAAATGCGGAAAATTCGAAAAAATAACTTTGAGCAATGGCGAATAACTTTTGGCCATTTCTCCATGAGTTTGTACACTTTATTGCACTGTGATATGAATGCGCTGGTGGCCTTTCTGTTTGGGGTGCAATAACAAATCATTTGTTTGTGACATTTATGAGACGGTTCATTGCTTACTTCAGTTAGGTGTTTGGTGATTGCACCAAACATGTCTGAAGCTTTGGGGAAAACCGGTTTTCACGTTACCAAAAAGATTAGCCGCTTCTATTCGAAAAGTCGTGGAGGGAAAACCAAACACTTTGGAAAAAAGTTTCTACATAAAACATGTCGGTTATGACCGTCACTCTGCGAAAGTAATTGAAAAAAATGAACTTTTTGGTGGGGGCATCTTCGGAATTGTCCGCTCATGAACGAATGAAGGGTAAATTTACCCTTCAGTTGGCCAACGAAACATCTGAAACTTGCAGAACAGGTTTCACTTGGTGTCTTACAACATCCTACCAAATTTGAAGTAAAAGTTTTGAGAGAGAAAAAATGTATGGAAGATTTTGTAAATGTGCAAATTAGCTAATTCTCGATGGGATTAGCTAATTAGTTTGTGGTTTTTAGGCCATAACTTTCGAGCCACAAACTCTAGAACGTCAGTCAAGAGCTCTAAAGATTCAGATTTTCGCCTAGTTTCATTTATAACAAATGAAAACGATCTACCCCTTGTAGTTTTTTTCAAGCCCCGGTGACGTCATTCCAAAAATCACGCGACCTCGCCCATTTTTTTCACCCAAAATTCCCCCAAAAACAGTGATGACTCACTTTGGTTAGAATTTTTTGTTAGCTGGGGTCTTCAGACGTAGTCTAAGCGAAAAACCGTTTCAAAAAAGCTCACAGGGAAGCGTGAAAAGAATATTTTCAATTTTTTGGAAAATTGTCAAAAAAACACTTCCGTAAAATCAGAACTTCGCATTTTTCTCAAAAATTTCAAATGTAAAGGTACCTTTTCCGTAACCCATCGGATCGTTTGCTGTCTTCCGAATCCGAGGAAATCTTCACTGACTTTCTAGCGCAGGGGTTCCCACCCTTTCTCTTAGCATGTACCCCTTCAGCATTTCGATAGATGAGCATGTACCCCTACAGTTTTTTATGAAAGAAAGGCTGAGTAAATTAACAAAAATCTACTGAATTTTTAACGGAATCTTTAGATTTTTAAAACTATAAACGTGGACTACATTGTATGTCTTAAAGTCAATTGTTGCGGCTGTACGATATATGTACCCCTTGATATAGGCAAATGTACCCCCAGGGGTGCATGTACCCCAGGTTGGGAACCCCTGCTCTTGCGCAATCCGTTCGCGAGTTATGGCCGGATCATGACTTCAAAAGCCGCAATCGTGGCTTCTGCGGGCGTTAAAGGGTCAAGACAAAAAACAACGTTGGACGTTTGATACTTTTAAATGTTGACAGAACTACTTGCGCCCATGGCAACATGCCAATTGGCTCAGCTTATCCTTAGAGTACCTCAGCTATCACAGGTTGGAGCTTGCTCTATACACTGCATACATTTTCATTCAAAAGTAACTTTTCATTCAATCACTGGTGTAGGAGGCGGGAGTGCAGGGGCTGCAACCGCACCCCCAAAACGTTTGATTTGGTGAAAATCCGGGCAAAATCTGTGGAAATTTGGGCAAAATTTGTGAAAACGTTCGCAAAATCGCTGTATGTGCTTTGATTTTACAGAAATGGCACCCAAAATCAAAGTGCAAGACATTTTTTTGGAGGTCATGTTTTTATTTAGTTCGTTTCGGGCCAGTTAGGGGAAATTTGGGCAAAAAAATGCGCCCAACATAAAAAGAAATGCAGTCGTTTTTTTGAGGTAATTTCCTTTGGTGTTTTTTTGGGCAAGTTGGCAAGTTTAGGGAAATTTGGGCCAAAAATTTGCCTGTTCCTATACCTATGCATTCAATAAATCAGCGGGCGAACGATTGCACAATGCAAGCAATCTTAATTCAAGGAAAAGTAAGGCAAGTGATGACTTGTAGAAATCGGGCTGCAATTTGGGTCTGCGAGTATTTGAGTTCATGCAGCAGTCATCGTGGATCGGGCAATCGTGGCATATAAACCTCGCAGAATAAGTGCAAAAGCGATGACGTTCCGATTACGTTTCAGACTAGTTCCAACTGAAACAGTGTGACGACCTTACCGGTTCGTTTATCTGAGCTTCGCAAGTCAGTAGTGTTACTACTTTTCCGGGCTGAACCGCTTTCTTCTGCATACAAAATCAAACGGTTGATACTGAAAAAGTAGAACTTGTGAAGCATTTTTTCACGTTTGTGATCATGAAATAAAAGTGCACATGAAGAAGGTAAAAACGCCTCGCATTCAAGGGTGCCTTGTTTGCATTGAATTTAATAGAACGTAAAATCATAGCAAATTGAAACTACATTTAAAACTCGGTCAAATATAAGCATCTTTCTTACGAGCTCTCAAGTTTACATCAAGCAACACTCGTGATGTGCCAGTGTCATTTTTTGTTGCACTGTAATTAAGCTAAGATAAGCGTGCATTGTATTTCAAGACTGAGCAAAATAACTGCACTTGGAAGTGACGATGAGGACGAAACGGATGAAACTGAAATCGCCATACACCATAATATAATTTTTTACAGCACGAACATGTCACGAGAATCCGATGTCACACCCTCGTTACTACTAAATATGTACCACGCATGGCTTAATTTCTTCAAAATGATCAATTTCGCTTAAAAGAAATTGGAAGGATAAGTCTCAAATTTCGTGTAAAAGCGTCTTCCGAAAGTAAGCCGGGAACCTGAATTTCCGATTTCAGATGCATGTGACAATTTGGGTTAAAGTATTGAAGTACAAGGCGTGTGCTAAATTAAAAAGAACGAAATGACCACAGACTTCCTGTTTTCGAATCTGTAGCGGATGCAGGTTTCTTGCTTGTTCCCGCAAAGTCATACGCACGAATGCAGCGTAATTCATTTTTGATCGAACGAACCTCGTGCGTGGTAGCGAGGTGGGGGCACTCGCGAGAGATGACTTAAGAAACCGTGAGGCTCGACACGTGCGGTATTGAGATGTTTCAAATTTTCTTTGTGAGATGTTTTCGAGCTTTCTTTGAGAGACGCAAAAAGAACTCAGCAAAAATAAAGAAACGTCGTAATGTAAGTATGAAGGATCGAGTTTCACGGGAGCATTTCCATCCAACTTTTGGACAAGGGGGGACACAATATATTAAGTCCCCCCTATTATTTTGTGATAAAAAACAATGTAGTTGTACAAATTTCGTGGTTACATTACTGTTGAAAACCCCCAGCATAAAGACCGGGAATAGTTAAGAAAAATGGACATTATCATTGGTTTACCTATAGACACAGTGTACAGATTTCCTATGTAAACTGAATTATCATGGTTGTTGATAACTGCGTTGGTTAATTAACCGAATCCGTGTCTACATACACGTCGCTCAGTCATGTCAAGTACTATCACAGTACTATGCAGCAACTGCCATAACAGCATGAGCGTAGTCAGAGGAGAGGGGCACTTGGACCATGGTCCCCCCAAAGTATATCATTTCCATAATTTATCTCCCATTTTGCCAATTTTGCAAAAAGGTCGTACTACGGTTGAGTGCAACGCAAGCCATAATATCATATTTGTGTGATTGTACAGCAACATGCATACATGCATATCACACGAAGTTTGTCCCCCTAAAGTTTTCTAGAAAACTCGGTCCCTGGCAAGAATTGTGATGTAAAACTTAGTTCGCACAAGGTCAGGAAATCTAGACTACATTGGTTCCCAAACCGGGAATTAAAAGTAATTCATCAAGTCTTGAACTGAACATTTAATAGAAATGAGCTGCATTTCCATGTCTTTTTTTCGTAATGTTAATCGTCTTACTTGATTTATCGTGCTGTACTGAAATGCTTGTTTTAGTTACGTGTCCTTTTATGGGTTTTGTTTCCACATCATGCAAACGTTCGGTATCGCACAGTTAAAGACAAACTGTTTCTCGGTATTTCTTTGAGATTTTACCCGAATCCTCTTTATATAAATTTATGGCACATCAGAACAAAGGAAATAGTTTTCCAAGGTAACCTGACAAACACTTGTCTTTCGTTGTTTCCTGCGGGTAAGCCCTTGCACATTGTAAAAATATTAATATGGTTTAGAGTTAAGATCCTTTTAATATTTTTGTTATCTGGAGGTAGGTCAAATCGCTTGGTAATTGGTCTTAATAGTTGTCATTCGAGCGCAAGCACAGTCCGAGATGCCGTTTATCATCGCTGTTTTAGTTTTGTTCTGAAAAAAATTAACTATTGTGCTGTTTCCATCCCGTAATTGATATGCCGTCGGACCACCAAGCATAAAGAAATTTACAACAAAGTGGAGTTGAGTACCACCTTCAACACGGATATCTTACCTGTGATTACCGACAGTGCTGAAGTGGTGTCAAATCTCGTACGAATTAGGTTCTTCTTGCTGTAAAAATGAGTGCTCAGTTGCGTTACAGAAAAGAAATGACTCACAGAAATAGCATAAGTCACCAGAATCATTCAGTCATTCCTGGTAGTGGCATAATGTAATTCCATTTCAGTATTACGCATAATAACAAGTATTGTTTGATTGTTATCCCCAAAAATGAAAAAATGTACAACTAAACTTTTGAGTTGTAGAGTTATAGTGATGTGTTTTACAGTATAATGAAAAACTCAATCGATGCCTAGTAAAATACTGTAAAACTATGTAACGTTTTCACAACTATCTAAGAATAAGACAGCTGTAAAAAGCTTTTTTTACCGTGGAAGAAACTGCGTTTTCTGGCGTTGCATGAAGTTACTTTGCAAGCTATGCTTCTTCCTACAAATATATAGTATAATGCATATATAGTGCTATGCACATACAGTAAGATGCAAGCATGGCCTATACCCTACAATAAATACAATAATTCAACTTAACTTTACGGCAAGCCAAGCTATACTTTACCACCAATGAAAAAATTGAATCATATCTTAGAATTGACCTGAATTTTTTGAAACAGGACCGAAGTGGAACCCGAGAACGCTCAGTGTTGCTGAAAACGTAGGATTTACAAACCTTGTTGGACAATGCGGATATTATCTGCAATCTTATATTTAAAAAGACAAGCTACTAGACCTCTATAGTCTGTACTGTAGTTCAATTGTGATAAGTGGATGGTATCTTGTTTGGCAGTGTTGTGAAGTTGGAAACTACTACTCCGATCACGTATGCGCGTGCAGCGAGGATGTTTTGCCTCAAAACAAAAAACTTTGTTTGCAGTAACATCAATAGGTTATTTTCGTATGCGAAAAACACAAGCTTTCAGGGAATGGCGCTGAATCATAAGTGAAGCAAATTTCTGTTATAAATATATGTCCACACTACGAACGTTTGTAGCAAGTCATTGCTTTTACTTCCGTACAACTCGAAGGCGGGTGTAGCAATTAATTGCTTGTTCTTCAGCACAACTCGGTTTTTGTAGGTGCAAGGTTGTAAAAGAAAATACCGGCACGCGGTAAATTACACATTTGTTAGCTTTTCAAATGCAAATTTCAGAAACTTTGACCAATGTATTTCAGAATTTGATTTTTAATGATAACAAATAATATCATATCTACAAATAGTCAGGAATTGTTTTCACCCATAGCATCCAACATTTTTATTGTTGATGGGATGATCAGGCCGGTTAGAGATCTCCCTTTGATTCGACGGCCGCCGCCCTTCATCCGCCTCTTCAACATTGCTGTCACTTATATGAACGCGAGGTGTTGCGAAATGACTGTGCTTGGAACTGTTTTCACGATCTACTTTTCTTGTTCTTTTTTCTACACAGAAAGGTTGAAGCTTTGTTAAAAAACTGTTTTGCTTTTAGATCAAACTCAAACTTGTATGTAAACACCCTCTTAGGTGGTAAGCTTGTTGGATATAGAAGAAAATATGAAGAGGAAGGGAACCAAACATAGGTGCAGAGGAACGAATTTTCTAGTGGGGGTGCTGTGTCCGATCTAGGTGTACTGCGGGTAAATATAACCCCAAATAAGCAAAAATGTAAAAATTTACTAAAGCGCCAACATGGATACAAGGTTGCATCAGTGGAAAAGGACAATAAAAAGCTATAAAAAATAGAGCACCACAGTAATCCATGACATTACAATATTGTAAAAGACATGGCCTCAGGGCCGGATTTAGCTGATACGAAGCCCCAAGGCTAGTCCACTTGTGATGCCCCTTCTCCCACTGTTACGAGGCAAAAATGGAGAAACGCTAAGCGGAACATGACGATTTGACGCTCTAAAAGTACGGTTAATAAATAATTCGCAAATCCTTACTACAGTGCCCCAAGAACACCGCGCTTGTTGCTACTTTTGAGGCAAAAGTGTTCAATGACACGCGGTGGTGTAGCGAAACTAAGTGCTGCCCAGGGCCGACCATGAAAGTGCCGCCCTTTCCACCCCTCAAATTAGCTTACAAAAATTTAAAATGAAAGAAGATCATGTTTCGTGCTTATTTCAAGATAAGTACCCGATTCAGGTCTTTAGAATTGAAAATCGGGTCCCTAGAATCAGAGAAATCGGAACCTTAAAGGTGCATACCGGGTACCTAATATTTTTTAAAAAAACTCTGAATAAAGCATCTTGAAAACCACAATCAAACATCACCAACTGAAATGTGTCTTGTTTTTCATTGTCGATTATGCGTCTTGTGTTTTCTGCTTGTCGCCACCGTTCTTATCATTAATTTTTCTATTTTGTGCTTTCTTTACATAGGCATATATGAACCCGACATACTTAGTCAAATTTTCTTCCCTGCTGGTTTTTAGTCTCCGGTAAGCTCACCGCATGACGTTTTAATAGTTTACACATTCCAGGCCCAGGGGATCAAACGAAAAAATTAAGGGATGTGATGGCGGCATAAATGCTTTACAAATGTAAACATTTATGTATGTTAAAATTTCGTGTAGTATCCCCACCTTTAAGTATAAATATTATATATGCTGCATATAGCAGGCGATAATACAGTAATTAATCTAATAATATGATCTCAGTGATGTAAAGAACGTTTCATTGTTCACTTCACGTTTCAGTAGTGGTTTAATCCCCTTAGAATGTATAAAAGGCTTCAAACGTTAACTCTGTTGGCACTTGCACGGAGGCCTCTATAGGTGCGAAGACCCATTTTGAAAAAATATTTTAAACAGGTTTAAAACCGGCTATGGTTGAGAAGCGCTAGCTTGCAGTCTTCATAGTGACCTGCAAACTTGGTCTAGCTGTTGTGTTGGACCTCTTCCCATTACACGTGCATAATGTTATTCCTTGCCTTTGTTCGTTACCAACAGAACCATTGCCAGAAGGTCTAGGCTTTACGTTTGTGCAGGGGGGGATTGACATTCTAAAATTTGCCAAAAAATTGTTTCATATTTCAATTTCGGGAAAATTGGAGTTTTGTTTGGGGGACTAAGCCCCCGTGGTGACGGGACTGGTTACGAACAGATGTCTATTTCGAAGGTGGGACCAAGTCCTTTTTTGTGCTCTGCAGGATTGTATTGTATTCAGCTATAGCCGCCAGTATAAAATAGTATATATACACAGGTACATCAACAAAAAAATAAACGCGGGGCAGGGACATTGAAAAACCCAAAGTTTATGCAGTGATTACAACGTCTTACGCTCGACAGTAACTGCGTTGAACAACTTTATTCATTACAGCCATTATCAACTGTTTTGATTAACGCCACGTTTTAATAAAAGCCTTCACCACGATCATATCTAAACATATCGTTTACCCTTGCGTTAGGTTTTCAGGCTGAGGATATTGCCTAATCAAACTGAGAGCAACGCCATCTCTAGGCTTTTCTTGTTGAAATTAATTTTTCTATGACGGCAAATGTTGAGTACAGGTTTGTTTTTAAGGAAAATACTAGGTACCCGGTATGGACCTGTAGGGACCCGACTTCTCTGATTCTAGGGACCCGATTCTCTCTGATTCTAGGGACCCGTATTTTCAATTCTAGAGACCCGGATCGGGTCCTTAATACACCTTTAAAAAACCTAGTTAAGTATACCGTTGAATAAAGTAGACTTTTACGAAACTCACACTGCCTATCGGCTGTCTCTGATCCACTCTACTTGAAAATACGAGTTCCTGGAATTAGTCAGGTCCCTACAATCAGTCTCTGATTCACTCTACTTGCAGTTCAAACCGACAATCCGAGCTCAAACATGTATGGCCCATGCCATCGCGTTTTGTGACGATCTGAACGGCGAAGACACGAGCGCTGCACAGCTACTGTATTGCACAAGCTCAGAAGAAGCAATCATGTTTTTATAGCAGGATAATGCTAGCCATACACATATCTCTTATCTGCAGTATAAACTTAAGCTTTGATGAGGTGCATATGAAACATGATCAACGACAAGATTTTTTGCTTGATTCACACGTAATAATCGGTACGATTCAGCGAACGGAAGACGCAGGCAACGGAATGGGACAGTTCCGCGCCGCCGTTTCGGCGATGAAATGTGAAATGTATTTTCCTTTGGAATGTCACCAAAGTGCAAAAGTTCGCACTACCGTTGTGAAGCGTGTAGGCGCAAGATTCGGTCTAGCACTTGTGCCAATCGTACAGCAATGAGAGCTGTTTATTCAAACGTACATACACTTATAAAATCGATGCTGACAACCAGCTGCACAACTGCGTTTGATTGAATTGCAATTGCTCTGATTACTTTGTATCGTAATGTAAAA
>JGI24022J15233_10006624_pt1 | contig 12590 bp, 10 predicted proteins | sample Ectturendosymbi2_FD_15233 | JGI IMG/M metagenome (IMG submission 15233)
TCATTTAACGGTTCCATCATGCTACACTAATTGGTAATGCTGCTAATGGATTCAACCAGCGCATGCGCTGATTACTATCAGTCATAGCAGACAAAATAAGACAATTGTTACGGATAAATTGACATATCAAGTAACACGATCATAAACATGCGTATCTGCAAAAAGTGGGAGATGGTTCCTGGGATAGAGACGATAATCCAGATTCCAACCAAATCCTCATTATTACTTTTTGGCCCATTTTATTCTGTGGTATTTGCGTTAAGTTGACAATAAACAAGCATAAAATATACGAAAACATAAATAATCTCCTTTGCGCATGTAATAAAGTTTTTGTAGCATATCAATCTCAAAAGGGGGTTAAGCCTAAACCCCTTGTTTACGCCTTTGTATGAGAAGATTTATGAAAAACATAATCTCCTTTTTCCCTTGCAGCTTCCTTAATTCTTTTCTGGACTTATATTATACGGACATTGGCACACTGGTAACACCATCCCAACATCTTTCGAAAGTGATCGGCTTGGTTAAAACAGGAGAGTTTGACAATGCTAGGAGCGAAACTCTTCGCCTCATCTTTGCTTCTATGAAACAAGAGAACATCACCATCGACCCTGAAGCTGTGACCAACGAGCAAGTCACACTCATAACGCCCATTCTTGACAGCATATTTTCTACTATTGAAAGCTCAGGTGCGGAATACTTTTCATATTTTATCAACATTTTTTAGCATTTGGTTAAATTGCAAGTGTTGGCCTTCAAAATTTGTTGTAAAGCTCTCACAAACTTTTTTCATAGATGGAAGTTTTGTCATAAAAACATTACCTCACAAAATGAACAATGTACTCAAACACGGTTGACACATCGGAGGTTTCTCAGAGTGATGTTATCCATGTTGTTACGTCGTGTTAATTGCGAACGACTACCGAACACGATGACAACAGCTGCGAAACGAAAAGTATGACCTGAAGGCATTCACACCGCACGTGTAAATGGAACGACATAGCAGTCATAATTAACACTTTACACAACAGCTGTTCATATACAAACAAAGAAAACTGCTACAGAAACTTGATTCGATCAAATGCAGGCTGCTTGATATAGTAGTATAATGAGTGAAACACCTTCATTGCGAATGCGTTTTATCGTGTGCCACTATCTTATTCCCCAATTGTTACGTCCATACATTTGGATTTTGCAGACTGGTGTCTCTTTGGCAAAAAAGTGCTAGAAACAGGCGAAAAATGAATTTCTAACATACAGTTGGTAAACTATGTGGAGGAAAATATTTCGTTTTTCGCTCAAGTCATTTTGAAAGTTAGCGTGAAAACCATCGCAAAATCTAGCAGTTCGCGTAATTCCAACCAAGTACAAAAAATACATATTTCCTGGATGAAAAATGCATTGAACTTGATTTAGCGAAATTTGTTCATCAGACAAATCCATGCAGCTGATAAGGATTGCATGGTTTCACATTCAATTTTAAAACCATTCCAATTTGGCAGATTTGTTCATGACAATCATGCAAGTTTTGCCTTTCATCTGCAGTTGAAATTCAACTGCAAGTCTTTTAATACTGAACATATTGGTAAATCAATACCAGAAAACATTGTAAGTGTACCCTCATTTGGGTTGAATGGCATTACGTACTTCCATGATTAATTTTCTAACATATTTTGACACATAAATTTTTTTTGTACACCTGCTAAATGAAAGAAGAAAATCTGTTTGATGTTCTAATGCTCATCTTCACACTTAGAAATTTAGTCTGATTTCATGCAAGCATTCGTTTGGCACCAGTGTGGCAAGTTCTCTCGTCTAAATTCTTTATATTAATATAATAACTGTTATCAGGTATACAGGAAGCAGAGAATATTTAATGAAATTTAGCTAAAAGAATAAATTTTATATCAAAAGTGGCAATTTCACAAGATTGATTTCCAAAGTTTTTTTGGTAGTTTCGCTCAGTCGGGGAAATTAGGTAATTTTGTTAAACTCTTCAGCTGCGCATTCGAAACGCTGTGTCTGTTCATTTATTCAAAGATCTGTGTTTGTTCATTTATTCAACGTTATGAGAAGCAATAAACGTTTGTAACTACTTTAAAAAGTAGCTCTTAGTAAAAACGTGTGAGTGATTACAAAAGATAGACTCTTTCAGCAAAATTTTATCTATTTGCAGTTGCCAGCCGTTTCCAGATATATTTGAGCTTGCAAGTCGGCTCCACATTAGCTTTTGCTGTGGACACAACTGGGAGCATGGGTGAAGAAATTGAAGCCACTAAAACTCAAACCGTTAGCATCATCCGCTCTACGAAAGACACATCTGATCAACCGCTAGTATATGTCTTGAGTCCATTCAATGATCCAGGTTAGGCGTTATTAAACCAACAAGTAGAGTTTTTCTCTCCCTAGCTGCGAGTTGTGCATGCATTCAGTAAAAGTATCGAGTGCTTGTAGTTTTACAACCAATAGAAGATGTTTGACATGGTTTGACATGGTTCACCAAACAAAAAGTGAACTCTTTGTTCTTGGAAAGCATGATAATCGTGATGCTTCGGTGAATTTTTTGCCACCGACCAGGCTTTGGACCTGTGACACAAACAAATGATCCCGAGGAGATGATAGCAGCACTCAATGCATTGACCGCAAATGGAGGTGGTGATGAACCAGAACTGTCACTGAAGGGAATCGAAAACGCTGTTCTTAAAAGCACTAAAAGGTTTTCACATTTTAATATATTTACGTTTTCACGTGGTAAATTGTTCTAATTAAATCATGATGTGTTACAAAATAGTTTCACACCTCAAATAGTTGGTAAGCAATTAGTGACCTACAATTCTGTAACCTTTTCTTATACCTACGTACGTTCGTTCGACAAAAAATCACATCACTGCCAAACTTGCTTTTTTCTGTTGCCCAGATCGATTGTATTTATGATAACGGATGCAACTGCGCGAGATCCACAGTTGGAAAGTCGAGTCATTGCGCTTGCCATCATCAAGGAAATTAGAGTAAGAAGATCGTGCCTGCAAATTGTTTTTCTGATAAATTTTATATGTTATCCAAGTCAGACAGAGGGCTCGGCGTTTTACTGGAGATGTTTATTTATGTTAATTTTTTCAACAAGTTTTGGAAGAATTTCATTTCCAAATTTGTAATACTCACAATCGGTTTCCTAAAGCTAGGCAAACTCTAGTTATCAATGATATTATCGTAAAACGAAATTGACAAGCGGGTTATGTGACAAATCTCCAACCATGTGAATTTGATATCATTGTATAAAACCGAAAAATATACTATAACAGATCTCATAAAGCTCTATCTCTGTCAATTCCTAACAGCGATGTTTGTCTAAGAAGTGCAGTCGCCTTCCAATTTTGCAAAGAATAAATATTGAAAGGAACTGCTGATCAAGCTTAACGGGCGTATTTCCTTCTGCTTTAAAAAGACATAATTTTGCCTTGTTTTACTTCGATTTTTGAACACTATCACATGTAAACTGATGTTGCGTTGCTGATAGCGAAACTTATTTCAGAAAAAAATTCCTGTAAATAGACACAACTGCAAGAAAAAGGTGATTCACAGGGGTTGAATGATCAACCTCGAGTTTTAAAAATAACCAAATTACTTTTTTCTGAAAATCCCGGTCGTTGGTCACAATCTTTGTCTTGCATCATTTTTTGTTTTTCTATCGAACAAACCCATTTCTGGTTTGGTCTCGGCGTTGCTCAGCTTTGCTTTTCAACCGTTTTCAACCAAAAGGCAATTAGTCCAACAACCTTCAATCACGCGCTTTCCAAGATGTCGCTTTACCAAAATCTCCATAGACTAATAAATATGAAACAGTCAAACTATTCGAAAAGAAACCGTGGCCGCGAAAACTTGTTTGCTATGTTTTAAGAGAAGTAAAAATAAATCCCAACCAAGGTTTGATGACGCGGAATACTGGAAATATTGCTTGACCGGCGGTAACAGGATTTTTAATTCGTTCGGCGAAACAATCGAGAACATCACGGTTATTAATTTGGCGCAAAGCATAGCATACGTATGTCATACATGTCACATGTATTTTTATTATTATCTGTGCTCAACAGCAGCTTTCAAAGAATACAATTTCCTAAAGCAAAACACACTGCACATGTGTATGGTGGCATAAAGGACTACAGCACAAAAGAGTGACGACAACTTTGCAACTCGCTTAAAATCTCGCACGCTTGCCTTAATCAAAAGCAAAAGTTGCTGCTCCTTGCAAAATACGTCACGTAAAACGCACGCAAATGGTTGCAACTTCTAGATTCACGATACGCTTGTTTGTCACTTTTTCAGACTGCAACGAATCGAATGCAACGAAACCGTCGCGTGAAAGGATGTGAGATTTAAACTTGCCTCATGATGTCGTTATTGAAATACAAATTAATAAATAAAAAGCTACAATCTTACAAACAAAGACGTTTTCTCCTGGCCTCATTGAAAAATCAGTTAGGAGTTCATCAAAATGTTTTGCCTAAGCTTGTTGTATTCAGTACAATGGTTGGTGTGTCATTCATTGATGTGAACAAGCAGTGATNGCTGCTAAATTTTTTTTACCGCATGCCCCTCGAGCTTTTTTCTCGTGCAGTTGCTATCGCCACTTTCAAATCTTTTACTTAAACTCAGAATATATCTGCATGTAACAAGGAACGAGTTGGTCACGCGTTGCATAATGCGTCGTTGAGAAATTTTGCGTTCCGGCATTCGTCGATTGCAACATCTGGTGACTCTACAGCCGCATCACAAAATGAGAAAAGCTCATTCTAGTAATTCCAGAATTGAAAATGGGGATTTTGCTACATCATATATACTTGGAAAATTTTGAAAGAATGGTTCTTTATTTGCATTTCCAGACCCATTGTAAAATATGAAAAAATCTGCTTTCAAAATCCGTCACAAAGTCAAGTTGCCTTTGCCACCATTAATCAATACGCTATAAAATAATAAAGTTCCATTTTTTCCTACCTTGATTGAGAAAAACAAGCAATATATTTTGAAAAACTTGCATAGAAGAAAAAACATCTATAAAGAAATCAATGCTAGCTCTCATGGCCAAAACAACTTTCGTCTTATAAAAATACGCTTCTGTCATGATCAGCAATTGTTACTCTCCTTGTTAATATATAGGCCTATTGACATTTCGCGATTCGTAATTTTTGCAGTAGTTTGAAGACACTAAAAATCAAAAGAAATCACAAATGAAAGTATTAAACGAGCTTTACAACATAACAGTGCTAACAAAACCATGGATGGCGGAACCTTTGTCAAAGTGGGGGGCACAAGTGCACATACAAAAGACATTATAGCAAATTTTTGCGGTTTGAATTGGCAACTGTGACGTCAAAAGCATTGAGATATGACGTCATTACATGTGTACCTTATGAAGGTCTAAATTACACTATTTTAGACAAAAGTACACCATTATGAAAACGTATCGATGAACCACCTGAAATCAAATAGGCAGGGGAGACCCAGGTCATCAGCAGCACTCGGGCTAATCATACGATTTATTCTGACTGACCGAATAAAACCGTTCGACGCTTGCGTCACTGAAATTTCCATTTGCTTTAATTCTGGCTGGCATTATCGTTGCCCTGTGACGTTATGTTATGTAAAAATAAATGAGAAATTCTCATTGATAACTTCTCCATTGCCGAGTAACGTACGTCACAGAGAAATGATAACGCTACAGTAGTGGTTCTAAGGGGGGTCCTGGGTGGACCATGACCCCTCCCAGATTTTTGGCTGGCCCCTGCTTGCCCCCCCAGTTTTTTGCTTATTTTCACGTTCAAGTTCGTTTGATTGACCCAGACAGCAGATAACTTTCAGCCAGCAAAATGTTAAACGATTTGAAGACTTTCTGGCGACTGTTCTGACTACATTCACAAGCCTAGATCACCCGTAACATGAACGCAAAAGGCCAGACATGGAACGAAAATATATGAACAGTGACAAGGCCCAAAGAAAAGAGCCCGAGTTAACAACTTAGTGAAGTGGGACCGTGGATGGTGAAAAAAACACGCAAAGCATGCAAGCTTGCGTTCTCCGATATAAATCGTAATCGAAAACTCGGGTGAAGCCCGAGGAGCCCGTACGCCGGAGTAGCCGTTGTGCTGTTAAAAACACCATGAACACAGCTTAAAAAACAGGCAAAAATGACACAGCATTGACACCTGTCTTAGGCACATTCAAAATCACAACCCTTCTTCACCTTGAACGCAAAAGTATCATGACTGAATACTCATTCTACAACTGCATTAGATACCGGAATGCAAAGAGAAAACAAAACATACGTAGCAGCTAGCAAGTTGTCCGTAAGCATGCCAATTGTGTTGCCAATGCAGAAATAAAATATAGCTATTTAGCATTGCCGATACAAAAACAAAAACGTAATTGGAATTGATCTGTCAAATATTTCATTTTGCGTATAAGACTCAGTAAAATTTCACTATTTGAAATGGTGTTAAAACGCTTGAAATTACAATATTTTTTTAACGGTGTGGCACGAACTTGCTCCTACACACAAGCATATGAGTGTCGGAAGAGGGGCAGGAATTTGAAAATTTCAGCAGAAATGCTGTTGTTTTAGTTTCGAGTGTTAAAACCGAAGTTCACCTCTTTTGGCTCTCATAGAAAAACTTTTGTAAAACTCCACTGGTGGTCCCCCTGGAAAAATTTCTTCCGACGTCCATGCACACAAGCATACAAAATGACACCATTTTTGTGAAAAAGTGTGTTGTGTTACACCATCTGGCAACACTGTTCAACAACACAAATGCGGGAAGCATTTCATAGCAGGGTAACAGACTGTGCACCATGTATTCTGCCAAAGAATTACGATATCCTTCCAAATTCACTGCCAAATTACAATATGTTAGAAGTAATATCAACAATATACTGCCAAAAGTCTGCAACGTTTTTTCCATGAAATGCTTTACTTTATCACTGGACCCAATACTAATTGTGTTACTTAAACTTACGATATTTAAGCAAAAAAGTGGGGGGGCTAGGCCCTCGCAGAAAAAAAGTGGGGAGGCTTAGGCCTATGTGGCCCCCTCGGTTCCGCCACCTATGAATGAAACAACTGTATTGCTCAGGCTAAAAAGTACCGTGACAGTATTAGTTGTGACCAACACCTTGATTTTTTATTTTTAACTCTATATGTACCATAGTTTGCTGGAGGACTTCTTGGATCTTGAGGCCCTAGGCTTAAGCCTACTAAGCCTATTGATAAATCCGACTCTGAGCATAATGGTAATCTTAATGCTATTGACACCACAAATAAAATTGTAAATACTAATTTTTAAACAAGGAAACTATAGGCTGGACGCAAATAACACTATTTGTATGACAAAAAAGTTTTTCAAGACTTGCTGTTTGACAATATTTGCAGTCTTATTGTTATCATGGCCTTCATCACCATGCAATTCACTGCAGTTGCACATGGTTAGTCCTTTTTACGATGTTATGAGAGCTTTTTTAAATAGTAACAAGGTGTTAATGCGGTTTGTTCTTTCCATGCTATGTGCTGAGCATCAGTACTGTACTTTGATTTTGCCTTTGAAAAAACACCAGGATGTATTTCTCCAAATAAGGTTAAAAAATGGTTTAGCATATGTTAGTCTTGGAGTAGATCTGTCTCTCTAATATTTTCCATTCAAGGTCTCCCCACATTGCAAGTGAGCAGTGTGCTGCAACAAGCACCGAAATTTAGAGTTTTGTTTTTTCAGGAAATGAAAGCAATTGCAAATAAAGGGATTGACAATATCAAGCGGGTCGACCTTCATGTACGTGAAGAACTCGTTTTGCTTACTATGTTTTCTAGGTTATCACACTTCAAACAAAAAGCCTTCCCAAACCCAATGGGTTTGATCTTTACAACAGGATTGCAAAAGCCACTGGGGGCCTAGTAACTGTAACTGACAAAAGCAACCTGGAAGCAAGCACGAGTCTCTTTAAAAGCCTGACTGCTCAAGGACAGGTAAACAACCTTTTTCTTTAAGGGTTTAAATATTGCTTAGTTTCACACTTTAAGTCAATTGTGTTTCTACAGTTGTTACCGCAGCAGGTAAATGTAACCACAGGGAGCTGTTGCTTTCACATAAAAATTCTAAACTGCTTTGACAAAGAAATAATTCAAAAAAAGATTTAGCGTGCAAAGAAAAAGAAAGACTTTTATTACTCCATGAGCCAAACACTCATTGCTACGAGGTTTACTGATAGTTGAATGCATCGTATGAAAGTAGTTCCTGACATGATTTGGTGTTGATCTGCGAACGTCGTGGCTTGCACACAGTCATTGCAAGAGACAGACAGCTTCAGAAATGTTAGTGGGCATGAAAACATTTTTGTAAACCCGCAAACAAAAGGGTCAGCGTTGATTAAATTTTACAAAACTGCCAATTGCCAAGCTTTACTTGCGAAAAAAATGTTTCTACATATCACGCTCGAAGTCTTATTCACATGGATTTATAAGCAAAAAATACTAAGAACATTCACAGAACTGCAACGCAGGGAAGCGTTAATACAAGCACGCAAACAATATAGAAATTGTATTGTTTAGTTTGAAAAATGAAACAGCAACACAACGTAGAAACAGTTTCTCTTTCCGTCAAACTTTTGCTTATGTGGAGTTCTAATAATTAATGGCTTGCCAAAATCTCCTAATTACTGCTAATGAACAAAACAGTTTCAATCTATTCAGCTATACTTTTTGGTAGTTTTTTAAAGCTTCAGTGAAGCAGAGTGTCTAATGAGTGCGCTATGGTACAGCAGCACTCATACGCTACTATTTGAAAATTCTTATTCAGACACCTAATATTCTTAGTTGACCTTATACCCGTTTTAACCAAGTTGTTTCAGTTTCATGCAATCGTCTAACAGAATAAATGAATTAGAACCAAACAAAAAAAGTCTTTGCTGGGAAAAACCATTACTGTAATCTGCGCTTTCCAGCTTCTAATAGTTATATCAATGAATGTAATAAAATTTCAATGTAATAGACGTAGTACAGTATAATTACATGCATCAGCACAATTCACACGAAGTTATGAACAATTCACATTCAAAACCGAGTGAAAGAAAGAATTTGCCAAAACGTTTCCAAGATAAGATTAGTGAATATCCAAACGTACAAACAAACAAACCAAAATGTGCAGTTAATCAATAAACTAACATGAAAAAGTTGTATATAATTTGACGTGTGTGGGTATAAACAACAAACAAACAAGAGTCAGGAAAACACATATCAATAAACACAACACACAAAATTGAAACGCAGAACAAATCCATAAACTTCAGGCCGCTAAAGTCAAAAGTCATTCACATAAGAAAGATAATGGAGGGCAAGCAATGCATAAAGAATTGAGACATATAAAGATGAAGAAGTGAGTCATGCACATAGGTGCTAAAAGTGAGTGACAGTGGAGGCTATAAAGTGGGAAGCCATGCAGCAAACATGACATTATATACGACGTGCATGACAGAGGTAGAAAGCAATCTTTAGCAACACGAAGAAACAGTAAAGTTACCCGATGACTATGCTAAAGTATCACAGGTGCTCATGAAGCTCACAGGGTACACAGCATACCAAACGAGATTGGAGAGACATTGGTGGAAAGCACATATCAGTCAGTGAGAGTTTTCAAATATTGCAACAGATTGCAAAACGTTTAACAACACAAAGTAATCCGTTTAGTGATGAGGACATGAAAAACTGTGTTTCTATTAAGTGGGTTAAGTAAATAGGTTTGAAAATAAAAAAATGGTTCACATACTATGACAAACCCACTAAGTGACCAGCTTTGTGACTTCTACCATCCACTTCTACCTGATAGTTGCTCGATGAATGCAAGTTGTTGATACACCACGAATATTATGAAATACATCATGAATCGCCTGACGTCTGCCCTTCCATTCAGTGCAAAACATGGCTATCTTGATTGAGTTTATACTGTAACCTTTCCAAGGTTGTTAGTCTTTGTTGCATTTCCACGGTCGCCAGATTTCGTGCTTTGCCTTTCTTTTTACAAACAGGGTCTGCGAGGTCGTTATCATCAAAGTGAGGATTGTTGATTTTCCAGGCAGCGATAGTTTTGAAATACTGCTGTTATTTTTTTCCAAACCAAGCATTACTTGTAGTTTTACTGGTGTTTTCAAAACATATTTTCTGAAACAAAATTTTAAAGCTGGATTAACACATTTCAATTATAAAATTTCTTGTAACATCTCAGCTGCCCACGTTCTCAAGAATTGAATTGATTCTTCAGGTAAAACTGGCTATTGGAGTTGACAGCACAAAACCAACCGTCGATTTTGAAGTAGACAGAACGATTACTAGAGTTACTATTTTGTTAGCCGGAAAAACTGTGAACCTCGACCGCATCGAACAAGACGGTAAGCATTTGCTCATAACAAAATAAATCGACCACATGGTTGAGCGGTATGGGCAATTGAAAAGAAAATAAGTCTATAGTTAATTAGGAAGATTATGAACAAAAGTCGTTTCAGTGAAAAATATTTGAGTTAAGTCCTTGATAATTACGATAATTTATCGAGAGTCACAGTAAAACACAAAAGTATATGGCGAAAATTGCAAATAAAATCGCAAAGTCGAGGAAGTAATTTATCATGAAGAATAATGTAACAAATGAAAAAAGTAGAACTATTATATCACTTCGTAAAGGGTAGTTCTAAATGAGGTTAAATGTAGACACAAAGTTTTATTCACAAGCATGTTTCACTTTCTCAGTCATAGTTGTCCATATTCCATTTGCAGTGAAACTGAAAACCAATATTATCACTTGTGTGTTTCGCCAGATCTCTTGATGGCATAGTCGCTTTCATGGTATTAGACAAGGGTCGGGAACCTTTTTGGCTAAAGGAGCCATGAAACTTACATTTTTTGATTGTATTTCCGTAAGAGTCGTGTAATAGTTTTCAACACTTAATGCAGCTAACTTACGAACTAACGTATGCATTTTTAAGCAACATCAACCATTTTAAACAATGGTAAATGTTTGAATTTTCTCTTTAATAACATGCTTCTTACTGTTAATGTGACTTCTGGTGCTGCACGGTGTTGCTGATGGCTTTTCAGGAAAATTACAGAAAAAGTTTCATTCGTAACAATCGTTTTAAGAAAATATCATGCGATCCAGATGCCGTCTTCAAAAGAGCCACATCTGGCTCGCGAGCCATAGGTTCCCGTCCCCTGGTATAAGAGTCAAATTATTTTAAAAATATCATTTGATGCATTAGGCGGGTAAAGAAAATTTTCCCCTAACGAGAAATATAACTGAAGCTACTTTCTTTGCCAGGTGGTTGCTGTGCTTGCAATAGAGAAAAACGAGTTTTTTAAATAAAATACGGCAGTTGCTTTCTGCAAACATCCCTGTCTTAAAGTACCTTGACCAAGTTATATAAACAAACTTCAAAACAAAATTTTTAATTTCAAACGTTTAGAAGTTTCCATCTCTTCATATTAATTACCATGTTTGATATTGTGTGGTTTAATAGATGTATGTATAGACAAGCAAGTATACAGTGATATTTTAATTAATATAGTAAATTTGCCCCTGCACTCAACTTCTGGCAAATGAATTGCTTCCGGCAGGTTTTCCACTTTTGTGCAAGTGGTAGATGCTATACTTTAGAAGAATTGTGATACACCGGCTCAAATGTAAGATGTTCCCATAAACATTGTAAACTCGCAAGATTGTGCGTTGAATCCCTCATTAACTTTCGCTTTCTTTTGTCAACAACAGAAGTTTTCTATTTTGGGGTTGGTCTAGTGGTAATCATGTCTCAACATTTTTAGGCTCTATCGTTGTATACGAAACTGTGGTCCAGGTATCCGGACTTCTGCTACTACGTCTGCAAAATCCTGCTGCAGGAAGTTACCAAGTCATCTTAAACAGTACAAACTCTTACAGGTACTTTGTATATTTTTTCATGAACTTGGATTCGAAAATTAACTTTCACTGAAAGATCAAACTTCGAAAAATTTTCCATTTGCAAAACAGGAACAATGGTTCAAAATATATTGATTTGGAAACAGAAAGTAGTCAAGATAAGTCATTTGTTAGGAAACCGACATCTCAACTTTTGCTTTTTCAGGAAAGCATCCGTTCTTACAGTCATACATATACGGTAAAAGTTAGACAGATTGCCGATTTTGGTTTATTTATATTTTTATAAAACAGTATGCAAACAAACGTAAAGGTCACTGTCATAAGCGACTATAGGTGTGGAGCGTGCAAAGCAATTTGTGATCAAAATGTTATACTTTGCGATGAAACATGCGCACGATGGTTCCACTACATTTTCGCCGGATTAAAGGAGGAGCGATTTGATGTCTTTTGCAAAACAAATTACAATGACTGTGCGTGTCAATACTGTCAAGGTTAGGATAAGGCTAGAAGGATCACTCATCACGAACAGAAAGAAATCCCCATTGTACGGGGCAAAATGAAAAACACAATAGCCGTCCGAACAGGTCGAAATTGTGCGCATGAAAAAATTTTCAATGGATAAAAATTACTACAAAAAAAAAAAAAAAAAAATTA
>JGI24022J15233_10006627_pt1 | contig 12588 bp, 6 predicted proteins | sample Ectturendosymbi2_FD_15233 | JGI IMG/M metagenome (IMG submission 15233)
CCGAGGTTTAGGTTTAGGACAAGTATTCCCAAGCTTTCTACGGCCATGTACCCCTTCAGGATTTCGTTATATGAGCATGTTCCCCTAAAATTTCTTATGACGAAAACGCTGAGGAAAATAAAAAAATATATTTACTGTACCAATAAGCATCTACTGATTTTGAAAATAATATTCACTGATGTTGACCTATGTGTAAATCCGAGAATTTCGAAATGAATAATATGCTAACATAATTTTTCTCTTCCTTTGCTAACCTCAAATGTGCCCTTTCAGATAGGAAAATCTACCCCTTGGGGTACATGCATCCCAGGTTGTGAACCCTTGGTTTGATATTATCTTGGTTAGGGTTTAAGGTTGGAGTAACCAAACTCCTGCCTGAAACTCAGAGCTGCTACTTGGTACAGATTCATGCGAAGGTCTACCAGTTTGATACACATACTTCTGAAAATAAAAATTTGCATGATTTATCTTCATATGATGTTACCATTAAAAATAAAAATTAAAGATATTCATCATTGTAAAGAAACTGATCATGTTTATGATATTGTCAGAACAGGCCACGGGCAACCCACATGGTCCATACTGGCGACCTGGTTCTGGCGGGCACCGTCTTGGTGACCCCTGGTTTAGGCTTAGTACGTTAGGCTACTAGCAAGTGTAGTGCAGCCTGGGGCATTCTTGTCATGTGTTAGTGTCATGTTACAGGCATCGAGAAAATAAGTTTTCAAAATTAATTAATGAAGGCCCCCTGGGAAACCTATGTCCTGTGTCTATTTTGCCGCTATCTTGACTATTTTTCCGCCATCTTGGCGGCAAAATAGATACTGCCTACTTTATATTACGGGCCACAGGCCGGTCTGGGCCAGAAAATATGTTGTAGTTTGGCATAAACGAGCCGGGCCGGGCAGTTTCATGTTAGCTCCGGGCGGACCGGGCTGCAAAACTGCTGGCCCGTGCCATCTCTAACACCAACACAGCACGTTTAATCGAAGCCGAGCAGAGACTTTGCTCTAACTTAGGCACGGACTTACTTCCGAAGTAGGCCTTCCACAAACGCTTTCGCACTTATAAGAAGTAGTTCCGTTGTCATTTAATTTTCGAGCGATTAATTCAAATTCATGTTGAGTAGTTGATAATAGCAAACGCTAGAGTCTTTCAACTCGTTTGAAAAATGTTTGGATTTTTGATAATCCGTAAGATCTTTTGGCTATGTTCAACTTATTCCATAAAACCTTTGTAGCTACTTTAATTACTTCGTTTAAATTGTTTGATGAGACTTTGCTAAATTAACTGTCTTCATTGAACTATAAAACGGAATTAAACTGTAAACACAAGCGTAACCACAATATTACAAAACTTATTGACAACACTCAGCTGCATGTAAAAATAGCTTAGCACTGCATGTATAATTAAATTTGTACTAATCACGGGCTTCTTGAAAATACAATAACTTGTCTGCGAAATTTGAAACCCTAATGAGAAAAAATTCAAATATATATCGTATTAGTCATATGCGCTTTGCCAACAAGACAGATTGCAAGCTGAGGTATGGATATTAAGGAAGGAGAACGAGCCAGTCGCCTCGGGTCCCTCTTTTTCAGAGATACCATGTCCCCATCTCGAGAGCTTTGCACCATTGTTTAGGTTAGATGAAAATGTTATNTACCACTCCAGAGCCAGGCTTAAAGAAGCTCAGAAGCAAGTTATCTGTTTTTCAAATGAAAGCAAAAATTATGGGAAGANGTGCCAAAGGAGGCAGCTTTCAAGTGTCCAGCAAGCTGCAAAACTTTACAACAAATTTTTGTTCCTTTCATATGTATGTCATGCTCTTGAATTTAGTTCATAAATTGAAATGTGAAACAAATTTAACTCTTTTATCCACGTAATCCCACATCCGCCTTTCGCAATGGCGATGTTTTGGCCCCCTTTCTGAGAGCTTGCCCCTAAATTTTAATATCCACCCCAATGCAAGTTACTACAGTATCTGTAAGTAACGGCAGTGCCAATTCCCTCAGCACTTACAAAATAAAAAGTATCTTGCTACTTACGTTATATTTTGCTACTGACTCTTCTGGTTGCAGTTAAATGATTTAAACTTATTTACTGTGCTAAGGTGTGGCGATTGACATCAGATGAAAGTTGAAACACTGAGCATATCAGCAGTAGGTCAGAACTTACAATCTTGACAAGACTGCTTTTTTACTCGCCGGTAAGGTAAAGGGAAACCGTTTTTGAAAAGGTTAAGGCTCCACATAATTATGATTGAACCGCCACAATACATGCCATCACAAAGAAATATCTAGAATGAATGCTATTGTTGTTAAACAGTGACTATGGCGCAGTGAAGAAGATTTTGAAACTGAATCGCTTCTGAGCCGAAATTTGGGCTTCAAGACATAAAATATATATCACCGCCATATTCACGCATGCAGTTTTAGAACTGTGCAAAAACAAAAATTTACCATATTTATTTAAGGCTTCGCTGACTCCAGAAACAAGGATAGGTTATATTTGTAACACCCACGGTCATGGGCGTCCGCAGAAATTTTTCCAGGGGGGGCAAAGTCGACATTTTGCTTATCCTTTTCAGGTTTCTGACGATGCAACGCAAACGGACGTACACAAAACGCTTTACCCTTGCTACACCACAAAGAAAATGCTCAGTGTTACGGGCAACGGTTGCAAACAGTTCTCCCTCTAAGACGTGATTTTCAACCTTTTTCATTCAGCGATCCATTTTGGAACCCACTTTAACGTGACGACCCCCTTCCGAAAATTTCCAGTAGGCACATGTCATTTTCAGTCATTGTGATTTTCTATTGTGCAAACACAATGCAACCACTGCTCTAAAAAAATTCTACCCTAAGCAAATAGTTGTTTTAGTGAGCATGAGTATTTTAAGACTGAGATAGCAGGCACAGTTCTAAATGAATTACAAACTTCCTGAATTATTAAAATCAATATAAAATCTTATCAAAATACGAACAAAGTACACATCTAATTCAAATGTGTTATCTTTATTTTCGTATTTTCCCAATGTTTTGGAATGTTTCAAGTGTGCAAGAATGAGATTTCACTGCGAAAATGGTCTGGTGGTGCTGCGCAGTTGCGCACCTTAGGGGAACATTGGTATTGTTGCATGCAAATGCAAAATATGCGCTTTGTTGGCAGCAATGTTTCTTTTCACATAGTGTAAAAGTACGTGGCTTATGCTATCAGCAGCAGTCACTCGCATATACCTGTCAAGATATCCGCGTTCAACAATTACATGCGGCAAAACGCTACTGCCGCAACTTGAAGTGAACGTTCAAAGATTTGTTTGCCATGTTATTGTTACGCAACAAAGGCCAGTAGTAGAACAATGCGCTCACAAGTTTCGCAACCTGCCTTTGCAGACAAGGGAGCGGATTTAGTGAACTGCAAGCTCATCACTGCATGGTACCAGAACAGTGAACCTGACTCTTGTGCACTGTGAAAGTCATACCGGTAAATAAATTGGCATTGCAAGAATTAAATCAATTAATACGCAATTAAACTGCTGGCTTCAGGTTTTCTAGAAATTGTTGCTTCGTCCCAACTTCCAGGCGGAGATAATGTCCGTTTTTTCCCTCCCCTGCGGACGCCCATAACGGTAGACAAACTGCGCCTGAATTAGATTGATCTATCCACCACTACGTTTGTGGTGCTCTCATTAATCTGTGCGGGTTGAACGTCACTTCTCAATCTCTTGTCTGAAACGTTTTCTACACTTCGGCTATCAGAAATGTTTTTCTTTCATAAACTGCCTAATATCCTTTTATTGATCGCTTTTTACATATAGCCTAAGACAGTGTTTCCCAAACTTGTTCGAACCGTTACCCAAATCAAAGTAGCGATTATGTCTCAATACCCACCAATAAAAAATTTTCGCATTTCGTGTCGAAGAGTTCTTTTGCAGTGACCGCTCATAATACAGAACAACAATGTGGTTTGGTTCTGCGTTACCCCTCGAGGAATCGCATATTACCACCAGGGGTAATTTACCTCCAGTTTGGAAACCACTGGCCTAAGACATAACTTAAGAATAATCAACGTCCAGAGCAAAATTAGGGTTGGAAAATCAAGAAAGTTAGACACTCCCGTAAAACTGTTTCAAACAATGAGAAATAGACCTGTACGTTGGCAACAACTATCGCACAACTAACTAAAGTTAGAACACCGCACAGGCTTAACAAGAATGAGGAAATGAATTGTGAAAACTCGCCACAGCAAATACAGCTTTGCACTTGCTCACCCAGTATTCCCACGAGCCTGCATAGATATCAAGCTCCATAGTTTTGTACTGTGTGAAAAGAAGCCTCCATAAACGTATTTATATTAAGATATTCACTCAGGCACATTAATTACACTCAGTCTCACACTGGCAATAGAATTTTTCAAAGTTGTGGAAGCATTGCTACAGATTAATTCGTGCCTTTTACACAGTATAAATATGCGTTGCTACTTGCTTCCACTATCAACAGTCACTCTCTCGCTGCAGTATACCTGCTAAAATGTGTGCTTTTTAACAGTCACATGCGGCAAAACGCTTTCTACCGTTACTTGAAGTGAACCTATGAAGATTTGTTGCCATGTTGTTGTTACACAATACAGACCTACAGTAGAACAAACTGCTCGCAAGTTTGACCACCTGCCTCTGCAAGCATAGGACCGGACAGGAGTGATCTGCAAGCTCATCACTGCATAACACCATAACATCATAACAGTGCATAACACCAAAACAGTGAACCTGGCTTGCATGCAGTGTGAGTGTCATACTGGTACATAAACTGCCACTGCAAGAATTAAATCAATTGATCGGAACTGAGCTGCTAATTTCAGCTTTTCTGGAAAATTTTAGTTCTTAGTCTCAATTTCCAGGGGGGTCAAATGCCCATTTTGCCCCCCTGCGGACGTCCATGCCCACGGTTATCAAAGAGAAATTTGCGATGGCTTTGAAATGAAGCTTAAATAACCATAAGGTGCGATACAGCAAGATGGTGCGGCTAAAACAGCTGCGAAAAGCGTTACTCCAATTGTTTTTACTTGCGGTCATTGATTACAAACAGTCAGATACATGTTTGTATTCGAAGTAGGATAGGTTCTTTGAGGCAGTTTTGTTGATTTGCACTGAAGTATTTCTCTGGCTTATACTTCAGATATTTTATTAACCTGAAAACTTTGAAATTGTGAGGACATTGCCCCGTTGCCACCCCTGGCTACGCGCCTAGTGGCAACCGTATTCTGATTACAGGCTACAGACCAGCGCAGGAATTTGTGATTGAACGAAGTTTATGCGCACACCGATTGGGTAATTCAAATTAACCACCACAATTATCAACAACCATGACAATTCAGTTTACATAGTAAATCTGTATACTGTCTACAGATAATCCAGTGGTATGTTCATTTTTCTTAAGTATTCACTGAATTTATGCTAGGGAAACGTTTTCAACAGTAATGTAGCCATGAAATATGCACAACTACATTATTTTTATCACAAAATCTTGGGGGGACACAAAAGATATTATGTCCCCCCTGTCCAAAAGTCCCCTTGAACTCGGTCCCTGCACGCAGTTAGTGACAGTCTACGTTTGCAAAACAAAATAAAAACTTTTTGTAAACCTTACATCTGCATATTTCATATTTTGCTAAACAGTCTAATTCCAACGCTTAATTTTCTAGTTTAGCAAAATCAAATGATTTTTCACGCAATTTTCTTATTCATCTGTTACCCTAGTGATAAAAAATAATTAAGCAACTGGTGCTGAGTTTGCTAACTCTTTTAGACTGACGACAGCTGTATACTCTCAACCGAGATAGACTTTCACTTTGATGGTCATTCAAAGGTTCCTTAAAATTTCGATAAATGATTAAATGGTCAATTTAATTGCATATAGGTGTCCATCGGTTAACATAAGAGTAAATTTTGAAAAGGTTCATGTAATTTGTGCGAAACCTATAAGTAATTCCATGATTTGTAGTTTGCTCTTTTCAGCAATCAGTCTTGCATCAACCAACCAGATCGCGGAACATTTTCACGCCTTGTGCAGTCATGCGCGACATTGCATCCGTTTATATGCGAACGTCCTTTCTATCAAGGCAAGCCGAGTAAGTTTTGCTTCTGTAACGCTCATCGCTTAAAAAAATTAAAATCTCAAGCAGTCGTTTTTCACCTTTTTCATTAAAAACTTGAGTTAACTATTTGCAATGATTCAAAAAACAGAATTTTTGTTGAATCCACACTCCATTCGCCAAGTGTAACATCTGCATCATACAAAATCAATTTTTATGTTTGAAAGCATTAATGTTAATGGCATGAAAGCAGTGGCGTGCGCAGAAAATTTCCGAGGGGGTGGCCAAGTTTCGTCACAATCGTGTGACGTCACAAATCAACTTTAGGGGAATGGGATCCGGGGGCATGCCCCCGGGAAATGTTTGCAAAATTACACCTAAAAATACGCATTTTTGTGCATTCTCGAAGCAAGTTTTAGACTTTACTGTTTTTACATTTTTTTATTTTTAGGATTTTTAGGATCTGAGGGGGTGACCATGGCACAGTGGCCTCCCCCTCCGTACGATAGTGCATGAAAGTATCTCTCGGTTTTCTTCATCCGTCAAAACGACAGCATCCCTCAAAATGTATCGAATCATGGAGTAAATGCCGGTTGTTACCCTTGTCTCATAGTCTCACTTAACTCCTGTAATGGTCGTGTGTTTATTTTGGTCTTTTGTAGGTAGGGTGACTGGGCGCCCCGCATGACCGGGACAACAGGGACAGGTTTTGGTTGTCCGGTCCGGGTGTCGTTGTCAGTCGATCGCTTGTTCCGCCAAACAACGAGATTGGTTGCAGGCAAAGGAAACCTGTAACGATTTTGACAGTTGCTGAATGAAACGAGCAAAATTTGTCGGAAAAACTGAAGATGAGCTGTAAAAATTTTTCATTCTGTTCTGGAAAACAGCGATAAGTTTTATTTGATTCTCACTTTACTTAAGCTTTATTCGATATTCGATTAGCCTTGAACCTTACGCGATTCTCACTTTTATTTTAAGTGAAAAAACTGGCAAAACTCTTTCCCATATCAGACGTATTTAAAAACATTGTTCTGATGCGAGATACGTAACAAAATGTAAAGCTAGCTTTTACTGTGTAAAATATCGTCTAACAGGTATGTTTCATGCGATGATCCAAATATTTGTTTCTTGTCGCAAAGATGGGTTGCCAAACCAGCGCTTTTTTCACAGAGTTTCCTGCTATGGTTTCTCTTGTCTTTCAAATGTACAATACCACAAGCATGGACTTTTCATACCACAATGCGGCTTTTGGTTGAAAGCAAGTTGCTTTTCTATTAATTTCTTGCATGTGCAAATCCACGGATAGCTGTTTACTCTGCATGTTAGTTAAAACAGTGAGTTATTTTCAAGTGCCATATAGATTTGCAAAAAGTAAGTCCAAGTTGTACACGTACTTTCACAAAATGTTAGGCATTTTTTGCCGGAAGGTTGCCCTTGCCATAACACCACGTCTTTCCAACGAAATTAAATTAGATCTCAGAGCCTACGGTATAAAAACTTCCGGGGATACATTTTTAAAATCAATAGGTATTCATTTTGTAGATGCCAAATGGTGAACGACTTCACTATAGTAAAAAACATGAGTACAAGAAAAAGCAGCTTAGTAAAGTAGGATCATGCACTACTCTTTTTAAATGTTAACCTAAAACTTGCTTTTAATTGCTAATAAAAGTAATCTGCGACAAAGACATAGGCCACAAAATGGTTAACTACTGTATTTGTTCCGCTATTTAACAACAACTCATACCTTTGTTCGCAGAAAGCTGTTTTACTACAACTGCCGTTACCACTACACACCCGACCACAACACATCCGACCACAACACACCCGACCACAACACGTCCGACCACAACCAGCATTCCTGAAAAAAGCACCAAACAGTTACACAAGTCTTCGTCGGAGGTGATTCCACCCATAGCAGATATAGCAACAACGATGTTACAAGTGCAAACCACAGCTGGAATGACCACTTCTGGCAAAGTAGATAAAACCGAATGTAGAGGTGTTACTATCAATGTGGAAGAAAAATTGACTTTTCCACCAGCGGATTACGATACATTTACCAATTCCAACGAAAAATGTGCAACTGGTAAAGAAGACTTTCTTATTTTTTGCCATGTTTTTGCATTTTCGAGATCGAATTTAATCTTCGTTTTCTCTATCAAACAAACTTTTCTGGGTAGGCCTACACATAAAAATGTAAGTAACGTGTGAAATAACAAATTCTCTTCATCATCTTCATTTCACAGTTTTGCTTAAGCGGTTTTGTGGTTAGGACGATGAGGTATGAATTGTATTTGCGATTCACCTGCAGTCTACATGGAGAAAAACAACAAGTACAGTGAATTTTTCGAATAATTTAGGTTGTGATCAAAAGCCTTCAGCTTGAAAGTAGAAGTGGCCGAACGCTCTAGTGCTTAAATGATTTGGGAGTTGCACAATTTTCAGAATTTGTCAGAAAACTACAATAATATAATCATATAATGACCAAAAATCTCAATACTGGATTATGCTGGATGAGGAATTGCCTGGTTTGCTTTGGTCGCAGCCCTGATGTAATCAACCAAATCTATTTAAAATAGGTGTTTAAGGATAGAAATCTCCTCAAGCTTGATTATAAAAACCTGTCGGCCAAAGTATATTTTTCACAGCATTCGCCAACGTAACAGTTACCTCATCTTGAATCAAACAGACTTTCAAGACATTACGCTGTACTCTTTTCATCAGTTATTACAAACCTTTGTATCACAAGTTTCCCCTCCAGTATTGGCTTTCGTTTTTGATCAGGAAGACCCATAGGAAGCATTTTTTGCAATCGTGAGACGTCTCAATTCGACCNCTCATCACTGACCTACTCGCCATGCATTCGCTCAATTGAAGAACTCAGAACTGAGGTAAAACTTTGGTCAATTGATGTAAGTGGTGCCATTTAACTCAAACTTTAAAAGCAGCCGTCTATTAGTCTTACTACAAACATTTTCCCGTGTTAATGTACGCGAAACCGCTGGGGCACAAAACGTACATCTGAGTTAACAATGCCAAGAACTAACTCAGCTCTTTTAAAATGTTTCGAGAAGCCCACCGTTAGAATCTGCATTTTGCCACACTGGCCCGCATTTACTATACAACCTAATCACACGTGGAAAATCTTTCAAAACGTCAGTGTTTAGCGCATGTACTGTTCTCCTGCCCACATTTTGTAAAACATTGCTCTGTGCAGCCGTGCATGCCTAAACTTGCCCCCCGCCTCTGCATTTGCTGAATGCAAAGTTAAGTGACTATTCGTGCCACCATTTTGTTAAAATGATTGTAGTGGTGAAATATTTATTTTGCTTGATTTTGGTTTCGTTTGCAGTTGAATTATTGCAGTGTTGAAATACTGTACGCTGATTTGTCACTGAAAGACTCTTATAGTTTTTAAAAGCTCGAATTAAGCAGAGGACATACATCAAATAACTGCGTGGAATTATTTCAGCACTGCCAAAACCAGAAACGTAACTCACAAGTGTTTTCAGGTAAAATGAAAATGGTGATGCTTTCTTGTTTTGCAGCATTGAAAAGTGCATGCAACTTGTTAAGGCGCCGTAATTTGAACTTTTGCTTCTGAACGTCTAGCTCAAAAGCAACAACAAATCCGCAAAAACTGAGGACAATCTTGAAAAGTACAGCTTTGAGGCTCGACACCTCACCACCAACCATAGCCAACTATCTGACGATGAATTTGTTGCCTCTGTGCAAGTGGTCGACATACTTGCTGAAGCAGTAGTGGCGGAGAACAAAGCGATCGAGACTGTGAGCGACCGATGGAAAGCTTGTTGCGCATTTTGTGATGATTGCGTTCAGAAACATGGCAAAACAAATTTGCTTTCAACTTTATTTGAAAAATGCCACAAGTCAGGCAATATTTTTGTTTTGCAGCTTGTTTGAACAAATTGCTTCATCTTTTGCGCTGCGAAGTTTCGGTGAATACCGCAAATATACAGAAGTACTGACTCCACAAACTTGCTTTGATACACACTGGAACGCAACAAATTTTATTTGACTCTTCCTTTATAGAGATAATTGTTTTTCACTGACCTAAAGCAAACGTTTTTGATTTTGCATCCATTTACGTGTTTTCAAGTCTCCTGATTATTTGTAAGATGGATTTAGATTTCAATGTGTTAAGGTGATGGTCCACCAATCCAAATGTTCTCTTTAACAGTCTTTCGAAAGGTGCTGTTAATTTCTTGCGGTTCTTTTGACAAACTAATTATTCATTCTTACATGATGTCGAAATACTCACTGATTGCTTGTTGTGCTTCAGGTCTCCACTGGTGTTCTCAACAACGTTGTGAGGACCGTTGACAACCTTCAATCTGAAATGACCAAACGTGCTGACCTTGCTAACTCTGTTGAAATAGTCACTTTAGCCTTTGCTGTGGAAAACTTCGCTTCGCGAGTGAATTTGAATCAGTCCAATCCAGTGCACAAAGTCCTAACCAACAACATCCACGTTGAGGTAAGCTGCGTTTGGTACAAAAGTTATACGCGACGCCTGATCTCAATGTTTTTCATTCTTTTTTGCAGATACAAGATGACAAGTAAACATTTGTATTTCATAGTCTTAAAGCCAGGGTTGCGGAGTCGAAGTCGTAACAAGTTGGAGGTTTTTGGGTGGAGTCGGAGTCGGATTCCTAGCAACGCTGGGAGCTGCAGTCAGATTTTTTGTCCGACTCCGACTCCGGATATCTAGTTGGATCATTTTTACATCACACTCCTAAATTGGGAATTCCTGTTGAAATGGTACAATTTCTTATGAAGCTTTTGTTAAAACAGATTTCCTGCTGTGTACCAAAATTTCCATTGATTTTAACAACAGCCAAATTTCATTCCCTTTATGTTAAGGAGTCGGAGTCGGGAGTCGGAGTCGGATATTTTGGAAACTCGGACTTGGAGTCGGGAGTCGGATATTTTACCTCAGACTCTGCAACCCTGCTTAAAGCAGCGTGCGTGATTAAGTGTTCCATTGGTGAAAGGCTTATGAAGTTCCAGTGCTTCGAAGGTGCTCCGAAGCTTACAGATTCATATCTAGAAAGGAATGAATTTTCTAAGATATTGTATAGGCTAGATTCATTCACTTTATCGCTTTTTTGCTCACGCATTTACACACTTAATCTCTACGCAAAAATGTTGCGCTTGTTTTCATATCCCATTTAGTTTTGTTCATAACTAAATATGTCGAACTTCTTTGGTCGACGTGGATTTCTTCTTGTTTGCTATATGTACGTCATCATTTTGTTTTTCTTGTTTGAAGGTCATTGATATTTATAGCGTGGGTAGTGAAGCGGAAACAAGTTTTTCATTTGCCTCGTCCAACGAAACCCGCATCTCAGTAGAACACTCTTTCCGCCATGTTTCAAACGCTTCAACAAAGGTGTCGCGTGTACTTTTTGTTGGTCACAAAGATGCCAGCTTGTTTCCTTCCAAGCAGGAAGTGGGTGAGGTGAGAATGGGAACGAGCTGAGATTGTCTTTAAACATCATTTCGTTCTATTTCGTTGGACCCACGATTTGTTTAAAACATTTTTGGCAGGTTTTAACCGCAACTGTGTTGAATGAACAGCAAGAAAAAGTCGATTCTTCGGTTATTTTCTCCATGAAAAGAAGCAACATTTCCAAGGTATGTTCAAAAGATTCTTTTTTGTCAATTTTTTTGCTTGAATTTTTGCATTGTTTAGAGTACCTAGAGCTTGAAACTGAGCCAAAAGTATCCCGAGATACAGGGAAAGAAAACTTCGCTCCAGCACTTCTATTCGCTGAGAGGAGACATCCAGACACAAAAATGAGCATGACACTAAGAAACAAGATCGAGTTCAGGACTGCTGCGTGTGATAGAATCAGAAAATCACATAGATTGACAACTAGCTTGTTCGCAATTCTGGAAACTGTACGTAAATAACCGTATTGCCAAATGTTATTCTCGCAATGAAACCGTGTACCATGCGCCAAAAATAAGGACAAGTTGGGTCCACAAACTGTGCGCATTCATCCATGGACAATCAGGAGTGTTAACAATAACTACAGAGTCCTGATACCCCAGAGTCTCCAAACACTTTGTCCGAGGGCCGCATAAGTTATTACACAACCGCTAGTCGGCCGAACATAAACTCCCGGTCCAATATAAAATAATGTCAAATGTTGGTTAATGATTAAAGATAATGGCGAACTTTATTCTTTGATAGTGGGAAATCTGACTTCAGATAGGATGTACCTGATATCAATAACGACCTCAGATTGCAGCAATATATCAGCCAAGGTTAAGCCAGCCTGCAGCTCATTAACACGTATTAAACTTAGGCAGATGACATTCAGGTGGCTTACCTAATGTTATTGTTTCGGGGCGCTACTTTCTGCTGTCAAATCAATCAATTTTTCGTAAATATGTTACATTTTCATTATTGATAAAGTGTCTTTGCGGGTCGGATGAAATGGCTTCGCGGGCCGGATTTGGCCC
>JGI24022J15233_10006628_pt1 | contig 12587 bp, 9 predicted proteins | sample Ectturendosymbi2_FD_15233 | JGI IMG/M metagenome (IMG submission 15233)
CGAGCAGAAAAACGCATTCAACGAACGGCGTGAATATTGAGTCACGTGTTACGTAAAACGCTGTGTGAACATGTGAACGGTTTGTGCCCAGCCGGATGGCTTAATGAGCATTCTATTACAAAGCACTGGTTCCAGTCCGTACGTATTTGTACATATAGTTGGGCCACTGGCCGCAACACTACCACAACATCCTACTTTCTAGTGAGATTATTATCAAAGCGGGTCTGTAGTGATGTAGCGATCTGAAAAGAACTTAGCTGTAATGAGTAGGAAAAAAAAGATAATTACCTCCATCACTGTTACGTTCATATCTTGCGAAAAAAGTGTTTTTTTTAATTGTTTTTCCCAAAGGAATAAAATTCCAGTGGTCAGTTGAGTGACATACAATACCAGCATTGTATTTTAGTTGTTTGGAAAACATACTACCTAGCGATATTTTTTCTGAACTGGGCTAAATACGGAAGAATCTCAAGCGTTTAGTAAAAATGTTTGGACAAAGTTCGCCTTTACTTCTAATGCTGGCAATCTACTGTTCTTGATATATTTTTCAGGACTGCTGGAAATACACATATCCTCCTTTTTCTGACAGCGCATATGTTATGAAACAGAACAAACCTGCGGCCAATAGTACATATTTTACCCAAGGTGGGTTAAATTATTTTTTTGCATAGATTAGCTACTGCGTGATTGGTAGTTAATTTGGCTGAATCATTTGGGTCAAAACAAGATCATTACGGTAAAGGAACCGGTAGTTTATTTTTTAAGATTTACTGCAGAAATAAGGAATAGGATGGTGGGCATAAAATACTTTTTTTAAGAACATATGTCTCATGTACGTATCGTCTCAGGTAATACCTAACGCTCTCGCAAAATTTTGTTCATGCTGTGAAATGTTTTTCTTTCTGATTGTAAGGCGACGATGTTGATGCAAGCTCAGAAGAAGAAGATAAAGAGTTTGTGGTCAATAACCTTGAGATTACCTCTACATCGGAAGTTGTAGAAGTTCCTCCGATAGCAAAACGTGGAAATCAAATGTCACGCGAAAAAATGTTCAATACAGAAATCCCGGTCACTGACAAGCTCTATTCTAATCAAACTCCTTGCGATTTGAAACAAACTGCAGACAGCAATACAACCCATTCCGCTGAAAAAACACACCCAAGCGAGTGCTTGAATCACATCAAATCCGAATCGACTGCTATAGTATGCAGTGTCACTGATACGGGTGAGTTTTTGCATTGGTTAGAATTAATGACAAGCTCTGCTATGTTGATTCTTTGTATGGTCCGAAACAAAGAATCAGCTTGTTTCACGAACAATCCTTGCAGAAAATTTGAACACATTTCATCTAAACAAACAGCAAATTTTAGAATTGTTGATAAAAATATATTTACGCGGCAGGTTCCTCTGCGGACGTTGCAGTGACAGAAAAAAATGTTCAAAAAACGCTTGCTGCTCCTAGATCGACATCAAATGAACTCAAGCTTGGTCAGATGCTGGTTATGAGGTAGGTGCCATTTTCTATTTTGGTTTTGAATGTCAGTTGCAAACATTTGTTGGACGCTTTTCGTATCAACAGCCCCGTTGCGGAAGTTCCATTTAAGCACAATGTTAAAGATGCTTTTTCTGGTCGTTACCAAGCCCATATTACGTTGACCAATCCTAACAGCGAGTCCATTGATTACGTTGCTTTTAAAGTGAAGACGAACGCCCCTGAAAGGTACCACGTGAAGCCGAGCGCTGGGAAAGTTGCTCCTGGTAAGTGTGTGGCAAGTCTGTTTGTGTTCGTTGTTTACTTGTGTTCTGATTTTACAGCAGCTTGCATACTCGTAAATCAGGATTGAATGGCTGACAGTCGCGAGTTGCTGAGACCCGCCCGAGCATTAGGGTAAAAGGTGATGTCAGCCCGAGGTTGATGTCACAATATTACGGCTCAGTGTTGGAAAAGTCTTCGGCAGGTCTATGCGTTCTTGACTCCTGGCAATGCAAGGCGATTGGTCCCGTCAGTTTCTACCGAAAAATTCAGTGAAGATTGCTCGTGTGTCATTGATTTGAATTAAGCACAAGAGGGGACTGGGTGAGACGCAGCAATGAAGGGTGTCAATCGCTAACGGGCAGCTTTTAGTGGGACACGGAATAGAAAACAAGTACCGTCTCTTAATATGTGTACCGCCAGGTGTCAGCACTGTTCTTGCGGTTGTGGCACGACAAAGCGTCAGTCCCGTATAGTATTGCGTTTCGATAAGTTTAGTTTAAATGTTCATTATTCATTGGTAGGCGAAATGTGTAAAATCGATGAGTTTCTGAACTTAAAAGCCGATTGAGGACAGTTTGCGCTTCAGCATATCCTAAAAACAATGTTGATTTTTTTCTCAGTCCACCTTAAGTGGATAAAAAGAAAAATGTTATAGAAAACGAAATTTTAGTTGTGAAACCTAATCGCTTGATATGAAAGCGTACGCGGTTTGGAAATTTGTGAAACAAAAAGCTTTTGTGATTATCATTTGCTCCTAGCGCACAGTGCAACACCCATGAAAATATGCACTTCTGCAATAATTAACTTCCTTTTGTTCACAAATGTTAGAAAAGTTAGTGATCTTTGTTGAATCAGTTTGAGAAAAACACAGTAATTCCGAAAATTTCAGTTAACGAGTTTACGGTTCAACAGCTCTGAAGGTACTCGTACTTAATCTCCTGCATTCAAAATCTGTCTGATATCAAACGCAATCTAATGGAATTTCACAAAAGTCTGCTTCGCGTTGTGGAAGTGGTAAAGTATTGCTCATTTATTGCTAAAAACTAAAGCGACTGTAACGACAGTCGCGTAAATTTTTAACCTAATTATAGCGGCGTTAAACAGAGATAGTGGTCGTGAATAATACTGTTCGAGTGGACGCCTGATACAGTGACAAAATATTGTGACTGGCAGTTTTCATGTTTGTTAACTGATGTGGTGATTTTCTTGTGTGGTGATAAGCTTGGTATCTTCACTTTCTTTCTTGGAATGTTAGTAAGATTTTTCAGTTCTAGAATCGACTCTGAAAAGCCCTTTCTTTTGTGGTCTCTGCTGTAGACTGTAAATTTCTTTATTCAGATGAAACAGTTGTCATACGAATTAATCTTGCTACTGGTCACGAACGCAGTGTATCCAGGGATCGGTTTTTGATACTTTACCAGCGCATAGATTCTGATGTCGATGTAACGGAGTTTTGGGCCTGTCACACAAGCAAAGAATCCCGTTTCGAACACAGGCAAGTAGTAACTAGTTATTTTGCAAGACAGTCGTACACGTTTCGTGCAGCTGTTGCTAAAGAGTTGTGTGAAAAGTCTTTTGTGTTGTTGCTAAAGAGTTTTGTGAAGTCTTTTCAGTTTTTATGAAAACTTTATTATCAAATGCTTAACAACCAGAAATGATATTCTGTCCGTACAAATGACGTTAGTCTTTTTACATTGTAGTCATTTCCAGGATAGATTTTAACCATTCATTCATTTTCATTCCCGCTTTTCCTCATTTCATTCCCGCTCTGGGGAGGGTCATGGGGGATCAGCCCCAGGACTCGAAATAACTCAGGGTTTTCAGCAACCGCTGACAGTGCTGCTGGCTCGACACCACGACGAGACCAACCTAGTGTGGAAATGTAATTGCTCCACCTGGTCCCTTGTCGACCTCTCGGTTGTGGGAGTAACCAGCAGGACTTGCCTCTAATCCTTCCTGGGACATTCTGGTCACATGGCTCGACATTCACGGTTTTACGAATTTCACCGCTGCGCACGTTGTCACGAAGTGTCATGCCCTGAACTCAACGCGAAAATTCCATCTCTGCCTCCTGTATTTGAGATAGCATTCTTTCAGTTATTTCGTTACCCGAGGTTCATGAACGTATACGAGGATCGGAACAAAAAAAAAACGATTATAAAACTGAAAGCTTTGCGATCATTCACGGAAATAAATCGTTCACGTTTAAAGCTTGGGCCAAATTATCAATAATATCATTGTCCTAGTATTAGACGACTGATTACAAAATTTATCCATTTGTGACAATTTCCGCCACCGCATTACGATAAAAATCAGCTGACGTGATTTATTTAAGATTTTAGTTTTGCTGGTATGATCACTTTCACTTCAACCAGGGACACAGTGGTGATTGTAACCTTCTTAATGATAATCACAAATGTACAACCCCTCGCTTTCTAATATTCGTACTCGTTTAATTGATCACGCTGACCACAAACCAACAGAGAATCAAATCATCCATTTCGGCGAAGCAGTTGTGATTTATTGAAATCACTGCACCGCTGACCTTTTTTCTTGCGAGCGAACTTCGTGCCTTTTTCCAATAAGTCGGCCTTGCGCCTTTTTACCAAAGTGCGGAACTATTAATCATTTGAGTCGCGAGGTACGCTTGATCAGACTAATCGACGATGAAGCCCAGGGCTATCCTAAAACTCTGTAGGTGACCGTAACAGTGACTGTCTCAGATTAGGGTCAAGATTTTACAAAATGAAATGGCCTGAGGGGCCAAAACGGTGATGTTCTATGTTGATGTGGTGTGATGAGTGTAAAACTTGGCTGTTATTGAAAGGTGTCTATACCACAAGGATAATCTTGGAAACAAATATTCTTTTAGCTGACAAACGAATCCACCAACACAGTTGTTTTGACAAATCCCGCAAAATACAACTGAGTTTTTGAAAATTATGCTTTGAAACCGAAGTTCTACAGAACAAACTGCTAACAAAGACCTAACAGTGCGTTTTTTCAAACGTTGCACTTACGCACTTGTCATTTGGTGATATAATGTGCGTTTCACACAGAATTCGTGTTCGCTTTGAAGCGGATGCACTCCACGAACCAGTTCCGACTGAGCGTGTGATCCCCACGACCCCCGCAACTGTCGCAACTTCGACTGCAAATCCTGCGTCAGCCTCTACCAATGTTAACCTTGAACCACTCAGAAACGAAATATCTCAGCTCCGTTATCAGGTATGCGATACTTACTAATTGTGATGAGAGGTTTGTATAACAATTAAATAGGTGAAAAAGATCTACAACAAGTTTTGATGCTGTCAACCGTGGTGGTGCTGCGTTGTTTGTTCATAATGTATAGCGATGTGTTATTTTCATTTTTATTTAACGCACTTGCAATGTGTTCCAGTTACGGCAAATCAATCTGTGCAACCAACACCTCCGAGTTCGGCTGCGCTACTCTTTCTTCATCCAAGTTGTCCTCGTAATTTTGTTACTCTATACTGTATACAAGGTTTCGCTACTAACAAGAGCCGCCGGCATAGGTTTGTTTCATATGTAGCAATGTCGACCACTACCTTCCTAAGTTGTACCGCCCATGTGTCTCTTGTTATTTTCCTGCGGTACTTTTGGTCATTTTGGTATGGGAGTGTTCGTCATGCGCTGTCGCATTTATGGTTACAGCTGAAGCTAGGAAGTGTTAAAACTACAAGTAAGTCGTTGATCAGGGTTGCTGTGTATCCCATGCATTGCATCGTTGTCCGTGAGATTTCTTGTGAAGTAGATATACGATTGAGTTTAAACGTCGTTTTTTTCAAAATAGAGCTTCAGCGATGCAAGCAATGATGTTTGCGTGTGTGTTTCTTTGTTGTTGTTGATTTTTTAACTGCGCACGGGTTGCTTGTGCTTAATGGCAGTAGGCTAAATTTTTTTCTTCTGGTGTTAACAATGTCGTGCTTGACGGATGTTTAGTACAAAAGATCTGCAGATCTACCGCAAAGTGATGAAGTACTAGCAGGCTTGTGTAATGACGTCTTCAGCATACAATGATAACGAAGAAGTTTTAGCGTGATCTACTTCTGAGTCTCAACGCAATCATCAGCTTTGCATTTGCCTTGTGTTTTAGATATGGCAACAGTTTTTGTTTTGTGGTGTTTTGTGAAACAATATTTTTTCGTACCTTAGCCACTGTCTGAGGAAGCTCTTTATGTTGTTGTCAATGCGTATCTATGCAAAATATGTTAAGTCATAGTTGAAATCAGTTGGCTGAAGATTTTTTAGAGTTAGCCACGCAAACCTTTCTCAGTATCGTCTAAATGTTTCAGTGTGGTGAGCTTAGCTGATTGACAGAAAATAACTTAAATGCTTTCAATACGGTATCACTAGATTCGGTCTATGTTTTCCTCTGTCACCGCAAATCCTTTTCTGGAGACAATGTCGAATTTTGTTCGCAAAATTATTCTTATTTGTGGCTTGCATGGCGCGCAATCTCAGTTTTTCGCGCAACTTCAAAATGTGCGAAATCTGATTCTCAAAAATAACAGCATTAGAAGGCGCGGTAAGGTTTTCTTGGATTGGATTTGTGAAGTTCTCGAATTTCTTCGATATAATGTATAAAGGAGTAGCAAACGAAACTTACGAATTCAAATCTGAAAAACACATGTAACGAAAAACCGACGTGTGGAAAAGGTACAAACTGCGTGGACGAAATTGTGATGAGCTTCCGTGAAAAATAGATGTTTTTTCCAGATTGATGCCGCGCATATCTTTACTGTGTTTTATGCAAACAGCTTGTGCAACTTTCACAGCTGGAGTTTAGTGCCCGCGAAGGCTTCGTTACGTAAAAGAGCCAGTATTCAGCGTAAATCGGGTAAACCTTACGACCTGCTCATTTGATTTCCACAGCAGGTAGTATCTGTGGGAACGTGATTTTAGTTGCTGTGTACACTTCAAGTATATATCAAAAATTGGAAATTTTATCACAAATAGAAGGAAAAGTTTATATCACTGTCATTATCTAGGCCAGCAGAAATTGCCTTTTCCGTATTTTTAAATCCGACTCTGGAAGGTTTTGGAGTCGAAGCCGACTGTAGTTTGTGCGCCCTTGTATTGTTCTGAATAACACGTACTATCCTGTGGAACACAGTAGCGACCAAAAATGTGTGCTAAAATATAAAACTATGGATTGCAGTTTTCGTGTCACAAGAAGTCGGTCAGAGCCGAATTTGTTTGGAACTCAGTGGTCTTAAGTTCTCAAATTTTTAAATAGCTACATGCGACTACAGATTGTTCCTATTCTTTTCTTGTGCTTGCACATTATCGAGCCAAGCATTTATGACAGATTGGGATTTGCAGCATGTAAATACCTGCTTTTTTACGTTGACTTATGCGGTGGTAAGAAAATTTCGTTTTGTTTTCGTGGCGCGAAATCGCAATTCTCATGGCAATGAGAAATAGGCAACCTAATTTTTACGTACTGCGTAATCCTACCTGTTTTGTCAGTTTGCACATCGCATGGATCTGTGAGTTCATGTGCCCGCCTGGTAATAAATCTTCTGCACCTGCGTATTGCCTCGGTCCGCTGTTTGCTGTAGTTAAATATTGGCAGTCCAAGTGAAGGGCTGTGTGCTGCATTTCAACATGTTTGTCATGTTGTTGTGCGTGGGCAAAAACTGGTCTTGTATTATTCGACCAGTTTATTGAGATGCAACGGGTGAAGCAAGCTGAGATTCACTCAAGATCGTTAAAGCATAGTGATGGCATGCTGGATTGCTTTAGGTTCGTTTGTTCGGTTATACTTTTAAAGTGTGAAGCGGCACAGGTTACGTCTCATTAGCAGAAGAACTCACAGTTATATCGTAGGGAGCAGTGCAGTTCAATCGGAAGGGTTTTTACGAATGCTATAGCACGTAGGGTCTCCAAACTACGGCCCGCGGGTCAAATCCGACCCGAGAAGACATTTTGTCAGTAATGAAAAATTATTATAGTTACGAAATATGTATTGCTTTGGTGGAATGTAACATAAAACGAAACAGTCCCATTACGCAAGATGTCCGGCCCTCGATCTGTTGGGTAATAATATGTCGCCCTCTGACAAAAAAGTTTAGGGACCCTGCCATAGCAGAAAGATGGACCCATTGCTAGTCTTTAGTTTTGCGAGATGCGCGAATGAGCTGCACGCCATCGGGAACGATGGACCGTTATCCTACCTTATAACCATTTCTGCAATCGGATGCCGAAAATCTGCAACCTGGCATATATCATATATTTCTTCATTGCACGTGTTTTGTGTTTCACGAGCTGTCGTGGCTTGATTCTTACTCTCTGATTTCGGCCTTGTTTTGCTACACTTGCAATAAGCTGTGTACAGTTTACCTTTTGTTCTTTCGTTTTGTATAGCTGGTGTCGTTATAGGGTTTTCTGCATATTCACGAATTCGGCGGTAATTTCATTAGATAACAAAAGATGGAACCAGCAAAAACAAAGTTGCATCAATATCCGTAACAACGTGCACTTCTAGTGTGCGATTGCGAATCTGCATTTAACATTACTTGAAACTTTTTACGACGGAGAAAAGATTTATACGAGACTGTAGTGGTTGGTAGGCAGTTGTGAAATTGCCCCGTTTGGGAATTTGAGCGGCTCCTTTAAATTTAAGTGAAAATTCGTCTTTCCTGTTTGAACATTTGGTGTTTGTTTGCAGTGTCGTGGCTCGCTACGTGGTACTTCCAGCTGTTAGTGCCCGTTCGATCGGAACGTTGGGCAATAACAAGCCTCCCCACCGACCGCCCTTTGATTATAGCGCATAGAGGAAGTTCTGGTAAGGTTGACCCTACTGTGCATGTCAACATTTTTGCAAGCTGCCTAGTGGTGTTTTCTGCTGTGATGAGCGCAACCTCGAGAGTGGTGACGTTACGAGTTTCAGCAATGCACAGGAAATAGTCTCGGTCTAAAGATTTGATGTAAGAATGGTCTTGGAATTCACGGTTTTGAGGTCTCGAATATTTTTCTCAGTCATCCAAAATCTAAGTTCTGTAAAAACACAGTGCTGGTCCCGGAAGGGTGGTGAATTTATTTGACACAAAGAGCTTATGCCAAAGCTTTCAGAGTACGATTGGTTTCATTCGGCATATCGAGACATCCCGCGTCCTATTTCAATAATCTGCTTTCCCGCATCTGCGTAAGTCTCGGTCTCTATGTTGTTTCAGCGGATAATTTTCTCACTAATGGAGCAATTTTTATGTTACCTTAGGACAGCTCGCAAAACGCAGATTTTTTTCATGTTTAGGAATGAGACCAGAACATACAGTGGCTGCCTATCAACTCGCTGTGGACCAAGGAGCTGATGTAATCGAATGTGATTTGGCCGTCACAAAGGTGATTGACTTGTATCTCAAGCTACGCGTGCATGTGTTTGCCTGCGGGAATGTCGATTGGTGAAAGTGTGCGTTTGGCTGAATGTAGTGCATTCTCTTCTTGCTGGATATCTGTGTGCAGTGGTCTTAGTACACTTATCTGGTGCAGTCTTGCCTTCGACATGTCGGTTTTCAGTTTACCAATTCCATTTCACCATTACGAACTGCACTAGTTACACCCCTTCTGCAATAGATTTCACAGAGGCCGGCTTTACGTATTTAGGGCGGTGTTACAGAATCTTTTTTTCACAGTAGTAGTCAATTCCTGTTACGGCAGTTGTTTGATTAATTTAAAGTTTGCGCGCACTTGCTATTCCATTGGTCATGTACCTTTCGCCGTAACAATGTATGAATTACTTTTGGGTCTTTCCTGACAACTGGTAATTGTACATCTTGGGAGTACAGACTTATGTTTTCCACACAGAAATCGTATAATTAGTATATGTTTCGAGACACGTTCAACTTACAGCACAGTGGTTCCCAGCCTTTTTTTATTGCGTACCTACCGTATTTGACGTTCCGCACTGTCGGCGCTTACCACCTGATTCCCGAAAAAAACTTAGTTGCTTTTTCATTTATTCAGTAACCACCCTTTGGTAATGCGATTTACTGTCCTTGATCTAAATGGATTTGTAGTCATTGGCTTTGCATTTGACCATGAACTTGAAAATGTTCGTGAATCACTTGGCAGCTCAAATGCTGGTACCGTTGCTTTGAACACAAGTGCATTTCGAGATACAAAGAAATTCCCCAAAATTTCGTTGTTGCCGCTGAAAAAGTTTTGATAACAGCATCAAACGTTTGGCATCATTAATTTCTAGTCTTTTGCTATCATGAGGTGCAGTGTCATCTCTTTAATATAATGCAAAAGAGAATCACAACGTTTCAACACCCAATCAATAAAAAAAATTCATAACACTGCACTTGTCTGATTGGAAATGCAACTGTGTATCGATATCTATATTACTGATTTTTACTCATATCCGTTCGAATTGGTCAAGAAGCAGCGGATGTTAACGATTTTTCACAACAACATGCTGGAAAATTCAGTGTGAAATTACATGTCTTGACAGAAACTGTCTTAACAAAAAGAAAATGCGAATACGAGTTGCAAAATTATAATCAGTGAATGTGTGAAGCGATCTCCACCAAAGTATTGAAAACATCGGGCATGCTGAAAAACGTAAACGAATCGTATTTGTCCCGCATTTCAATTGTTGTTTAAAATTACGTTCAAAATAATTTTTTAAATTGTTGCTGCTGCTTATAACTAAACAGTTCCACCTTGCTTAGGGCTACCACATATTTTCAGGCTTAACAAGCAATTGCAAATAAAGATGGGCTTATGACACAAGATATTTCATAAACGCTGTACCAGAACAACGTAACAATGGCAAAAAACATCCGCACTAACCATCCAACAAGGTGCTCTGATCAGCGCATTGGTATTATTTCTTGAAGGCAACCCATTCAAAATCACACTAAAAATCCGCATAGTTTGTATTCTACTGTAGAAAACTTTTGAAGGGCAAAAAGAGGGCATTTTTATCGATGTCGGAGGACATTTTGTTTTTACTTAAAGAGAACGTATGGCAAAACTTAGTAAAGTTTATATTAAGCTTGTTTTGTATTTCGTTATCAAAACTTCTAAAGGTGGTGTATTGATAGTTGATACGCATTGCGTTAAAATTGTCTTGTTCAAACTTAGTTCTGTGTTCTTCTACCGAAAAATCGGATGAGATAAAGAAAACTGAAGTTCAGCATGGCTATCACTAGGGAAAAGCTACGCTAGAAGTAATATGTGATGTGAAGCAGCCAGAGGGGAGCTAGACATTTTCATTCAAGAGAGCCGTGAAGGGGAAAGTGGCGTAACTAAGGGGGGACATCTGCCCCCGGGCGCAGCGTTTTGGGGGCGCCAAATTGAGGTCGGAATTTTACGTAATAATTACAAATAGGGCTGGGTTCAAGTAACAAAAATTTATTGTATAAGTAATTTCTAACAGATCAAGTAATTCAAGCAAATCATGAAAATCGACATCTGACTGACAAACATGCAAGCATATCAAAATCATTGCAATTTGTATTTTTTAAATCAGCTAATGGGCGGTTCAGACAAATTCGCACCTGTTGGCCGCGCTTCAATGTAATGGAATGAGATTCTAGCTCCAAAGCGTAATTGCGATGACAATCAACAACTGTGACTCACAAAGTGCTGTTTTATCGGTAACAGACCGAAATGTTTTCGAAATGACCGAAAAAAATTAAGTCATTTCGGTCGGAATCTCTGAAATTATAGGCAGATGAAAACTGTTACAGCGAGTTTTGATACAACTGTGAGACAAATGACCGAAATTTCTCAGTGACCAAAATGCCTCAGCAAAAAATGACCGAAACGTCTCAGCGAAAGAAAAAACAGTTTCAAGTAAGTAGTTAAGTACTGACTTGAACCCAGCCCTAATCACAAAATGTCGAATGCCAGCGACTGCTACCCAGTTGCGAAATCTCATCAAGATTCACAAAGCGAGCAGTTACGAACCTTACTGACTTTTTATGGTGGAGCTTCTGTCTCCAGAAATCAGCGCTCGCATGTGGTTTGACTCACGGCTACGTCGCAATGCTTTCAGATAGCCACTAGCCGGGGTTGTGAACTTCCCAACTTCGCTCTCATATTCATTCCGCAGTTGCATCACAATGGGATGGAAATACAGCGTTCATGGTGCATGCAGTATGCTACTTAGCATGCTTTCAGGACAGCGATGAAACTTATAGTATGTTGTTACGAAGACAAATCTGATGCTTAGGAACTTTTTGAGCTGTGATGGTTTGACAAATGTCATGTTGAAATGGATTTGGCGTGCTTCACATATCAAATTCCACGAATCTAAGGTGGTTACGATTATTTTTTTTATCACTTTCTACCTGCAAATTTTCTGTACCTGTTATTATATTTTCCTCTACCATGTTGCCAGAAACTTGAAAATTTGGTTCTTAATAACCCAACTGAGAAAAGTAAGCTAGGCTGTTGTGAAACTTGTTGAAACAGTTTCTTGCTGTGCACCACAATTTCCATTTATTTTAACAGCAAATTTCAATCTCTTTATGTTAAGAAGTCGGAGTTGGAAATTTTGCAAAAGTCACATATTTCACCTCCGACTCCGCAACCCTGGTCAGAAGCCAGCTGGCTCAGTATTCTTGAGTGTCTGCCTCAAAATTCTAACGTCATTTCTGTGACGTCACAGTCATGTGAAGTTTTCACACGGGTCATGAAACGAGTGTATGCACCATGCATCCGGGTCAGCTTTCGACGTCCTTTCACTCCCAACTCATTCTTCGCATCTATGCTGCCACGAATGGGCCGGGCGGGGGCGCCCAAACTGACTTTGTCCCCGGGCGCGGGAAACCCTAGGTGCGCCACTGGAAGGGGG
>JGI24022J15233_10006630_pt1 | contig 12584 bp, 4 predicted proteins | sample Ectturendosymbi2_FD_15233 | JGI IMG/M metagenome (IMG submission 15233)
TATCCTATTCTCACGGGAAAGCGACGGTGGCAATGTGCTTTGGATGCATCCGGAATTTATACCATAAGAAAATGTTTTCGTCGCAAAAATTGGTTACAGTGGCTAACATAAATCTGTCAGGAATTGCGCCTCATCAGATGTGGTAACCCTAAACAAGAGTGACGAGTCATCTGCCATCCAACCGTTGAGCGGAGTGATGCCTTAGGTATAAACACTTGCAGCGCTTAATCATTGGACCTGCTTGATGATTTGACACGGGATAGCAAAGGGAACAATGGAGCAGGATTAGTCGTTGGACTGGGACACTCTATTTAGCCAGTTATCGGGCACTAGTGGCCATCGAATAAGTTTCGTAAGTCGGAGTAGGGCGCTGCAGTTTAAATAACTTGTAAATATGTGAGAGCTTAACAGTAGTCAATAGTCATTTATGTAGTGTGACAGCAAGAATCTCACAGCCAAGGACTTCAAATCGTCTCAACCAGATTCTGACTAATATCCTCTTCCCTGACACACAGCAGCACAGGCTGACTTTTAACCTTTCCTAAAGCGTCAAAAGGACGTGGTCTTATAGATATGGCAAGCTAACGTTTTCGTTCTTTCACGGTTTCTGCCCTTTATGTTGTACCCCAGTCCCCAATACGGCAGTTTCTCAAAATATTTGATGTTGATGGCCTAACACGCACGACTTTGCATTAGATAAAGGCGCTGTGTTGATGCAGTTAAAGGTTGTATGGGGCGCAAAATATTATTTCCAGAAATTTTAAATCGAAGGCTTTAAGTTTCATCAAGCATTTTTGCCCCCTTATCAAAGTGGCGTCCATGGCATATGCCTGCCATACCCTAGCTAGAGCAGGGGTGACTAAACTACGGCCCGCTAACCAGTTTATTCCGGTCCGCCAAGCACCTTGCACATTTTGTTAGCACCACGTTTTCTACTGTGGACAGCAGTGCAACAGCATTGGCTGCTGCCCATTAGTGTAGGAGACGCAGGTGCAAGCGCACCCCCAAAAGTTTTGATTTGTTGAAAATCTGGGCAAAAATGGCATCCAACGTTATTTGACTAAAGTTGCGCCCAACATTTGGATAAAACACATGAAGACCTGATTTTGGAGGTCACACTGAAAAAAGGTCTTCTTGATCTTTGTGAGAGAGAATTTGTAGGCAAAATAAGTCGCACAAAAACTTTTCGGACACGCTTGGGGAAACTGGTGCAAAAATCCTTCGCACCCCAAAAAAGTCCCTGCTCCAACACCTATGCTGCTGCCTGTCTCTTTGTAACTTGTCTACCGCAGCAGAACTTACATGCAAGCAGCGCTATAAAAGTGCAAACAAAATGGCGTGGTTTTATTGTTATTACAGTACTACAATGCATTATAGCAACCTATTTTGCATATACGTAAATCGCACTGCATCCGGCCCTCCAGTGGCCAGGCAGTTGCTAATTCGGCCCTCGGGTCAACAAGTTGCCCTAGAGTTCCAATAAGAAAATGCCCTGCCCTAGAGTTCAAATAAGAAAATGCAGGGACACCAGAGAGCTGTGGCTTTGTGACCGTTTAACTGGTTGCCATTTTTTCACGTGACCTTTTAACTGGTTGCCATTTTTTCACAATATCGTAAGTAATTTCACGGTTTATCAATACCGAGTTGAAACAAATTCATTGCAGCTATTTGCGCATCCAAAAAATTCAGAAGGGTTTTCTATAAATTCTGTTACTATTTTTGAGTTCAGTGTTGTTGCTAAACAGAAACAAGCATATAATTGGTAAAGATTTTTTGTTGTTTATATGTTTACATTGCCCTCAACTCTACTACTGCTTCCCCTGCCCTTGCGTTGTTCCGGCGTCCCTGAATGAATGTAATTGAAATGTGCATTTAAAACGCCATGCGTAAGCCGATGCTACAATTCGTTCCATTCTATGTGTGCCTTTAAGTCTCGATTTGGCTTGATCAAATTCGATAAACTGTCGTTTGACGAATTGTCTTTCGATAGATTGCCGCGTCACGTAGACAATACAATATATTTGTTTACTTATTTTATCTGACGTTTATTCGATGCGTTTTGGTATTTCTCTATTTTAAGACACGTAAAACATCTTCAATTAAAAACTGAGTTATGCTGGAAAGGGGCTGGCTGAGCAGTTGACCCATATGGTCTTTCGCCAAACGTTTGTGATGCAAAATTTCAAATATATTAAGGCACATCAATTTGCTACACCTGAAGTTTTTGATGTTTTTAATATTGTCATCATCATGCTATAATTCCTACTCTTTGATGATGTTCTTTTTCTTCTTGTTGCGTTTGTGTTATTTCATGATTTAAGCCACAAAAATGCATGAATTAGACCACTGATGAGAAACGTTAAACAGTGAAATCTTACCAACAATCCAAAATGCTTCTACTGTAAAACATTATTTAGCTGCTATACCTGTTATTCAAAACTGATGTGTTCATTGACAACACTGGGCAATGGTAACTATAAGACTGTCACTGACTGAAACGCTTGTTCAAAAGCTGCTGACTGCAGCGGCTAAATCATTACTTCACATTTGAAAGCAACAAGGTTTGAAGTACTATATTTCAGCAAAGTTGAAGTACTATCGTGTTACCCTTCAGAAGGGCGAAGACACGAGAACATTTGTGGAAAGTTTGCGACAACGCAATTACGAGTACAAATTTCTAGTAGGTTAAATTTCCCAGCTCTACTACCTCCCTGAATGAATGTGGTTGAAATGTGCATTTAAACGCCTTGGGTAAGCGGATTACAAGGTTACAGGCAGTGTTACTGCACAACACAACACAAGAATTGTCCTTAGAGTGTCTTGGAGTGCGCGCACTTGGTCTTCGACGAAGTTATTTGGCAGGCGGGAAGTGTCACCTTGCACTCGATGGACGCGAAGATTGCATCCACATTGGAGTGTTTCTCTGTAATAATTTCCCTATAGGCCAGACTGGAGCAAGTTTCCAAATTTTAAAGTCTTGGTATGACCTGGCCGAGATTCGAAGCACGCCGAGCCACGACCTACCAGACACGAGCGCTCTAACCGCAAGGCCACACGTCCAGGGTTACTGTAACAGTGACGCGAAATCCGTAGAAAACATACAATAAGACAAAATATTGAATATGCCATCTTACAGTGACAAACACGAAAAGTAGCCAAATGCGTTTTTGTTGTTGGCCAGCGCACTAAAAAATAGCCAAATTGTCAAATTTGGCCATGAAATGGTCAATCTGGAAACTCTGGACCACTAAACGACATGCGTTACAAGCCAGAGTCAGCCAGTGATGGCGTAATAATGCCAATGTTAATGGGTGCATCCAGGGTTGTCAGATGCTTGACAAAGAATATGGCAAATGTTTGTATATTTTTGGCAAACTTTTGACAATTTTTTCACAATACCATGTTATTGCAAATACGGATTTGTCGATATTTAATGTTTTTTGCAATTCAGTTTGGGTACTCCTTTGGTAAATAATCCAATATTGATTGTTTTGTCAATACTGACAATTGGTTTTTCAAAAAATGACAAAATTTTGGCATAAAGAATTATTGCCAAAAAAGTTGGCACATTTTTTGGAAAACAGTGTTTTTGGGAATAGTTGCCAAGTTAGGCACCAGCTGGCAACTCTGTAGCATCACCAATTGTTACAGTGATTACTGAAGTGTGCAGAGACGTGAAAGTAAACATATTATTTCAATTCCTGTACAGTAGGGTTACCATATCTGAAAAACCAAAATTGGCGACAGTGTGAAGGACTACTTTTCGCAACAACAAAGCGCTATACGGCATTTTTCGGTATGTTCTTACAACTACGTACCAACCCACCGCACAACACCATCACTATCACAGAAGAAAACATCGCAAAATTTTTACACAATGGGTTACAAGCGATAAAATACAAAGGGTATTTTTTCACTCTCAATCCTGAACATTCAAATTTTTCAGAGGATCTAATGATTAGATCCTCAAACTGTCACGATTCCGGACATTAGAGCATTTTAAAAATTATTTCCGGACATGTCCGGGAAAATTTCGTACGTATGCCAACACTACTGCACACGTTAACCATAGGTTTAGACATGATTTAGTTTGAACCGCAGAGTCTCTTCAAATTATCTGGCCGGCAAGGCCAAAGGTTTTTGAGGACCGTATGTTGTTTAAACCAATTGTAGGTGAGCAACCGGTGTGCCTTTGGTGGTGAATTGATATTTACGTATCGACACAAACATTAACGTTTGATTAACTGTGACAATTGAAACATTTTATTAGTTCTCATTTCTCCGTATTAGCAGCAAACATGATCACTCAAATAGGTTTTCTGTGAACACAGCATTTGTCCATTTAGTTGTCTGCATGCTTTGCAAGTATTCGAGCGAGGGGGTGTGAAGACCCTCTGTGCTGAAACTTTTCGAGCGAATCCTCCTGAGGGGACGAGGGGATTGACAATCAACGTCCTCTTTCTGTTCTTTTGCGGATGAAGCTTCCAATTCCTTCAGACTCATTCTTCCTACTTCGTCAGCTTCAAGATTCATTGAGAAATCTCTTGAGAGAACTTGAGCGATTTCAGACGTCATCAATGAGTCAGCACCGAGACTGATCAACGACGAATGGTTGCTGATTTTGCTTGGATCCTTTTAAAACAATGGCAAAATGTTAGTGTTTGCGGGTCAGTTGATTTGAAAAAATGCCTCAAAATAACGCTATTTTTGAAAGTGCTATAAATCTACATTTTCCGTAAACGAAAAAACGCTAAAAAGTTCATGTGTTTTATATTTTTATTTCAATTTTTGCGTCAGGCTCATGGTCCATATCACAAGGGCACTCAAATAACACAGTAACACCAAAATCTTTAGTCGTAGCGCACTAGAGAGGAAGTGCTAATTGATAAGCACAAATAACACAGGAAGATGCCAAACACTGAAACAATGCACCAGTTATAACTGCATTCGCTCATCATCATCTAGTAATCCTGTAGTGGGAATAAAACTCAAGGCATTTTGACTTCATGCTGTGAAGTGACCCTTTCAAATCCCCGGATTTGCCCAATTTGGGCAAGTTTGTTTGTTCGGCCATAACTCATAAGCAGACTGCTCTTGAGAGCTATTCAAACCCTCAACAGACGCGGAAAGTCTTGTAGCATCGATTAAAAAACTAGAAGGTTTTGGATTTGAACTTTTTTTTGGAGGACGACACAATTGGGGCAGGTTTAGTTTTTTTTGGGTGACATCATCGGGTCCTAGCCCCCAACCCCAAGAGGCAATTTTTTGTTTCTTTCTTTGAAAAAACTAGGCGACAATCCGCAACTTTAGAGCCCTTGACTGGCCTTCTCGTGTTTGTGGTTCGAAAATTACGGCCAAAAATTCGGTAATTAATTAGCCATTTCCCTAGGGAATAGGGATTCATTAGTGGATTAATTAATGCGTAAAATCGTGGGATGGGGATGCTCACAAGAAAAATAATGTAAATTGCTTCTATCAAGGCTTCAAATGTTTTTGCAAGACATATTTAGATAAAACATAAATGACGAGGTACCACCAAGCACACAGAAGGTTTAGATTGCTACGCATAAATATGCTGGAGAAAACAGACAGCAAGACAACGCACTAGCAACTACTGCAATTGGTCACCGTCATGCAAGAGCATTAAATAATGGAGGAAAAATGAAGATTCGTAAAAGAATCAGACCTTTGAAGTTATTGAATGAAAGAATTTGATGAAGATCGCATTGGCGTACGAATCTATACGGACAGTTTCTAAACAAGGCACCACAGGTTCCACTTGATGGATAATTGGGTGTGGACGAACGCTGACATTTCTGGATATGTACTGCATAATCCGGTTGGCACTATTGTGCGCTTCATACTAGTGTGCTGGGACCGAGTTTGCCAGAAAACTTTGAGGGGGCAAACTTTGTCTGATATGCACGTAAGATTATTGTTTGCGTTTCGATGACGTAACCATGTTCACTCAACTGTAGTACAACATTTTTGCAAAATTGGCAAATTGAGACCGGTAAAAGTACACTATAACTGCTGCTGTAATAAATATGATAAACAGGGACAATACTTGGACTGGTGTTTCCGGCAATGGCACTTTACAGTAATACTACATCTGGTACTGTCACAAGCATGAAACATAGATTAAATAGCAAGAGTGATAGTGTGAATAATACTGTAACACGATACCAAAACTAGTACTGTGAGTAAACTTGAGAAAACATTGACACTGCTGATTGTCGTGGTATAGCAACTGCTACTGTACAATGATGCTATATCTAGCACTGCATTCAATATGAAAACACATTAATGCTGACATTTGGGCTTAAATAAACATAATTATGCTGAAAAATTGTGATAATCAATTGAAAAATTGGTCATGTCCGAAAGAAAATGTACTGCTACTAAAAACCACAAGATTCCCAGTAGACCCACTGAACGACGTAGATCAAACAAAAAAACACAAGATGTTTTGGTAAACTACAAGCAGTGGCCACCGTGTTCTGTATATTGCAGCTACAGACCAGCGCAGGCATTCTAGTCACAAGAAGATGACACAAATTAGTCAAATGATTAAGCCACGTATATGTACACACTGATTCGGTAAATTCAAATTAAGGAACACAATTATCAGCAATCATGATATTTCAGTTTACGTAGAAAATCTGAACACTGTGTCTATAGGTAATCCAATGACAATGTCCATTTTTCTTATTTATTCCCCGGCTTTATGCTGGGGTCTTCAACAGCAATGTAACCACGAAATTTGTACAACTGCATTATTTTTTATCACAAAAGATGGGAGGGCAAAAGATATCGTGTCCGGTCTTGTCCAACAAGTTGTGGGGGACATGTCCCCCCCCGTTGCCCTGAAACTCGGTTTCTGCTAGCCTGTCTGTATTTGTTTCCAAATTCCTGTTACTGTTATTAGGCTAAGCCCATATGTAATTTAACTCCAACATTCAAAAATAAAGAAATAGTTTGGAAATTAGATCATGTTAACCTTTGCCTCATAACAATTGACACTGTAGAGGCAGAGACTTCAAAATAGCCACTGTTAGCAGAAGAGCGTATGACTCTTGACTCTAACTCGAAGGGCTTGTGACTGTGATTCGACAAATATGACTCGGGCACATCACTGCATAGTTCCTACAGTGCAACCCCTCTTGCTAAGCCTAGCTGGATTGAGTGTTCGTCAAGGCAAACAGAGAAAAAATATGGACTCAGAATACCACCTTGCCTTACCTCGTTGGTTCCAGTGAAGGGTGATAAAAAGTTTGTGCCTTAGTTCACTTGCATGGCTTGTTTTCTATACCAACTCATCAGCCCATGAACACATTGCGTTTAACTAGTTAAGTCACTGCTTTAAGATACCAAACCAGAAGACTAACAGGTATACAACACAAGAACACATAGGCTACGACTCATTAGAACTGGGCTACACATATAAATAACGATGAACTGTGCTAAATGTTACGGAGTATACGTAGTATTGTATGTATAACAACTGAGTCAAAAAAAGGGACTAGATCAGTGAAAGTCAAACCAATTCTGTAACTTTGATGACATGATAATAGAGAAGACTTGATTCGCTGGTCATAGACAAGGCTCAACATTTAAACGAACACAACACACAATCGCATTGGATTTGAGAAACTCCACTGAATCAAACTGTCCAATACAATAACCTGCAGTCCCAAACTGAAGCGAAGGTTGCGAAGAAGTTCAAAAAAATATTATCAATTACAATCCAAATCTGGTTAGGCAAAAATTATAAAATCCGTATCCATCAAATTACCAGAATGCGGCAAGTTTTAAATTCAAATCCAACTCCATGTTCATATCGGGTCATTTTTTGGGCACGCGAAAGACAAGGAAGTGTATTGCTTGCACCGAGGTTGGGCTAGACTTGTGGAAATGACTGAGGGTGAACGAGAGAAGTAAAATGGAAATTGTTTTCACAAAAAACTTAGATACAATAACCTGGAATAAAAATTACTAAGACAACATTGGGCAGCATTTTTGAGCTAGCTCGGCACCGTTTTTATAACTTGTTGGGTGCCATTTCATAGCAAAAAAGACAGGAAATATGTGAAAATTTCATTTGACTCGACATTGACCCAAACTTGCAAACCAATGATTTGAAGTGACTCGACAGTTCTTGTGACTCGACTCGAAAATATTTTAGATGACTCTAACTCGAAAGGCATGTGACTGTGATTGGACAAATATGGCTCAGGCACATCACTGCCTGTTTCCTACAGTGCAACCCCTCTTGCTAAGCCTAGCTGGTTCGTCAAGGTAAACAGCGAAAAAATATGGGCTCATAACCCCCCCTTGCCTTACCTCGTCGGTTCCAGTAAAGGGTGATGAAAAGTTTGCGCCCTACTTTACTTGTATGGTTTGTTGTCTATACCAACTCATCAGCAGTCTTACTATACCCGTGGTCACATTGAATTTAACTAGTTAAGCTAACAGCAGGTTGTGGTTATTTCTGTCAAACGCCTTAGAACCATCGAAGAAAGCTGCAAATACTGGGATATCCTGGTTTAGCTTACATAATACGATACAGTCTGTTTGAGTACAAGTATGCACATAACAGTGCCATGCTGCGGTTTGAAACGATATTGGTTGTCTGTGGTGGCCACAAATGGTGAAATGCAGGGCAAAATGTAATGTCCACACAATTTGGAGAAGGCAGGGTCAAGAGAAACAGGTCTATATTCCCCAGGATCACTTATGTCCCCATTCTTGTTTTTACAGATAAGTACAATGAGAGTTTGCATGCAATCCAGTGCAATTTTTCCATGCATTAAATAGACACTTAAATAGACTATTGAGGTAATCACACACACTTGAATCAGCATAAAAATGGGTTCAGCAAAAATGCCATATTTGCCAGCTGCGCGATTTGAAGGTAGTTTTTGAAGAATAGATTTAAAGTTGTTGCACATCAGGTTATCAATCGCTATGTCGTTTGTTTTCAAGCAGGACTTTATCGTTTCATGGGCAGAAATTCAATTGCCACAACAATCACATTTAGATATTGGCTTTATTTACTTCAAATCCAAAGAATATAATTAGTGGGACGTCATTTTTTATACATATTGTTTTTATTTTATTCATTTTTTTCTCACCTGAATCCCGAGAATTCTGGCAATAGTGTTGGCTATAGATTTGCTGGACATCCGATCCACACTTTGAGTAGATTTTGCGTTTTCATCAACAATGTAGCTGAAGAGAATCTCACCGTTTCTTGCGTAAGACAGAAACATGTCCAATGTCTGAAAAAACGATTCAGGCCATTTGGTAAATTGCAACGTATCGAAAGCTGTTAAATTTCCTGCTTGTAAAAGACGAAACAAATACAACTTTAAAGTTTAGTTCAAGATTCGAAACCTGATAACGAGATGGATTAATGCGCAGCCAGTTTGATGGACTCGTTACAATAAATAAAACCTGTTTGGCATTTGCCGGGGACGACAAGTGGATATGGGACACATACTTGGAGAAAACCTATTCACAAAGTCCTAACAAAAACGGAGCGTATGAAAACGTTTATGGATGTCTGCGCAATAAGCAAACAAAAACCATGCCTAGCAAATTACCTTTAAGTAGGAATCAACTGACTGCGGCAGTCCTCCTGCTGCTGGAGCGTTTTTGAAAGTTCTGAATGCGAGACCAACATCAGCGACCAAACCCCATCCTATTGCAAAAGCTGGTAGACCATCCAATTTTCGCTTTTCAATAATGGATTCCAGCACAGAGTTCGCATAGTAATAGGAAGACTGACCTTTTGATTGATTGAAGGCAGAAGAACTCGTGAAAGCCACGAACCAACGTAGCTTTGGACATAAGTTTCTGGAATGTCTGAAAAATAGTGAAGTGTGGACAAAAAAATTTCAGTGTGTGTGATAGGATTACATTCAACTTGAATTTTGTTAGGATTATATGAAGGAAACTTGTCGAATGTAGGCATTTATAAAACTGCACCATCAAACGAATTTATCTTTTTTACTTCAACAAATTAAAAATTTCAAAAATTTACACTGCAGTGTTGATAACCGTTTTTCTGTGAAACTAGACGTAACCATGAGATGTGCATTTTATGATCCTCTCTTAAAATTTTTAGATATTTTAGAGCCTTGAGACGCTCTGACAGAGCTTTAAAGGTGTTCTGATGTGAACGTTTGGGTTTAAGTAAAAATTGCAAACCACAAGCACAATTCTTGCTTCTTGGGTTAACTACCAATTTATTAAGAAAAAAATAAGCTAGATATCTTTACATGAGTTTCTTAGGTAAACTTTAACTGATACTTGACTGGTCGCAAGAGACCTTCTGCAGCACAATTCTCCACCATTATCATTAGAAGGTCTTGCCCATGTGCATAAGACCTAACGTTTTCATAGTGGAGTGTTGCCTAACTCTAGCGCTTATCGGAGCTCATCAGGTAACAGTCGTATTCATACAGAAACTGGAATATAACTTGAAATTTTTTGCTACTTCTCGATTCCGACACGTTATGTTTAATCCCGAAATTATTGAAGCCAATGGGTGGTTTTAGTTTGATTTCAGCAAAGGTTCCTCAAAAAGTTAGTAGTTGCCTTTTATAGCCAAAACTGAACAATGAAACGTGGTCAAAACAAAACCTTACAATTTTCTCTAAACACTTGTGGAATCACTACCATAAAATATTACCATCTTGATGAGATTCTTACCAAAAATTTAAGTGGAAATAAAAATATATGTGAACCGCATTTCTACTGAAAATCTAATCAAGTCAAAAAGCAAAATTAACTACGGTATTTGGAGTAGACAGAGCATCATTATTTACATTTTCACTGCCTAAACAGCAAAATGTACGAAATAGGATCAGATGCGCAATAACAAAAATTATATTTAGGTTTACAGTAAATGATTACGTTAATTACTATTTCATTTATATCAGCTTTTCTGAATCCTAGAACAAGTTCATTTACCAGTTAACTCTACTGGGATATGATTGGGTATTTTTTCTACACTGATCATTTCGCATTCAGTGCCATTATTTAAAAAACAGCATAGGCTACATGTTTTGGGAACAATTTAAAGCGTTGGAGACACCTTGAAACCACTATCGCATGTGGTGAATGGGTATAACTACCATTAAAACCAGCTGCTACTCTTTGATTTGGCACTTTTCATTCTAAGAGATTTTCTAAGAACTGTCGAAGGTCACTTCAAAATAGCATTCGACGCATCACTACTGCATATCATTGATGCCATCTGATTAAGAAACATGCAATTAAGGTGTCTCCAACGCTTTAAGTTACTGTTGCCCAAAACATGTATGCTGTTTTTTAAATAACGGCACTACATCCGAAATGATCAATAAAGAAAAGAATATCGAATCACATCCCAAACTGTAGACTAGAGTCAGCTGGTAAATGAACTTGTTGAAACGTGTGTGAAAACGTTTTAGTTAGCTGTTTTTTTCACTTCTCTCCTTCACTCTCAGTCAGTTCTACTAGTCTAGCCTATACTTTGCTGCAGCCAATATAGCCCTTCCTCCTTGTTCTTCACTTTGCCCAATAAAGACCTAATGTGAACGTGTGGTCGACCGCCACGATCACGATACGTTAATTCTACACCAAACCACGATAATGTGCAATAATATATGATGCGTTGCTCGCCCTTAGAAAAAGCAAAGTCTCGGCTTTGCTTCAGTGTCAGGTGGCCAGAGATGAGCGGACTGTCATATTTTGCAATCCAGATCCATTCCTGAATTTTCAAAACTCATCCGAAGTCCAACCATAGTCGAATAAGTTTAAAAAATTAAAAATGGAAGTCCAAATAAAGTCCAAAAAATTAACAAAATACAGCGTATTATATAACAACTATTGTGTAATTGTTTCCCATTAACTCAGTCAAATCCTGTCCTGATCCTAAATTTATGAAGAAATTTACAGTCCGGATCCAATCTAAATTCAACAAAATTCAGCATAGTCCAGATCCAGTCCAATCCCAGTGCAATGCTCATCTCTGCAAATGGCACTCCTGATCCCGTAAACCTAGCATAACACCACTAGGAGACACAGTCACAACCATGGGCGTACGAGGCGGGGGAACGGCAGTTCCCTGGCTTAAATTTTCAGGGCAAACGCACATTGATCAAGAATCCTGAATGATAAAAATATTTCAGCATAATGAAAAATTTCAGGGCAACTCTGTTTTTCAGGGCAAGCGCAAGTTGCTCAAAAATCCTGAATGATAAAGAAAATATATTCAATACAATGAATTCAGGGCAAACTCTGTTTTTCAGGGCATGCGCAAAGTTGCTCAAAAATCCTGAATGGTAAAAAATATATACAATTCGGTGAAAAAATTCAGGGCATGTTTTTCAGGGCAAGCGCAAGTTGCTCAAAAATCCTGAACGGTGAAAAAATTTTCAATACAGCCTATTCAGTGTATATTCACTTGGGGGTGATCCGTGTAATTTGGGATAGCGAAGTGTGTAATCTGGACCAAAGTCGTGACTGGTTATAATGTCTTTGTTCTGGACCAAGCCCTCGTTTTCTGTAAAAATCGAACAGTCGGATGTCGGTAG
>JGI24022J15233_10006633_pt1 | contig 12581 bp, 8 predicted proteins | sample Ectturendosymbi2_FD_15233 | JGI IMG/M metagenome (IMG submission 15233)
ACTTGGCGCGAAATTGAGTATCGCCTTGACATATTGAGAGCAACAAATGGAGCACATGTTGAAGTCTACCAATAGCATGAAAAAGCAAATTNTTGAAATATAGCTATTACTNAAACTACTCCAAATTTTTAATTTTAAACTTTAATAAACAAACTTCACTTTGCAAAAAAACTGTATGATTTTATCTACTTTAGTTACTTCGCAATTACATTTTGAAATGTGTGCAGGACTTTATGGACACCCTGTAGTTTTATCGAATTCGATTCACCTTTTGTCATATTCTAAAATGAAAATATATCTATGCAAAGCCATTTACTCACGAGTGAGCGAGTTTCTGGAGGCTTCGTTGTAGTGAATTGGTTTACCTAGTTACACGGCTAAGTTTGAGTGCGTTTAGAATTTTCTAACCTAATACTACCGTTGCGGTTTTCATTCGATTTTAAACTTTTCCCAAAAAGAAAATCTGGATAGTAAATCAAGAAAAAAAGTTTGAAAATTAACGCAGATTATGCCAAAGTCATCATAAATTTTATTTCAGATTTTTCGCATTCTCCTTAAATCTTTGAAATTTTGTCGTCTCTCCTATGTTCCAAGTATGAATTAGAGTTACGTCGCTATAATGTACTCCACATCTCCATCGTTTACTAGCAGTTAGCTCATAAATAGTTAACATTTTCGTGTGCTATAAGCCTTTATTAAAAATTATTTAACTACTATGCAATCGGACAGCCACAAAAATGATGCAAGAAGGTGTGCAGGGAGTCTGCACAAGCATTGGAACAGTTAGTTCATTTATGTATTGCTTCAGATTACCGGTCCCCTAAACTCTGCTGGTGACCTACTTACCTGAATGCAGACATGAGGTAATCGTAGTCGTCAATCGTAATCGATTACAATTTTTTGATTAATCGTAATCGATTGAACAAACCAAAATTGCCAATTTAATCGTAATCGACGATTGCTTTCGCGATTAAACTTGGAAATCTTCACCCTACATCACAGTGCGATGAACCGCGGTTGAGGTGGCTAGATTTCCTCCTTTATCATCGTTTGTTATGGTTATGTTTCAGGGGAGGCCATTTGCCCGCCTGTGTGGGTTAAATCCAGATAGTCTATGTGCAAGCACAGCGTTTGTAGTTAATTCTCGCTTTGTTCCAGCTAGCCTTCCTGTTGGCCGCCAGAAGTAACGTAATTTGTCTAATGTAGTGAGGCGTAGCAACAAAAATAGGAGCTTTTCTTCAAACACCGGTTGACGCTTCGACAACAGAATAGCGAGACATTACGAGGAGAGGTGTTGGTTTCATTTATACAGTATATATTCAGAGTGAACTTAGGAATGTAAGTGCTGGAGTAGGCCATGTATACAATTAGTACAGTAATTTATATACAGTAAATTAACTTTTTTTCAAAGGAATAAGGTAGTTTAATCCAAGTCGAAAGTACTTTTCCACAACACTAATAAGTAGCATGTCAACCGTGGTCTGCCAGATATTTGTAAAGAAACTCAACAAAACCAGTGAGATTTTTTTACCATTGTCTTTTGGTGCAATAGACAGATATGCAGCTATACTGGCATCACTGTTCATTTCATTTCTAATTTAAAGCTGCACAATCTTAGGTTGGTTTACAAACGATCGTAACCCGCAGTTATAAGAAATAGTCCCCAATTATGAGACTACTAACAAACGAATTTTCAGGGTTGCTGGACGATTGTTCAAAACTGGCAAATGTCGTTTGACTGATAAAAGAGTTTGAAGCGTTGATGTTCATCAACTGTAACAAAGATACCCAGCCGAGATGAACATGGATTTGAATTTAAATCCGGCGGATTTTCAGCTGTGTGATGGATTTGGATTTTATAAATTATGCTTAACACTGATTATTAGTTTTGTAAAATTAATATTTAGAGTGTTTGTTGCAGTGGAATAACTGACGGGAGGGAAGAGGGGCGATTTGACTCTCCTGGCCAGCTAAATGCAAAAACCAGGCCCCACATAACTGATATTTCGGATTTGGGGTTTTAGTATAGCCATCCACATTGGGATTCACCAAAATTTCTCAAGTATATTTTCTGGGTATTGACTAATAACTCCCCTACAGAGGCCAGTGGGCCTCTTTTCGCTAAGTTTCTCCTCTAGCTCAAACCTCGAGTTACGCCATTGGTTTGTTGACTGCACGAACATATCAGTAAACAATCAACGTGTTGTTTTTTCTTTTTTCCGGTGCTTGACCTTTACATATTAGTAATTTCCTTTATTGCATTGATTCATACCTTATAATTGTCTGAAAATATGCTTACATCAAAGATCCCATGCCAATGGGTTGTTTTCTTTTGAAGGTGTTTCAAGACAAATGTAATCGCGATTGTAATCGTGATTACTTTCAATGTAATCGTAATCGATTACATTGTGATTTTGTTTATTCGTAATCGTAATCGAGCAGATGGCAAGTAATCGTAATCGATTACATTTGTGACGGAATGGCCCCATGTCTGCCTGTATGACGTTTGTGCTAAAGATTTCCGAAAATGAACACCTTTTATACAGCTTATGTCTGGCGTATTTCGTAGATTCGTACTACTCCATACGCAATCACAAAACCACAGTTCCTCATAATAAAGGCTTCCCTGATTTTGAAGTCACAGCATGCGCAATTGTGTTGACTTCACTTTAGACATGGCTGCACATGATCTTCAGAGTTGCTTTTTTGGGATAAATTATATCAATGAAAAACTGGCTTAACCGACCATTATATCAATTTTTGCATTGCATTTTTTCCTGAATACCAAATGGACAGTGGTGTAGTACCAAAGTCTACGGAAGATACACGCCTAAAGTCCCTGAATTTTGTGGCATATACAACGACGTCGCGTAATTCTTGCATAGTAATACATGCAACACTCGCTTATTTGCAGCTGTATTTGACCTTAAATACAACTAGGAAAAGGCGCCTAATAGAACATGTATGAGAAGTTATACAATATCTTAATCAAACATTAACGTGTAATAAGCCGTATATCCGTTTCGAACCCGGAAGTATGCACTACACACAACAATAAGCAAACCAAGAACTTTCAGAATAACGTCGCTGATGAGAATTTCGAAGAATGAAATTGCATTCAGAAACTTCACAACACTGCAATGCTCATGTATCTTTCGTGAAATGTGCAGCATATATTTCACTCCGTTTGAAATTTCTCGGAACTATGATTCTTTGACAGATCACGTTTTTAAAAACCAACAGGGATACCTATGTGAAATTTTGACTTTTTCGAAAGGATGATTTAATGCAAAAGATTTAGTAAAATAACTGCTTTGGAAAATCAAACAAACATAGAAGACAATTCCCAAATTCCGCAATTCAATTCCTAGGGAGCCTATGGAGCATTTGAAATTTTTTGGGTAGAGAAAAATAAATGCAAACGCATTTTCAATTGTGATTTCGAAAAACGTTTCCTGAAGTAATGATCGCACGGCAAAGTGACATAAGTATTTTAGTCAGGACACTTTTGAAGCCTTGGCAGTATACAAAACGACGTGTGCAAAATGCCTTTGTCCAGTCAGCGAAAAATTGTTTTACGCCATTCTATTGACAAGCCAACGACAGACAAGGGCCATTTCCACCTGCGTAATTTATACGGAAGTGCATAGTAAAGGTTTAGCTTCGCAGTTTTCCGAAATAACCAGCAGATGCTTTTAGTTCGAGAACTTCAAGTGCAGTGAAAAATTTCATAAAAATGGAAATGAACTCTACCATTAATTTTTAAGAGCAAGGGTCTCAAACACGCGGCGCGCATGTGGCCCACAAAGGCGTTTTGTGCGGCCCGCGACGCTGTATAGGATAGGGTTAGTCTTGATGCTGCTGTAGGTATCATGAGTTTTAGCACTCACAAAGTGCTCAGCTGGCGAGTGAACAAGTTCCTTTCAAACGAACGTAGCGACGGCTAGACATGATTTGCCTATAACTCATGATACCTTGGTACCTTTCGTGGGAAATAAGATCTAAAAGGTGTTTCTAGTAAGGTTCAGCTGCCGCCATTGTTGCGTAAGCGATAAACGTAGCCCTCGGGTACTACGAATAGTCATACTGCGGCCCGCGGGTTACTTCGTAAATCCTGATTTGGCCCTCGGAGCAATTTGAATTTGAGACCCCTGTTTAAGAGCATCATCTTTGCATCAAACCGAAGACAAAATTTGTTCAAAAATAAACTTCACAAGGGAAATTTTTTTATCAGGCATCTCTTCCTTTGACACCTCAGAAAATACAACATGAACTGAATAATTAAGTGAAACAAGCATATGAAATTTTATTCGTTTTACGCAAACAGATGAGGTTTTATACGAAATTAGATTCACCAGGCCATATTTCCATTTTCTTAAAGCTAATATTCATGAGTCCATCGGATTTATATGATCTGAATAAAGTTCATGGCCGATACCAACACAGTTTAACTGGCAGTGACCAAAAACAAATAGTAAATCTCTTCTGAACACTATAAGCATCTGCACAGTTGAAAAGGTCACGATTGTTTTCATTTATTCAAAACTGAAAGTTGAATCTCGACAATTATTTTCCAGCTCGTGCTTTCAATCAGAAGGTTTGGCGGAAAGCCACACTGCGCGTGAATTCGTTATCAGAACTTTTGGATCTTGTCTGCTGGTGGTAAACCAGCTTGCATTTCTGAAAGCAAAATAAACAAGACATGCTATGGGAGGTAGTACGCCACAGCATAAAAAAAAGCCAAAATTTTTTTTCAAGAAATAGTTTCAGGCTTACTTGCACAGTTACCCATGACAAACATGCTCGAACGAAACAGATCAATGCTTTCATGATTCACGTAACTTCAAAGAAAATATGGCATTCAATAGCAAGCAACTGCACGAAAACATGCCGACTGAAAATGACAAAGCAAAATTCATCATGAACAACTAATAAGAAACCACATCTATTGCCACAAAAACAAGTAAATGTAAGTAAAAGTCGATGCATTTTTTCCTACAAAAGCAAATTTGGTTAATGTCTTGCACTTGAGCAAAAAATGATTCGATGAAAAACGAAAGGTGGAAGCGCGTCTTTGAACTCAGGGCCTCGAATCCCAAGAATGTAATAAGGAAGATTTGCCTGCGACATTAATCATAAAATGGCACAAAGGGAAACGTATTTTTTGCTGCATTGAAAACGATACACCGAAAACCTAGGATTTTAAATAAAAATCCAATCTTCAGATTTCTCGGTTTCACTTAAATTCGTGGAAATCCGTAAAGAAAAAATGAAATTACGTCATCCTTCTTAGTTACTCGAGCATTCGTTCTATAATTACATCTGACAATATCATGTTCACCTGATTTTCAGCAGCTTTTTGAATTTCGCGTTCAGCTGCAGATGTGAAAAGACAGTTTCGGATAACAAGCATGTCGACGTTCCCCATACAGTTGATAAGAGATCTCACTACTTCGTCACTAAGTTGAAGCTCTTCGAAGGACAGTTTGTGCAGTTTCTTTACAAGCAGTAAGTGATATTAAAACGGTAACGAGACCACTGTTTCATTTCACAAAATTTTACAAAAATTTAAATTGAAAGGTTGTCTAAATGTGAAAGTAGATTTTGCCTGACTACATGAAAAAATCTGTCATTTTTAGAGGATGAAACAGTTCTTTTATTTCATAAAAATTTCTTTATTATTTAAAAGATGTAGTTCACTGGTTCCCAACCCTTCCAATCCGTGGACCCCTATTCTGAAAGATATTGGCCTGAGGACCTCTATCGTGGTGTATTGTGTCATGGACTTTGAAAGAAAACGTATTTGATACTTTATAGCGACGACAAGATTTTTCATTGGTTACACGTAAGAGTTCCATGGGATTCCGTCAGAAACCACTGGTTTAATTGATCTACAGCAGAAAGGGAAACGTTCATTTGGGATTGTTACGTCACAGAAGCAACATTTTTACTGACCCGTCCGCTTCTTCGATTGATAGCGTCAGACAGAAGAGAGAAGGCTCCGCGTTTGAACTGACATTGAACAAACCGTAGTTTCATATCCTTGTGCTCCTCAAGTTTGAACTCTTTGAGAATTTTTTCTACTCTCTGTTGGTCAATGTTCGCATGCTTCACACTCAGTGACTGCATCTTCAACTTTATAACCATGCAATAGCTTGGATTTATCGTCTCCAGCCCAGCTGCTAAAAAATAGAAGCACTTATTCTTTTCTTCAGTTTCAATCGCAGTTACAACAATGATGCTTTAAAAATTTGAAGCAAAAGTTTTGCGTCCGTTTGTGCAATTTGTTTTAGTCTGAAACTTTCACAAATTACCATGCTCGCTTTCGAAAGGCTCAATTGGAACAACTAAATTTTTGCCAAAAAGATTAAAGTCTCAAGCGCAGGCTAGACATTGCAGTCATCCACATTGTAGCTGTGCTATAAACTAATCATGGACGAGGTCAAACGTTTTGGCGTCTTTTGTAAAATCCAAAGGCTGGAAACCTGTCGATTGCTCGCTCTGCTTGAAAACAAATTATTCTGAAACAGGCACTGGTGCTGGTGGCAATCAATTTTTCCACTTCAAGGAACTGATGGACAAATCGGAGCCGGAGGTCCATTTTAAACCAAACGAAATGGCCTTCGAAGAAATGTTGAAAATGGCCTGCGTACCGAAAACATCTTCTGTGGTAAAACGCAAGATACTTTTGAGGTATGATGCCTGGAGAACAGTCACATGAAAAAAGCAAGCAACGCATGGATTAGATAAAAACTTCAGCATGTAATTACAAGTTTTTTTTTCTCATTCACGAGTTACGCTGTATGGGTCACGAGGTCCCGAAAGAACTTCTGGGCACCGGTATACGAAAAGCCTACTTTCGCTTGTGAGCTTCGAGACACATGAAGGGACAGACGGATCAAAGGAAAAACTAGAGGGAAAGATAGGACAGAGAAAAACAACAGGAAGGAGAGCTGGCTCTTGAAGTCTCAAACTGTCGTGTTAGATGTGAATGTAAGATTAACAAAATTATTTTCAGCAATGACTTCCCATTGAAGTGATCGAGAAAACGTGAAAGAAAAGTTTATCGCTTCTCATCGTTGCTTACAAAAGAGCTCATAAAAATACAAATAAGTTTTAAAGGCATATGGCGTTTCCAGCTTTGTTGGCAAGTTGTTCGGACGAAAAATGGAGTTTGCGTAATATAGAAATATATACAAGCGAAATATTATCGCTGTGTGTGCACGAAAGACATTTTTTCTGGAAGGTCAGGGCAAATTCTATTTTTTGTTAAGACTTTTTTGCTGGTACTGTTTCATAATCTGCATTCGGCATCGTTAGGTTTTGTAACATCCTATTGTAAGTCTTTTTCAGAAGCGTTCATCACAACATGTTTTGACGACACAGACGTTCTTTTTTGCCACAGCAGAATCTTAACGAGCTTGCGAGCGCTGTGTCCTGGTTCGCTCACAAAGAAAGCTTGAATCTTGGCGATACAAAGAGCGCCAGCCTGTCAAGCATTTATACTGCAGTTTGTTTACAGAAGTTATCACTTTGATTGAACACCAAAGAAATTTATTTTAACTAAACCCGAAATAAATTGCTGTGAAAGTTGGCACAAACAATGTGTGTTTTTTGATACGTGATTTACAGGCAAAGATAAGTTTTGTTTTTTTCTGCAGCAGAAAGTTGAATTGGTAGCAAAACCAAAGATGAAAGCAAAAACAAATGCTTGTGCTATCTCGCTTTGTTGAAGCGGCACTTTATTCTAACGAAGAGAATATTAGATTGTATGTCCAATGCTTGGTTAATTTGTTTAACACAATCCTGTACAGATGTTGCAGATATTCACTCGAAAAACATCGGAAAGTAAAAGTTGGTGATTGATTTGAGAAAAAATTTTACAAGACACATATGAAAATTTGCAATTTCGTCTAAATTAAAATGATGGCAAAAAAACTGGTACTCGATTCTCAATGTTGGTCTAAAAGCGTGTGATTTTCAAATGACGATGATATTCGGTGCAAACAATCAACGGCACGATTCAGCCGATTGTTTATAAATACAGTGCAGCGAAATCATCATCAAACAAAACGATCTGCTTTCTGTGCGTTGCGAGACTAATTCATAAAAAGGCTTCACATTTGCAACTTGCTCAGGTTTGTTCAACGTATAACTGAAGGTGCTTAAGCAAGGAAGGCGTTTGTTATGTGCTGTACTATCTACCAAACCAACACGCACTGAGGGGCAAAATACAAATGACAGACGCAAATTAAAGCAATTAAGATGAAGCCACACAAGACTGTCTCTGCACCTTTTGCTCCGAACAAATGAAAAGCTCTAACTTCGAGCACAATCCACCAACTGATTAAAAATCACAGACACGTGTGTGCTGGATATCGTGAAGAGGTCCGTGTGCTCCTGGTCGCGGTTTGTTGTCAGCGACAAGCGTAAACACGGCCTTGAGAAACATGAATAGGTCACTGTCACTGCAAAGACTGTTGTGCACGATTACTGTCATAGTGAATATTCCGCTTTTTATTCAACACTGTTTTGCACATCACTTCATATTGAGCGCAAATGTTGTTTAACTACATTATGGGTGACAGTGCTTTTCGTTGGATTTGTGGCCTCTTTTTGCTTGTGCCTACGATTGAAAATGAACGGAAATCAAACACACAAAGCTGTTTTGACGGCAATTTAAAAAGTTGTCGTTCAGGGCTTGTAAAGATTGTGTTTTTTTTATTAAGATTTAAGATCGTTCAATTGAAATACATGTGCAGTTGTTTTTGACTTACTGTAGTCAAATAAAGCAAACTAAGTTGCAGGTCACTGTGAATAAGCTTTTGGAGTAAATATTTTAATACGTAACTTGCGTAAGTAAAACGCGCCTTGCTTCAACCACGCCTGAAAAATGCAGCAAAAATGGCTTCACGCTCTGCTATAAGTCAAGTCGTGTTTGTGCTGTGAGCAGATAACAGTTGATTCATTTCGTAACAACACTCAAGCAATTAGCACAGGTCAGGCAAAAGACGGCCAAAGCATTCACTTGATACAGATCAGCTTACGTGAATGATTCCCGAACTGTTGAAAGCACAGGTGAAACACAAAACATGAACTTAAAATAGACAAAATTACTACATTGTAAGTTAAGACTGTTAAAACTGTTTTGAAAGCCACTCACCACGCAGCTTCACATGACAGTCAATACTCTGCATGTGATTACCAAAGAACGAAAATTAAGCACACGGCATAGACACACTGCACATCTGCAAAAGGACTTGCTAGTAGTTTTTGGTTTACATGTCAGTTGTCATTTGCATGTGAGCAACTAACGATTGTGATTAGTGTTTAAAGTTGAACTTTCATCATTTTGTTGTTTCGGTAAAGCGCACAGTTAACCGTCAGCCTTGTGACTGACAATTAATGAAAATGTAGCGCGCTCAAAACCTTCCGATTTTTTCAGGGATGCAAAGCAAGATTTCAAAAGTGTGTAAAATATTGTGATGAGATTTGAGGGGATGTAATTTCAAAAGTTGCATTTGGGAGTTACATTCGGTGAATTGAAATGTATGAAAAGTATTCATATTTTGTAGATGATGTTTCTAAGTAAGAACCAACAATATGAGACAGCGCATGAGACTCGCTGCTGCACAGTTGGTCTCGTGTTGTTTCGAAAGCTTTTGGCTTCCCCCTACACTGTACAATGACAAGGAATAACGGATTAAACAAGCAATGAAACAGAACCAGTGCGAACGCGATTTTTAAAAAGACGTGTGAGAAACGTTTTGTCATGCACTGATCGACAGTACTCGTAATAAGGCTGCCGTTTTGCATGAAGTTTTACGTGACATCACCACGACGCCCTGTGAAGTCATTGCGACGAATAGCAAAAAATCAAATGCAAAGGTACCTACTTGTTTATTGTTTATCAGAAAGCATACAAACATCCACATCTTGTGATGTCTTCATTGGCTCTATAGCGCGATCGGACGGCGAGTTATGTCCAAAATTGCCTCAAAATCCGAAACCTTTTGGGTTTGCGCAGTAGTGAGGCGTTAATACATGATACATTGTGGATTATTCTGTTAGTATACGGTTTCAACCTGAGATTTAGTATCTCTACTTTACAACAAGCTGTAAAGCTACAGTACCTCTTGTAGCGAATGCTGCTTACACACACCAGTTGACATATTTTTTGCATGATTTTAGTAATCATTATCCTATTTATGCAGGGTTTTTTTAAGGTGTTTTAGGGACCCGATTCGGGTCCCTAGAATTGAAAATCGGGTCCCTAGAAACAGAGAAAATTATCATTGGGCCCCTAACATCAGAAAAAATCGGGTCCCTAGAATAAGAGAAATCGGGTCCCTACAGGTCCACACCGGGTACCTAACCTTTTCCTTAAAACAACCTGCTATATGTTTAGCTATCAGGAAACTCAAAGGTTCAATGTAACATTCCTACCTTTGAGGCCTTGTTAAGAAAAAATGTGTATCTGTTTCTGGAAAGATGCAAAAAGTCTAACATCGTACGGTTGCGCGCTTTGATGCAGTCAGATTGTTTGCATTCGTCCCTATTCTTTGAACACTACAGTCGCATTTTACTTTGTGACTGAGTGCCCGTACATTGCAGTGTTTGTTTGATGGATGGTGTATCATGCCACAACGCATTCGTACTTTACCTGGCCTCGACCTGCTTAGAGATTGGCGTCCTACTCCGCAGTAGTGTTGTACCAGGGGCACATGTTAGCGAATAATAGTGTTGAGTAGGTGTCTGTAATCTTGTGATTCAGCCGGCTCCAATGCCATTGTACAACATCCTGTTTTGTCTGTTTTTATCGACCTGAGTTGTGCAGAGAGTGTGTGTTTGTAATATGGACTTCGTGTCTGGAGACAAATAAAATATTAATAAAAAAACACTTGCCAGAAGCATGCATTTTACTCAGACAACTTAGCAAGAAGACTGATTGACAGATTATTGTTTTGTTTGGTTTATTGTTTCATAATGTATTTCAAATATAACATTTCGATTTCTGGTTGTTGAATGCATCAGTCTCTCTGGCAAGCCAACACTGCCGCGCATTTCTGTCACCTCTGAGTAAAACGTGCTTGCTTACAAAAATCACGTGATTCGAACTGCTCTCGCATGATAAGCATATTGAACAGTGAGCACAGCTACGAGATCACTGAACCGTGGCAGCCATACCAAGCCTGTGATAGATGAGGCCTTGTTTGCACGTCATGCTTTCCTGTGTGCCTCAGCGCTAAAACAGGTTGGTTGCTTTTGTGCAGCAGATAAACTGAACAGCGCAACTGCGTTGCAGCAGGTACTGCTTTCTGCCAATGGTATTGCTTCAGTGCGTTGGATTGAATCAGAAAGGATGAGCGCCTGTCGATAAAGACTTACAGCGAAGCAGAATAGAAACTAAAGCAAACTACAATTTTCAAACTAATGTCCATGAAATTGGGTTGGTCGCAAAGTTATTCAGAACGTTGCTTGGCCGCTTTACAAGCCAAGTAAAAATTTATAATGCCGACACTACCGCTTTCCAACAACATCGTGTGTAATGCAATGGTTCGAGCAAATCGCAGCATGANGCTTTAGTTCACCATGTTTGCCCAGTTGATGGTGTGCTGAAACTGACACGAGTTAATATGGCACTGCCATGTTTCGCTTGAGATTGAATNATGTGTTAGTGCTTTGACTATGAGCGCTAAAGCTTTGAATCCAGTGAGACAGCATTTCATGTAAAGATCGAAAGAATCTTTCAAACCCTTCAACTCTTTTTCAGTCTTGATGCATCCTTGAGTAAAACAAACATACAAAAAGCAATGTCTCCAAAAAATTTCAGTTTTGTTTTTTTTGTCATTTTTTGCAAGATTCCATATATATTTTGGTTAGCAGTAATTACCGTTGTAAAGAGTCACAGTGTGAAATGGCGTCAGTGGTAAAAGGTTTGCGTTTTAGAGTTCTTTTCAATTTACCACGGCCTCCTGCATTCCTCATTTTCAGTGGTGGTGGAAGACCGCCTGGGTTTGGCTTAAATTAATTGAAAATTCAGAATTGTGCTGGAAAACGCCTTGCTGAAAACTGGCTCTGTGGTACTTGCCAAAGAAAGAATCAATTAATTATTTATTGTTATTGAACGTAGGACCTACGGCTAACAACATCTTCCGTTAGACTGGGATCATCCAGCACTTTATACGCTCGTGGTTGCCCTAAAAGCAAGCCCGCAACTACGGGGTGCAACCTGTCATTTTCCTCTCCTCCCCGAAATTTCCAAAAACAAGTTTAGTTATAAAGTACCGCAACAAGTTACAATCAATAGTACAACAAAAAATTCGAATCATTTCACCCCCCACCCCCGGAAATCAGTTGCGTACAAAGTCAGTTTGAGCTCCCCCCACCCCGTTTGTGGCAGCATAAATACAAAGAATGAGTTGGGAGTAAAAGGGCATCGAAAGCTGATTCCGGCTCTGCATATAGTTGTTTCTAGGCTCGTCTGAAAAGGCTTCATATGACTGTGAATAAGAGAATTGGCGCCAGGACCTTTGAATCTTGAAAATCGTTCGTAGTGTTAAGAACCTAATCGTTTCGCG